>OHGT01001297.1_pt1 | contig 11410 bp, 6 predicted proteins | sample 1567861 | NCBI WGS metagenome assembly OHGT01 (sample SAMEA3879533, study PRJEB24766) | human gut metagenome | biome: human-associated habitat; feature: feces | place: USA | collected 1985/1987 | reverse complement strand
TTATATTCTCTATTTGACTAGCTTCCAATGCTTGTTTCCTTTGATATATTTACTAATTTTGTCGGTAAAGACTCATACTTATGGATAAGATCAGAACCGGATTAGCAGCTTATGGAATGTCAGGGCAAGTATTTCATGCCCCTTTTATTTCAACCAACCCTCATTTTGTATTGAGCGTAGTCACCGAACGCACGAAAGACTTATCCCGGCAGAGATACCCTGATGTCGGCATTGTCCGTAGTTATGAAGAACTTATAGACAGTGAAGAACTCGATCTGATAATAGTCAACACTCCCGATAATACTCATTATGAATATACCCGTCGTGCCCTTGAAGCAGGCAAGCATGTGATAGTAGAGAAGCCCTTCACCACTACAGTAAAAGAAGCTGAAGAACTTGTTGCTTTGGCATCAGAAAAAAGACTCACACTGAGTGTCTATCAAAACCGCAGATGGGACAATGATTTTCTTACCGTAAAAGAAATACTGTCCAAAGGTTTATTGGGACGCCTTGTCGAATTTGAATCCACCTTTCCCCGTTACCGTAATTTCATTAGACCGAATACCTGGAAAGAAACGGGAGATAGCGGAGGGGGACTGACCTATAACTTGGGCTCACATATTATAGATCAGGCTGTGCAGCTATTCGGTATGCCCGAAGCTGTATTTGCCGATATTGCAACCATGCGCGATGGTGGCAAGGTAGACGATTATTTCATAATCCACCTTCTGCGTCCTGCCAAAGCTCCTGATGTGCGAATTACCTTGAAATCCAGTTATCTGATGTGCGAAAAAGAGCCGCGTTTTGTGCTGCATGGCACGGAAGGCTCTTATGTGAAGTATGGCCTTGACCCTCAGGAAGCTGATCTGACGAAAGGATTGTTGCCCGATATTCCTCATTGGGGCGAAGAAGACGAATCTTTATGGGGCATACTCCATACTGAAAAAGAAGGACGGGCAGTTAGGGAAACTTATCCAAGTCTTTCCGGGGATTACAATGCTTTTTATGAGAATGTTTATCAGCACATCAGCAAGGGAGAACCTTTGCAAAGTGATGCTCGTGGGGTTGTCGATGTGATCCGTTTGATAGAGGCGGCAAAAGAGAGTAGCCGGACACGTAGTGTTGTATCCCTTCTATGATTCAAAAGAAGGTTCCCCGAACTTTACATAATTAAGCCGTGTGTATTTCTTGTTCCCTACCGAATAGGTACGTGCAATGCGTGCCGAGGCTATATATACCGTTTCGCCCACTTCATAAGCATGTTCAACACTTGGTAGCTGGCAGGACTTCCGGCTTGAGGTGCGGGCATTGACACGTAAAGTCGCCAAATTTCCCGAAGCATCTTTCAATGTCAATATCTGGCGGACATAGAAATAGGGAGTTATTCCTCTCAGCTGAGTTTTATAGGGATCGTCTTCTATACGCACATTCTGCACAGTCAATGTCAGATTCTCCACTTTATCACCTTCTTTGCCAAGAAACCGATTGACTATACGCTGGGACGTTTGGTGCTTTTGGAAATCAAGATATGCGGAATGATAGATTTGGGCGATTTCTACAAAACGTTGTTGCTTGGGAATCCTGGGGGTGAACTTGAAAGCAATCCACGTCAGATATGCCGGATCGATCATCATGACTTCGTGTAGGAAATGTCCACGGTATTTCCCGATGGATACGATATCGTCTCCTTTGCTTTGCATACGTTTGGCATTGTAATCTACCAGTAGCAGGCAACGTGAAGAGTAATAACATAGCGTGCTTGCCATCCGTAGTGCTTCATGGATATCTTCCGATAATGTACGGATATAGAAGATGGATTGGCGCTCGGGTAAAGGTGAGTATATCCACAGGGTATATTGCGGATAATCGGGGCGAGGCAGTACAACGAAGTAAGCACCAACTTCTTTGAAGGAGGATCTTCCTTGATTGTATATGTTTAGTTTACTATACAACGACTCTTGCTCTGCCTGTGATATACCCGGTATTAAAGGATTCGCCATACGATGAATTTTCTTTATTCCAAATATAAGAAAAAGGAAGCAGATATCCAAGAGCAGTGTGCCCTTTCTTTTGCGAGAGACGAAAGAAAAATCTATTTTAGATTTTCAATGGTTAGATACAACCGTTTATTTCCTTTTCACACCACTCTTGCAAGATGGCGGAAAAGTCTGCTATCATCAGTTCGAAATTGTAATCGATTTTTTTGCATAGACGCTTTGCACACTGACGGACTGCATGGATGAAGTATTCACTCAATACTTGTTTTTGCCTATGTGGAGGCAATTCGCTGAATTCTTTCTCAAACACAATCCCTACACGTGTCGTTCCTGTGTCGGATTTGAATGGGCCATAGGTAAAGCGGTTTCGGAGATAATAGCCATTATCCTCTATTTCTTTCTCCGAAAACATGCCAAGCAAAGCAGGATAGAAATCTTTCTGTTTCAACTTCAAGGAATCATCGGCAATGATATAATTGGTTTTGCAATGATAATTGTCATAAAAGCTGAATGAACAATTGAGTATAATCCGATTGATCGTGTTGCCGTATAAGTCCGGGCGCATCCGGTGGCTCAGTTCCGGTTTGAGTTCTTTTTCCAGACTCTCTATCACAGCCTTCGAGTTTTCATAACAATTTGCAATACCGCGTGTAAGGCATATCGGGTTTTTAGCTATCCAGTTCCGCTGGCTGTTTAATTTTTGGGCCTGTATTTCGCCTATGGCTCTGCCTGAACCTGTATCTTTCATGGACGGGGCATCGGGACTTTTATGGAAAGATGAAAGTCCGAAATCAATGGCTATACCTTCTCTTCTATTTGACCACACAGCGTTTAAAAAGCGAGGTTCTGTATTCCGGTTAATAAAAAATGTGTTGGGATTGCCGTTGAAATAGATGCCTCTTATTGCTTCGAGAGGTTCTCGATTTCCCCATCCGACAATAGCTAGGCATTCGCAGAGCTTTACGGCCATATTCCATTCCGTTGCATTTTGGTATCGGCTGTATTTTAGGAATTCGGTAAATAAATATGCCCGCATCTTTTCAAGGTCGGGTAATTTTAACAGATATTCCCGAAGTTGTTGCAAGTCATCTATTTCATAAATCAGTCCCAACATTTTATTACGTGTTTCCTTTACTTCAAAATCTGTTCAATGAGTTTATCCGGTTGTTTGTAGCAGGGAACGCTCGTCTTACTTGTAAACTCTAAAACAGCTTCTTTTGTCATATAATATATAATCAAAGTAAGATACGCTCAACTGGTCAGAAGGTGAGGAGCAGCCCTTTCTTTTGCCGGAGAGCTTCTTCATAGAGGCTGCAAAGGTCGTCGTAGGCTTCCATCCATTCCTCCGGTTCGGTTTCATACAGCAGGTCTTCGGGTTCGGCATTTGCTGCCTCGTCTCTGTTTTCCTTCAATATCTGCAGAATCTCCGCTACTTCGTCACAATCTATAATGCCCAAACCTTCCATACCAGGGTCTACGATAACATCATCGATCTCAACTTCCCAACCTGTGACAGGAAGCTCACCCTCTTCAAATACGTTGAGTTCTTTAATCACTTCATTCACGGCATCCCACATTTCGCCCAGGCCACGATCATCCTCTACATCATAGCAGGCAGTGAGCAGGATGTCGAAATAGACCTGAAGGGTAAGTTCGCCAAACTCCTCTTCCCAACCTTCGTCCAACTCATCGCCGGTGTAAGGGGATTGCAACTCATCGAGATGATTGCAAATATACTGATGTGCCACCTCGGTGTTCTTGATGCTGTCTTTCATAACCGGTTCTATCTCAGCGTAAAATTTCTCTGTGTCAAACACAAACGCCTTATGTTCCATACTCATAATTCTTCGTTTATATTATTGTTAGATACTTTATGTCCTTTATCGATTACTGACTGATTACAAAATTAGAAAAAAGCTCTGAAAATTGTTTATCCTAATAACGGATTTCTCTATCTATCACTTGAAAAATCCGCTTTGCCATTTGTTTCTTTCTGTTCCTGCAACTCCGTCCCATAGAAAACAAAAGCGTAACGAATCGGCTGAAAAGCCTTCGTTACGCTTTGCTTTATTTGGCAATCTCGCTATGTGTTTGTTTTAGAAGCGCACCATCAACTCCAATACAATCTTATCTTGTTCCGATTCTTTGGCAATGCTATGCTTGGCGTAGAAATATTTCTCGTAGTTCAATCTGATATCACTTTGAAAAGCTTTGCCAAGACTGAAGGTAATGCCGCCCGTCACACGATGACGTTTGTAGTCGGTAGTAATTAATGCACCTGTTTCAGAATCAGTTGCCTTACCGTCGCTTTGATCGGTCATCATGTCGTAGCGGGCAAGGAAAGACATCTTCTTGAATAGCTTGCGAAGCGGCAAATCGTAATTGACAAAGGTATTTACCGCCTGTACATCGCCGAATGCATTGTCCGAATAACTTTTGTACAAGTATTCCCCTTCGATGTGGAAACGGTTGAATTCGTAGTAGGCGCCAATGTCGTAAGATTGCATGCGTACCTTTTCCGGTTGGATGCTCTGTACGCTTAATGTAAGGTTCAGTCCCTTGGTAAATAGGAATTGAGCTTTAGCGGAGTAGTTCACTTCCTTGTGCCACTCTTTTTGGTTAGTCAGACCGGAGCCGTTGAAAAGTCCGCCTTCTATGGTGATAGGCAGGTCGGTAGGTAAAGTATAGCCTAAAGTAAGACCTACATCTCGCACATTACCTACCTGCTTGGCTATAAACGAACGGTTGGCAAAATATTGTTGGTGAGGTGAGCGGTGAGCATCAATTGTGAAAGGCACGCGCATCTGACCGGCTGTAATCGTAAGTCCGTCCGTAGGAAAAATACGTGCATAAGCATCCAGCATTTTGATTTGCCCTTCGTCCGAAAGATCGATTTCTGCTTTATAAGCAACGCTGGGTAGTACATTTCCAGTCAGGCTGATACGGGCATTACGCACTTCAAAGCGTCCCGCTCCCATCGTAGGTTGGTATTCATACTTGGCCCGGATAGTTCCATGTATTTCAGGAAGATAATCTTTGGTTTCCAGCTTTTCTTTTTCAATCTTCTTCCCATCCTCGTTACTTGGTTTTTCCTGGGCGTTTGCTATCAATGGCAGCAGAGCGATAAACAGCATGAGTGCGCTTTTCTTCATAAACTTGTTGTTGTCGATTAATTTACGGCTGCAAAGTTCGGACACAAGTGTTATGTTATTGTGTCATATATGTTGCGTTTTTGTTACAAAACATGCCGGGGCAAGAGAAATAGTAGGGTATCATTTTAATCATTTTATGGGTTGATTTAGTTTTATGGCTTGTGTAATGTGTTGATATTTAGTTCGGTTGTTGGTGGGGACTAAATGTTTCAATTCGAAATATCAATGAAATATTTCTATCTTTGGAGGAGTTATTTATGAAATAATGTGCTATAAACATTGATACTTATGAGAAAACACTTGCTCTTGTTGGGAATGGCATTGCTAATAGGTACTATGCCGATATTTGCTCAAGAAATACATCCTGTAAAGGCAGTACCTTACGAATGGAAGAATGTGCAGATAGTTGGTGGTGGCTTTGTAGATGGAATCGTCTGTCATCCTACTGCTCCCGATGTTCGTTATTGCCGCACGGATATGGGAGGTGCATATCGCTGGGACGCTTCTGCCGAGCGTTGGGTTGCGCTACTCGATTGGATTAGCCTGGGCGAAAGCAATCTGCAAGGTATAGAGAGCATTGCTATTGATCCTCAAAATGCGGAGAATGTATATATTGCTTGTGGAACATACACAAGTAGTTCCAATGGTGCTATCCTTTATTCTTATGATGGTGGTAAAAGCTTTACCCGTGTTGATGTTCCATTCACTATGGGAGGCAATGAAAATGGCCGTGGTAATGGTGAACGAATGATGGTCGATCCGCAGAATGGGAATGTTATCTATATGGGTACTCGCCTCCATGGTTTGTGGCGCAGTATGGACAAAGGGCAAAGTTGGTCAAGAGTAACCTCTTTTCCTGATGTAACGGAGCATCTTGCTCCTAATGACCGTGTCGGCTGGATGAATCGGGGAAGTGGAATAATCAGTGTTGTTTTTGGTACTCAGGATAAGGGAAATACGGAGGTAACTAAAGATATTTATGTGGCAGTCTCGTTGATGGGACGTACTAATTTGTACGTAAGCCATGATGCCGGTACGAGTTGGCAACCGGTGGAAGGGCAACCTATTCAATACCGTCCTACACACATGGCATTATCTACCGATAATCAGTTGGTGATTACTTATGGCGATAGTCCCGGTCCAAGTGAGATGAAAGACGGAGGTGTATGGAAGTATGATGTATCTAAAAAGAAATGGGCAAATATCTCACCTGTTCAATTTAAAAAGGGCGAAAAGGCAGGATTTGGTTATGCGGCGGTATCCATTGATACTCGTAACCCCAAACATATGATTGTAAGTACCCATTGCTTAGGCGGTAAACATAATTTCAATAGTGATGAAATGTTTCGCACTACCGATGGTGGCAAGCATTGGAAGCCTATTTTTAAAACCGGGTATGAGTATGATTATTCAAAAGCACCTTATGTGAAAATAGCTCCGCTGCACTGGATGTTCGATATCGAAATAGACCCTGCCAATCCCGAACATGCACTGTTCACTACAGGTTTTGGTGGCTGGGAAACATTTAATCTTTCGGCGGTCGACCGGAAAGAACCTGTTAAATGGAGTATTATGTCTACAGGCATTGAAGAAACCGTTCCCCTCGAACTTTATGCTCCTGAGAAAGGTGCCCGTCTCATATCCGGGGTTGGTGATTATGGTGGTTTTACTCATTTCGACCTCGATCGTCCTGATCCATTGGGCAGTCATGGAAATCCTCATTTCGGTAATACGAATGGTGTAACCGGTGCTTGGTTGAAACAGGAACTAATAGTCAGGGTTGGCACTATCTTTGGTCATCAGCCCGGTGCCCGTACTATCTCTTATTCCGAAGATGGCGGCAGAAATTGGGCAATGTGTGCTTCTGTTCCTGTAGAAAAAGCCCGAAACGGTCATATTGCCGTATCAGCCGATGGTTCCTCCTGGATTTGGACACCCGATCGTTCGGAGGCTTACCTTACTCGTGATAAAGGTACTACCTGGCAGCCTTGTCGGGGCTTACCCAAGAATATCCGTGTCATTGCAGATAAAGCGAACTCTAAACGCTTCTATGCTGTTGATGCTGTTTCCGAAATTCTATATCATAGCGAAGATGGTGGTGTTACCTTTCAAACTGACACCTTGAATCTGACTGTAAAAAGGAAGCTTCGCGGCAATACTTCTTTGCATCGGGCTGATCCTCGTGGTGGACAAGACCGTATCTATTCTACTCCCGGCTACGAAAAAGATTTGTGGATTGCAGCTTATGACGGACTTTACCATTCTATCTCTCAAGAGGGATTTGACTTCCGTGCTTTAGATAAGGTACGTACTATCAATGCTTTTGGTTTCGGTAAAGCAAAACCGGGCAATGATTATCCTACCTTATATATAATAGGTGTAATCAACGGTCAATACGGTTTCTTCCGTTCCGATGACGCTGCGGTTTCCTGGGTACGCATAAATGATGATGCAAATCAATATGGGCTGGTACTCCATATCTGTGGGGACATGCAGGAATATGGTCGGGTATATATAGGTACGCATGGCCGGGGGATAATAACAGGAGTACCAACTACCTTGCAAAATGCCAAATGAGTGAAGTTGTTTGGTAACTGACAATAAAGAAGTATTTATATAGGACCAATCTCTTTTTTCCTTATTTTTGCATTCTAGTGAATAAACGGAAAAAGAATACGAATGAAAAACCGAATCATATTCCTGCTACTATTACTATTTAGCATTCTTCCTGCAAATGCCGAATACTTTCGTAACTTGAGTTTGCAAAACGGTTTGTCTCAACCATCGGTGTTGAGCATTACCCAAGATGGATTGGGGAGAATGTGGTTTGGAACACAGGAAGGCATCAATATGTATGATGGGGAGCAGATAACCTACGTCAAAGGCATGATAACCAATGCACGGGGAGACAGCCTTTGGATAGGGAATTATGTTCCTTTCATTGTTCACGATGATGATGGAAATATTTTCTTTATTGCTGACAATAATCTGTTTGGCTATGATATTCGTACATCCGCTTATAAGCAATATACATCGGGCGGTGTTACTACGGCTTTGGCTGCTTACCGGAACGAGATTTGGTATACCTGCAATGACTCCCTCTTTACCTATGACCGCCAGCAGACATGTTCCCGTTTTAAACTCGAATTACCTTCCCATACCATCAATACGCTGACTATTAGCGCGAATACTATTTATGTAGGCATGGCAGACGGTCTTTGTGTTATTCCTCGAAGTGCCCCGACGCAATTGCGCTTTATGCTCAAGGATACTGATATATACAGTGTCTTTGAAAGTTCGGAAAAAGAGGTTTGGATCGGTACACGTATGCAGGGCTTGTACAGGCTCAAAAACAATGCACTGCAAATGGTTCCCCAGACGTCTACCGGTAACATCGGTATCCGAAATCCACAGATACGAGCGTTCGTAGAAGATGATGAACACAACATTTGGTTCGGAACTTTTGCCGGATTACAGAAATATGACGTCCGGAAGCAGACTTATACTATGATTCAGATTCCTCAATATGTAGGAGGCTTGAACCATCCCTCTATCTTTTCGCTTTATCAAGACCGGCAAGGAACTATATGGATTGGAAGTTACTACGGTGGCGTAAACTATTTCAGTCCCGACCATAGCGGGGTTGTACATTATGATTATCAGACCGGCAATCAATCCAATCTTTATTATTCATATATCGGCGAGATGGTGGAAGATAAACATGCTAACCTCTGGATCAGTACCGATGGAGGAGGCATAAGCTGTGTCAACGAGAATTGGGAATTAGTACACCAGTTTGCAGCGGGCAATCAGAATTCTATTCCTTATAATAATATTAAAAGTATCTGTTATGATCCTGAGAATGATTATCTGTATATAGGCACTCATTTAGGAGGGTTGTCCCGCTACGATATCCGGAAGAAACAATTCTATAATTACCAGAATTACCCCTCCGGGGATTCACCGACTCCGCATAACTTCATTTATCAAGTGAAAATGTGGAACGGCAAGCTTTATCTTTCTTCCCGCGAAGGTATCTTTATGCTCGATCCGGTGAGTAACCGTTTTACATTCTTGTTTAAACCACATTCCTATTGTACTAACTTTGATATAGATGATAAAGGAAATTTCTATGCCAACCAAGCGGACAAAGTTCTGATTGTTTCTTTATCCGACCTGTCACAGAAAAGTTCATTACGTTTACTCGACATGGGTTATCAAGGAGGAATAGCCCGCATACTGGCCACTCAAGAAGGTGCTTATATTTGTACGTTGGGTAGCGGACTACTGTTTTATAATTACCAAACACAGGAAATCACTTCCTACAATGCTGCTAACAGTACCTTGCCAAGCAATTATTGCTACAATATAAAACGCACTACCAGCAACAAATTGATTCTTACCGGTGATCAGGGAATTATGCTATTCGATCCGGTAAAGCAGACTTTTATAAGATTAGCGCAAAAGGAAATCTATCTTCGGGCGCCTATTATTCGTGATTGTGGTATCTATGTATCTCACGCCAATAAAATCTATATCGGCGATACCAAAGGAGTTACTCTTTTAAGTGAAGAAGAATTCCAAACGTCTCAAGTAGAGATTAGCTCTCTTTACTTTTCAATGCTTCATGTTAATAACAAACTGATACAACCTTCTCCTGACGGGCAAATACTTACCGAAGCTCTACCTTTTGTGAAACAACTTACCTTGGATTCGGAGCAAAATAACCTGCTTATCAGGTTTGCCCACTCCGATTATCAAAACAAACATGCCCAACAAGGGTTTGAGTATAAGTTGGAAGGCTTGGACAAGGTTTGGACTTATACTCCTGTTCCCGAAGCACGATATACTAATCTCGATCCCGGTAACTACACATTATATGTACGCCTGGCGCATACTACCGATCAGCCGCCTATCAGTCTGGCAATTCATATTGCAACTCCTTGGTATGCTACGTGGTGGGCTTGGATATTGTATTTGCTAACAATAGGTTCGGTAATAGCCTATTATGCATGGAATCGGATAACCAAACTCGCTTTGGCTCGCTCGTTGGAAAAAGAACGTATTGAAAAGCGGCATATTGAAGAGCTGAACCATGCCAAACTCGTGTTCTTTACGAATGTGAGCCATGAGTTCCGCACACCTTTAACGCTGATTGTAAGTCATATAGATACGCTGCTACAGAGCCAGTTACTACCTCCCCAAGTATACAATAAGATACTAAAAATAAAACAGAGTTCGCAGCGGATGACCAATCTGGTGTCTGAACTTCTGGACTTCAGACGCTTTACGCAGAACCGTTTCACACTACAAATCGGAAAGAGGGACATAGCCAAGTTCTTGAAAGAGATTTATCTGTCATTTAGCGATTATGCCCATCAAGCTAATATTCGTTATCAGTTCCTTTGTAATCCCGTAGAGATTGTATGCTGGTTTGATGCCAAACAGTTGGAGAAGGTGTTCTTCAATCTCCTCTCGAACGCTTTTAAATATACGCCCGAAGGAGGTGAGATTGGCATAACGGTTAGTACAGAGAGCGGTAATGTGAAAATACAGATTTACGATACGGGTTGTGGTATCTCGGACTCGGATACAGCTCGTATCTTCGACCGCTTTTACCAGGCGGATAATCAGCAGGGCACGGAACAGTCACCCGGAACCGGCATAGGACTGGCACTGACAAAGAGCATTATAGAGAAGCATCATGGTGAAATAAGTGTAGTTAGTGAAGTAGGAAAGGGAAGTACTTTTACTATTACCCTGTCACTCAATATGAATGTATATCAAAATGATGAACATGTACAGTTCGTAGATAATGTGCCGGAGGTAATTACAACAGCCGAACCGTTAGAGGAAGAGAAAGCTATGTTACCCGGTGATACCTATATGTCTGAAGATAGTTTACTACAAGAAACTGAACAGGAGAACGACCGTAAATTGTTATTGGTAGAAGACAATAAGGAGCTCCTGCAAATATTGCAGCAACTTTTTGAACCCTTCTATCAGGTTTACTTGGCTAGTAATGGAAAAGAAGGGCTTGCTCTGGCTTATGAGCATAAACCCAATCTGATAATCTCAGATATCATGATGCCTGAAATGACTGGTACCGAAATGTGTTTGCAGATAAAGAATAACATTGATTTATGTCATATTCCAATAATACTGCTAACTGCACTTAACACTACGGAACAAAATATAGAAGGGCTGAATCGTGGAGCCGATGATTATATCAGCAAGCCTTTTAATGCGCAATTACTTTTA
>OHGT01001291.1_pt1 | contig 11457 bp, 7 predicted proteins | sample 1567861 | NCBI WGS metagenome assembly OHGT01 (sample SAMEA3879533, study PRJEB24766) | human gut metagenome | biome: human-associated habitat; feature: feces | place: USA | collected 1985/1987 | reverse complement strand
TATACAGTTCCACCCGGTCGGCACCGGCTTTGGCGGCATACTCTATCATTTCGGCATCCGTCGAAACGAATACAGAAGTACGGATACCGGCATTGTTGAACTCTTCCAATACCTCACTCAAAAAGGTAAGATTACTTTTAGTGTCCCAACCGGCATTTGAAGTCAATTGTGTAGGGCTATCAGGAACTAAAGTCACCTGATGAGGTTTAACCTTCAATACCAAATCAATAAATTCCGAATCAGGATACCCCTCAATATTGAATTCTGTACGCAACAATGGACGCAAATCGTAGACATCTTTACGACGAATATGTCTTTCATCAGGACGGGGATGCACTGTAATGCCATCAGCACCAAAGCTTTCACAATCCAATGCAACTTTCACGACATTAGGCACATCGCCTCCACGAGCATTCCGCAAAGTTGCTATCTTATTTATATTAACGCTTAATCTCGTCATAATTTGGTTTATAGTTTGGGGCAAAAGTACAAATAATAGCGATATATTGCCAGCATTCTAAGAAAAAAATAGCATCTTTGCATTCCACAATAACTGAATCGATTATGAAATTTGCCATATTTGGAAATACTTACCAAGCTAAAAAATCCTCGCATGCAGAAAACCTTTTCCGCATTCTGGAACAGCGGAAAGCGCAAATCTGTGTATGCCGTGAATTTCATCATTTTCTGACTACCGACTTACATTTAAACCTACCTTCTGCTGAATTGTTTGATGGCGACGACTTTTATGCCGATATGGTAATCAGTATCGGCGGTGACGGAACTTTTCTAAAGGCAGCCAGTCGTGTGGGGAAGAAAGATATTCCTATTTTGGGTATCAATACAGGACGCCTTGGTTTCCTGGCCGATATCTCACCCAAAGAGATGGAGGAGACATTCGACGAAATCTATAACAATCACTATAAAGTAGAGGAACGTAGCGTACTTCAATTAAAGTGCAAGGACGAGAATCTGATGAAGTCACCCTATGCGCTCAACGAAATAGCTGTACTGAAACGGGATAGCTCATCTATGATCAGTATCCATACAGCTATCAACGGTGCACACCTTACCACTTACCAAGCAGATGGCTTGGTTATTGCAACGCCTACCGGTTCCACCGCCTACTCGCTCAGTGTAGGTGGCCCTATTATTGTGCCACACAGCAAGACAATCGCGATAACTCCTGTTGCTCCTCATAGCCTCAATGTCCGTCCTATTGTGATTTGCGATGACTGGGAAATCACTTTGGAAGTAGAAAGCCGGAGTCACAGTTTTCTGGTTGCAATTGATGGAAGCAGTGAACCGTGTGATGAATCAATTCAACTGAAAATCTCACGGGCGGATTATTCTATTAAAGTAGTGAAACGTTTCAATCACGTGTTCTTCGATACCTTACGTAACAAGTTGATGTGGGGGGCGGATATCAGATAAATGTTTGATTAAAAGATATGCAGAAAGATAACGACAGTCTTTTGGTAGCACAATTAAAAGAGAGCAATAAATTTGCTTTTGAAGCGTTGTACGAGAAATATAGTGCAAAGTTGTACAACACGATTGCACTTCTTGTATACGATAAATCCATCGCCAAAGATATTACTCAAAGTAGTTTCCTGACAATTTGGGAAAAGCGTGCCGGTTTAGATGCAGCTAAAAGCTTCCCCGCCTACTTGTCTACCATCGCCCGCAATCTGGTATATAAAGAAACCGAACGCTTACTGCTGCATCACAAGTTTGTAGAAAACAAACTCGATACAGAAGTTGAAGCCACGGAAGAAGACACCACCCCAATGGATATCTCCTTAATAGAAAAACAGATAGAACAATTACTGCATGAACTGCCAAGCACGTCACAAGAAATCTTCCGGTTGAAAAGAGACGGTGAACTGTCCAATAAGGAAATAGCCGCCCGCTTAAACCTCACAGAGCGTGCTGTAGAAGCACATCACTATCGTACTATGAAACTATTGAAAGAAGAATTACGCAAATTCATTATGCTTTTCCTCACCCTTTACTTTCTAAACAATTGTTAAACTTCAATTTTCCGTGAGTGTTTTTCCGTACTTGCGGATATATAATACAGAACATGGAAAAGAAAGACAGTCATATTGAATTATTAGATCGCTTCTTTCGCGGACTGACCGGTCCTGAAGAAGACACATTGCTAAAGTCCTGGATAAAGCAACCGGATTTTAAGCAGAGATTCTCTGAATATTATCAGCAATGTTGGGCATTGGCACCCGACACCATGGATAAGGCAGTGCAAAACGAAATGTTGACTGAACTTCTGAGTCAGATAGACCAGACCCCGGAAACAGAAATTCATGTAAAGAAGCTGAAAAGCACTTTCTGGTATCGGGCAGGACGCTATGTGGCAGCAGCTTGTGTGGCATTGGTGATAGGTAGCGGCGCTTATTATATAGGAGTCAGCCGACCGGATGCTACTACTGAAAGTTCGAAAGTAACCATGTCTGTTGCCAACGGACAAAAAGCGGATATCGTATTGGCTGATGGCACCAAGGTATATATCAATTCCGATTCAAGAATCGCATACGATCATTCTTATAATAAGAAAGAGCGTATCCTCACTTTGGAAGGAGAAGCCTATTTCGAGGTAGCCAAAGACAAAGAAAAGCCTTTTATCGTGAGAGCTAACGGAATAAATGTACAAGCTTTGGGTACTAGTTTTAATGTACAAGCCTACAAAGATGATAAATCGGTATCGGTAATCTTGATAAATGGTAAGGTAAAAGTGGACGATGGCAAACACGAAGCTTATATGGAACCCAATGAAAGATTGGTCTGCAATTTAACGAACGGCAAGTTCGAAAAGAGCGAAATGCACCCCAATGCAAATGACTTACTTTGGAGAAGCCAGGAGTTGGCTTTCTATGGCGAATCATTTGAAGAAGTTTGCACCATGCTGACACGAATGTATAATTGCAAGTTTGTGTTCAAGAATGACAAAGCCAAGCAATGTACTTATCATGGTATCATCAAGAATAGCAGTCTGGAGAATGTATTGGAATATATCAGTCGGGCAGGTGGAATCAATTATGAAATAAAAACAGATCATACGATCATTATATATTAGTTATATTTCACGGAAAGTATATATTAATGTCACTCTAATATTTTATTAGGGTTAGTCCTTAATTTGCCCTTTCCGAAACAATAAAACATTCAATCGAACATGAAACAAAGTAGAACAGTCAAACTGTATTTTATGCTATTATGTGCATTGTTTTTCTGCGGGAGTAGCTTCGCCCAAATTAGTTTAACTACAAACAGGCAAACTATCAAGCAGATTATACCAAGAATTGAGAAAATAAGCGGTTACAGCATATTCTATACAGACAAGCTACCCAACCTTGATACAAAAAGAGAGTTGAAAGTCTCTAATGTTCCACTTGTAACTGTTCTACAAGAACTCTTTAAAGATACGCAAATCTCCTTCGAAATGAAACCGAATAAACAGATTCTGCTATTTCAGAAAGTGAGTAACAAGAAGAAAATAACCAGTAGTGTTTCAGATAAAGATCCTATCCCTAATAGCAGTCAAGCGATTTCGGTTTCCAGTGTCTTAGTCGAAGCAGAAAGTTTTCAGCAGAAAGGCGGATGGGTAGTCGATCAACAGTTCATGGATATCATGGGCTCACCCTATTTAATGGCTCATGGCATGGGGGTTAAGGTAGAAGACGCGACAACTACGGTTGTATTTCCGGGAAGCGGTATCTATTATGTATATGTGCGCACTTATAATTGGACATCTCCTTGGTACGATGGAAAAGGACCGGGAAAATTCACATTGACAGTGGGTAACAAGTGTTTGCCGGTAGTATTGGGAGATGAAGGCAAGCAGTGGATGTGGCAAGCAGCCGGAAAAGTAAATGTGAAAGCAGGAGAGAATCGTTTGACTTTAAAAGATCTGACTGGTTTTAACGGACGTTGTGATGCCATTTATTTCACTACAAAAAAAGGGCAACTGCCTCCCGATGAAATAAAGGAATTGGCGGACTTCCGAAAGAAGATGTCAGGAATATCGGAAGAACTGGAACAAAACTCTTATGACCTTGTGGTAGTAGGTGGCGGCATAGCAGGTATGTGTACGGCAACTGCCGCAGCACGTCTGGGATGTAAAGTAGCATTGGTTAACGACCGCCCGATACTTGGTGGAAATAACAGTTCGGAAGTACGGGTTCACTTAGGCGGGAATATAGGTGTAGGCCCTAATTCCGGATTAGGACGCATGATAAGAGAGTTCGGACATTCCAAGGAAGGGAATGCACAACCTGCTGCAAACTATGAAGATGAAAAGAAAGAAGCTTTCATTGCCAATGAAAAGAATATCACGCTTTATGCCAACTACCGTGCCATATCAGTAAAAACCACCGATAATAAAGTAGAGTCTATTGTTATCAAACAAATAGAGAACGGCAAAGAACAGACTTTGAAAGCACCCTTGTTTTCGGATTGTACCGGAGACGGCACTATCGGCTATCTGGCCGGAGCCGATTACAGCATGGGACGTGAAGCCCGTGATGAATATGGAGAAGACCTGGCCCCTGTACAAGCTGATAAAATGACTATGGGAGCATCCGTACAATGGTATTCAACAGATAAAGGCAAGCCAACACATTTTCCCCAATTTTCTTACGGACTTACGTTCAATGAAAGCAATTGTGAGAAGGTGACCATGGGTGAGTGGAAATGGGAAACCGGTATGAACTTCAATCAAATCAGTGAGTTTGAACGTATTCGTGATTATGGTTTGATGGTGGTTTTCTCCAACTGGAGCTACTTGAAGAACGGAATGAAAAACAACGGTAAATACAAAACCCGTGCGTTAGACTGGGTAGCCTATATTGCCGGCAAGCGTGAATCACGCCGCTTATTGGGAGATTATATCCTGAAACAAGATGATATCGATAAGAATGTATATCACGAAGATGCTTCATTCGTAACTACCTGGAGTATCGACTTGCATTTTCCTGATTCGATAAATGCCGTCCGTTTTCCCGATGCTCCCTTTAAGGCAGCTACCAAACACATTTATATCTACCCTTATGCAGTGCCTTATCGTTGCCTGTACTCTCGAAATATCAATAACCTTTTTATGGCAGGTCGCAATATCAGTGTGACTCATGTAGCATTGGGTACCGTGCGGGTAATGCGCACTACGGGCATGATGGGAGAAGTAGTAGGAATGGCTGCTTCCCTATGTAAGAAGTATGCTACTTCACCGAGAGGGGTTTATCAAAAGCATCTACCGGAATTACGCACTCTAATGAAAGAAGGAGTCGGCAAGAAAGACGGACTTCCTGATAATCAAAAGTTCAATGAACAGAAATTGCTGAAACAACCACGTATATTTACACTTAAAAATAAATAGAACATTATTAAGATACCATGAAACATCTAGCTTCCTTATTAATTGCGCTCTCTCTGGGATGCGCATTACAAGCACAAAACACTTGCTACGGACGATTGAAGAATGATACATTGACTATAGGAAACAGTCTGATAGAACGTAAATTCCTTTGGAATAACGGCAATATCAAAACCTATTGTTTAACCAATAAAGCTAACGGACAGACATGGCTGAATAATAATCCGACACCGGATTTCAGAGTGACCAAAGACTTGCCCGAAGCACAAAACGGAGAGATATCAGTAAAAAAGGTAAAGAAAACCAAGATTTACCCTGCGTACTTGAAAGTAGAAGTAGCTTTCAAGCTGGATCAATTGGATATCAAACGTGTGTATCGAATCTATGACAATTGTCCGGTCATTGCTTGTGACACCTATCTGAAAGGAGTGGTCAACAGCGTTTTCGGAGGTAGAGAAGTAAGTGCTGCCGACCGTAAGAATATTGAGTTTTCCGATGATATGAAGTCTAAAGAGGTAACCGCCGTATTGGATCAGTTCCAGTTTCAAGGTCAGCACTGGCATGCCCGCAGCGTGGAATTCTCTGACGTAACCGATTGGCATAACAACCTGGTATTCGAAAAAGATATTATTTCTTATCGCAAACTGGGGTATCGTGGAAACTTGCTATTTGCCTATAACGGCGAAGACGATTGCGGCATTTTCTTCTTGAAAGAAGCACCTTGCTCTGCGGTGCAATTGGCTTATCAGGGACAGGACTTCTTCACAGACTTTGGGAAGTTCACTGTAACCGGATTGGGCATTACAGAAAAAGATATTACTCCCAATCATTGGACAAAGACTTATGGATGCGTACTGGGTGTATATAGCGAAGGAGAATTGAACCGGCTGCAAGCGCTTCGCTCCTACCAAAAGAACATACGTACCTATCAGGCAGATCGTGACGAAATGATAATGATGAATACCTGGGGCGACCGTAGCCAAGATTCCAAAGTAAACGAAGCATTTTGCCTGAAAGAGTTGGAGCGTGCAGCACAATTAGGCGTTACTCACTTCCAGATTGATGATGGTTGGCAAGTAGGCAAAAGCCCCAACTCAGCAGTAGCTCGCGGCTCTTTCAAGAATATTTGGGATAATAAGGATTACTGGAAACCCGATCCTAAGAAATATCCACGTGGTTTATACCCCATTGTAAAACGTGGCAAAGAACTAGGCATTGAAATAGGACTTTGGTTTAACCCAAGCGTACAAAATGATTTTGCCGATTGGCAGAAAGATGCGCAAGCAATTATTGATCTTTATCGGGAATATGGCATCAGGATCTTTAAAATAGACGGACTTACTATCCCTACGAAAGAAGCAGAAACTAATCTGCATCGCCTTTTTAATAAGGTATTAGAAGAAACCAATGAAGAAGTCATCTTCAACCTCGATGCTACCGCCAGCCGTCGCGGAGGGTATCACTCTTTCAATGAGTATGGCAATATCTTCCTTGAGAACCGCTACACTGATTGGCAAAACTATTACCCTTACTGGACATTGCGTAACCTCTGGATGCTTTCCAAATATGTACCTGCCGAGAAACTTCAGATTGAATTTCTGAATAAATGGCGGAATGCAGATAAATACAAAGGGGAAGTCTTCGCTCCCGCCAATTACTCTTTTGAATATCTCTTCGCCACAACTTTAGCCGGACAACCACTTGCTTGGTTGGAAGGAACCAATCTACCTGAAGAAGCCTTGACATTGAAGAAACAAACAGAGGCTTATAAGACCTTTCAACACGACATGCACACCGGAACCATCCTGCCAATTGGTGATGAACCTTCGGGACGTTCATGGACCGGCTTCCAATCTTTAAAAGAGGATAAAGGATATCTGATTGTCTATCGTGAGAATCATCCGGAAGAAACGGTTGAAATAGACACATGGCTACCTAAAGGAGTAAAGATAAAATGTACTCCCCTAATGGGACATGGTAAAGCTATGACAACCGTTACCGGCACCAAAGGCAGACTGAAAGTTTCATTGCCTTCCATCAATGACTATGTGGTCTATCAGTATGAAATCGTAAAATAAACATCAAAATAACAAGCATCATGAGAACACTATTTCTAATCGCAGCACTACTATGTGCCCTCCCAAACTTATTTGCTCAGAAAGAATATCATTTGGATTCGCCTGACGGTAAGTTGACAGTAACAATACGGATAGATAAGCAAATTACCTATACACTTACCGAAGGTAAGCAGACTTTAGTAGCCCCGTCCCCTATCTCTGTTCAATTATCTGATGGTACGGCATGGGGAAGCAATTCACGCTTGAAGAACGTCAGCAATCGTAAAGGCAATGAGGTAATTCCATCTCCTTTCTACAAGCGCAGTGAGATAAAAAATGTCTATAATGAAATGACGTTGAATTTCCGCGAGCGTTTCAGCCTCATCTTCAGAATGTATGACGAAGGAATGGCTTATCGCTTTGTTTCTACTGGTAGCAAACCATTCAAGGTAGCAAATGAAGAAGCTATCTTCAACTTTGAAAAGGATTATAAAACATTTGTTCCTTATGTAAAAGATGGCAAGCAGCCGATAGAGACTCAGTTCTCCAATTCTTTTGAGAATACATATACCCACGTAGCATTATCCGGGTTGAATCCTCAACGCTTGATGTTCACTCCGGTAGTGATAGAGCAAGACAACGGACGTAAGCTCTGCATTGCCGAATCAGATGTTGAAAACTATCCGGGTATGTTCCTTATAAACCGGGATGGAAAGAATGCACTCACCTCAATGCTGGCACCTTTCCCTAAAGAGAAGAAGCAAGGTGGACACAATCAGTTACAGATATTGGTTAATGAGCGCGAAGACTATATTGCCTCCTGCCAACCTAAAGCAAAACTACCATGGCGCATCGTCGTAGTGGCACACAATGATAAAGAACTGGCGGATAACGATATGGTTTATAAACTGGCTGCTCCTTCACGCATCAAAGACATCTCCTGGATTCGTCCGGGCAAAGTGGCGTGGGAATGGTGGAACCATTGGGGAATACAGAATGTAGACTTTGAGGCAGGAATAAATAACGAAACTTACATGCACTACATTGATTTTGCTTCCCGTCATGGCATTGAATATGTTATTCTGGATGAAGGCTGGGCAGTAAACTTACAAGCCGATCTCTTTCAGATAGTCCCCGAAATTGATCTGAAGAAATTAGTAGCTTACGCCAAGCAAAAGAATGTAGACCTTATTTTATGGGCGGGCTACTATGCGTTTGCAAGAGATATAGAACGTGTATGCAAGCATTATTCCGAGCTAGGTATCAAAGGTTTCAAGATCGACTTTATGGATCGTGACGACCAAGAAATGGTAGACTTCCATTACCGGGCTGCCGAGACTGCCGCTAAATACAAGTTATTGGTAGATTTCCACGGTACTTACAAGCCCACAGGATTAAACAGAACTTATCCGAATGTTATCAACTACGAAGCCGTTCACGGATTGGAACAGATGAAATGGAGCGATATTCGTACAGATCAAGTGACATACGATGTAACTATGCCGTTCATCCGTATGCTGGCTGGCCCGATAGATTATACACAAGGCGCTATGCGGAATGCTACCAAGCGCTGCTACTCTGCCTGCAATGATGCCCCTATGAGCCAGGGAACCCGTTGCCGCCAATTAGCCGAATATGTGGTATTCGAATCTCCTTTGAATATGCTATGTGACAGCCCCACTAACTACGACCGCGAAGAGGAATGCACCAACTTTATCGCAGCCATCCCGACTGTTTGGGATGAGACAGTAGCAATAAACGGTGAAATAGGAAAATACATCACAATGGCTCGTCAGAAAGAAGGCGTATGGTATATCGGTTCCCTTACCAATTGGGATGCACGCACACTGGAACTCGACCTTTCTTTCTTGGGTACCGGTGAATGGAAAGCTGAAATATACAGTGACGGCATCAATGCCAATCGCTTGGCTACCGACTATAAGAAGACGGTCATTGACATCCCTGCTTCCCGCAAGCTGACCATCAACCTAGCACAAGGCGGAGGATGCGCCCTAAAAATATCTAAAAGATAACATAAACCGATATACATATATTTATGAAAAGAAGAAAACTACTTTTAATTTGCCTGCTCATAGTGTCTGCACTGAGCAGCAAAGCGCAAGCACAAGAATTATTGTCCAATGTTTACGGACGTGACTTCCAACTACTGAATGGTAAATGGGGTGCAATTGTCGACCTTTACGATCAAGGACGCAAGATGCAAGTCTACAAAAACAGAAAGCCACAGGATAACAAACAATTCTTCGAATACTCTTTCGATGGTGGATTAACGTTAAATGTCCCTTCTGACTTCAACTCACAGATGCCCGAATTGAAGTTTTATGAAGGCACAGTGTGGTACGGACGTTATTTCGACGCACCCCAAGCAAGTGGCAAACGGTTGTTCCTTTATTTTGGAGCGGTAAGTTACCGTAGCCGTGTATATCTGAATGGAGAAGAAATCACCAGTCATGAAGGAGGCTTTACTCCTTTTCAGGTGGAAATTACCGATATAGTCAAAGAGAAAGACAACTTCCTTACCGTAGAAGTAAACAATACCCGCACCACAGACGCTATCCCTGCCATGTCTTTCGACTGGTGGAATTATGGTGGCATCACCCGTGACGTCATGTTGGTAAGCGTTCCGCAGACTTACATCAAAGACCACTTTATCCAATTGGATAAAACACAGTCCAACTTGATTCGTGCCAAAGTATCTATGTCAGAAGCCAAAGCAGGCATAAGTATACAACTATCCATTCCCGAATTAGGTATTCAGCAAGCACTTACAACCGATGCAAATGGAACTGCCCAAGCAGCCATCAAAGTAAAGAAACTGCAACGCTGGTCACCCGATGCCCCGAAACTTTATGATGTAACGCTCTCCTCAAATAACGACCGCATCACCGAGCAGATCGGTTTCCGTAACCTTTATGTAAAAGGCGAGGACATCTATCTCAATGACCAGCCTATCTTCCTGCGTAGCGTAAGCTTCCACGAAGAGATTCCTCAACGACGTGGGCGTGCTTTCTCCGAGGCCGATGCTACTATGCTTCTATCCGAAGCCAAAGACCTGGGCGTAAATATGATTCGCTTAGCACACTATCCGCAAAACGAATATACCGTACGCCTGGCAGAAAAGATGGGCTTCCTTTTATGGGAAGAAATTCCCATTTGGCAAGGCATTGATTTCCAAAACGACGCTACCCGCGAGAAAGCTGGCCAAATGATTAAAGAAATGGTCATGCGCGACAAGAACCGTTGCTCCGTAGCCTTTTGGGGAATTGCCAACGAAACAGCAACCTCTGCTCCACGCAATGAATTCCTGAAACACATGAAGCAATGTTGCCTTGATATCGACTCCACCCGTCTGATAACAGCAGCATTCGACTTGGTACGTTTCAACCGTGAAAGCCAGAACTTCGAGATGAACGATTCTATCATCAATATTCTCGACATGGTAGCTATTAACAAATATATGGGTTGGTATCACGACTGGCCGCTCACACCGGATAAAGCTATCTGGAACGTAGCACTCGGCAAGCCGCTCTTCATCTCTGAATTCGGTGGCGAAGCACTTTATGGCAAACATGGCGACGCTGAAGTAAAAAGTTCATGGAGTGAGGACTACCAGGCACAGCTCTACTTAGATAACCTGGAAATGTTCAAACACATCCCCAATCTGCGCGGTACTTCTCCCTGGATACTCTTTGATTTCCGTTCACCCTTCCGTTTCCACCCCTACCAAGGAGGCGAATGGAACCGTAAAGGATTGGTTTCCGACCAGGGACAACGCAAGAAAGCATGGTACATCATGCGTAATTACTATAACGAAAAGAAAGCAGGAAAATGAAACAGACATTAAAATATTGGATGGTTGCCCTCCTCCTCGCCACTACGGCGTGGAGTGGGTATGCCCAAACAAAGAACGAAATGGATTTGTCCGGCGAATGGGCATTTCAAACAGACGTGATGGACTTCCGCAGAGGTTCGCTCGATGTCCGCTATTGC
>OHGT01001284.1_pt1 | contig 11535 bp, 8 predicted proteins | sample 1567861 | NCBI WGS metagenome assembly OHGT01 (sample SAMEA3879533, study PRJEB24766) | human gut metagenome | biome: human-associated habitat; feature: feces | place: USA | collected 1985/1987 | reverse complement strand
AGATCAAACATTTTTCCAGTGCTAATTCTCAATTGCCGGAGGGTAATGTTTATGAAGTTAACTTTGATTCTACCGGTAAAGGATGGATTGCTACAGAAACAGGTATGTGCATTTATGATCCTGCCTCTCAAAGTTTGCGTTCCAATGTATTTCCGGAGGGATTCGTTCATCGGGATAAAGTGCGTACCATCTACGAAGATGCTGAACACAATCTCTATTTTATCCGTGAGAAAGGGAGTCTGTTTACATCTACTTTAACGATGGATCGTTTCTGGAATCGCTCTATCTTTTCTACTCTTCCGGACAATTCGCTGATGTCTGTTATAGAAGATAACCAAGGTTGGCTGTGGGTGGCTTGCAATGACGGGTTGTTGCGTATCAAAGAAGAAGGGGAGGAGTATGATGCTTTCACCTTCAATGATGGAGTGCCGGGACCAACTTTTACGAATGGAGCCGCTTATAAAGATGAAAAAGGACTATTGTGGTTTGGTAACACCAAAGGACTGATTTATGTCGATCCGAAACGTGTGGACGAAGTGCGTGGCAAGGTTCGTCCGATTGTATTTACCGATATACTGGCTAATGGCGTACCTTTTACCAGTTCCTCTTTGAAATACAACCAGAATAATTTGACTTTCTGTTTCACAGATTTCGCCTATGGTCTGCCATCTGCCTTACTATATGAATATCGATTGGAGGGAGTGGACAAAGACTGGAAATTATTGGCTGCACAGAACGAAGTCTCTTATTACGGACTTTCTTCCGGAACTTATACTTTCCGGGTACGTCTTCCGGGAAATGAGCAATCGGAAGCTATCTGTCAAGTGACAGTACGCCCTATGATACCTTGGTGGGGATGGGTACTTTCCATTTTATTAATCGTAGGAATTATAGCCTTTATACGGTATTATGTCTGGAAACGTATGCGTCGTTTGCTTGCTTCCTCTGTTTCGTCGATTTCGGCATCAACGGAGGAGGAAATGCAACAGAGAGAACAATCTGTAGAACATTCGGAAGTAATTTCAGAGCAACAATCTTCCACTGTTGAAGAGAAATATAAGACCAATAGACTGACCGAAGAGGAATGTAAAGAACTTCATAAGAAACTGGTGGCTTATGTAGAGAAAGAAAAGCCATATATCAATCCCGACTTAAAAATGGGGGACATGGCGTCTGCATTGAATACTTCTTCACATTCATTATCGTATCTTTTGAACCAGTATCTTAATCAGTCTTACTATGACTTCATCAATGAATACCGTGTTACCCAATTCAAAAAGATGGTAGCGGATAGCCAATATTCCCGCTATACATTGACTGCCTTGGCAGAACTTTGTGGTTTTAGTTCACGTGCTTCTTTCTTCCGTTCATTTAAAAAGAGTACGGGAGTTACTCCGAATGAATACATCCGTAGTATCGGAGGTATTGCCAAGGAAGAATAAGTACTTCTTTCATTGGTTTCATGTACATCATTCACATCTATCTAGTACTTGATTCACTCAAATGTTATACAAGTTTGTCATCTCTCTTATACTGGTTTTGTTCCACTCTTGTACTTATCCGGATTTTAACCGCTATTTGTCCGTATTTAGTACTGTGAAAAGACGTGCTTTCTACTGCCATTACTGACAACTGCCACTTTATGCTTACTGGTCAGTGATTTTATCCGTTTGTGTTTCTGCTATTTGTTGATAATCAATTAAATATCTCTTATTTGTAGAATGGGTAGATACCACCGATTATTCCATTGTTTTATTTTTGTCAGTAGCCTTTTTCTCTTATTGTGTTTATATAAATTGAATTTGTAATACTGTTTGGAAGTTGGTAGGTATTATGCCACAAAAATATAAAAAAGGTAATAATTAAATACGTTTTGTCTCTTAACACGACTAAAATTCCAAAAGATATAGGGACAAAGGTGTCAGTTGTCAGTTGTGGCAGTTGTTTTTCCTTATGAATGTTTATTATCTTATTGGTATATAGTATATTAGCTGTGTTTCTTCTATGGGGTGACTGGCTGGTATATGTTTCTTTTACTGACATTTCAAATGTCTATTTTAAAATGATGGAGTGGTAGCTATTGTTTACATTGTCTTTGGGGCTGTTTATTAGCTTATTTTCCCTGGCTGTAAAGGTTGGTTGTGGCATTATATTCTGCCAAATAGCTATTGATGATAAAAATGAGTTCTAATGCTTCTTATATGGGGATAATAGAGTCTCATTTTATAAAGTGAGACTCTATTGTTGTAGTAGGTAATTTGTTGATTATTAATGTTATAGTTCTAAATAAGTCTGTTTGGATTCGTTGATATTGATCCGTCCTGTTTTCCGGTTGTTACATCCGAAATCCTCTCTATATTTGCATCGTGATTAAAACCGAAAAAGATAGTATTATGGAGACAATAGCTAACACTTACGACGACATTATCACCCGTTCTTATGAAGAATATTATCAGGTAATTCTTACCTATATTACTTATCGTATCACTCATCGCTACGAAGCTGAGGATCTAACCCAAGATGTATTTGTACGTCTGCTGGACTACAAACAAATGCTCCGTCCCGACACAGTGAAATATTTTCTGTTCACTATTGCCCGGAATATTGTAATCGACTATATCCGTCGTTATTATAAGAAGCAGGAGATAGACAGCTATATCTATGATACTATGTCTACTTCTACCAATGAAACCGAAGAAAAAATTATCGGTGATGATTTAATGACAATGGAACAGACCCGTCTGGCTGCCATGCCCGAACAACGTCGGTTAATTTATACATTAAACCGTTTTGAAAATAAAACTTCTCCGGAAATCGCTAATGAACTGAATCTAAGTTGTAGGACGGTAGAAAACCACCTGTTTCTTGGACGTCGTGAAATGCGCGAGTTCTTCCGAAATTGTATATAATCTTATTCATTAATAAATAACCCTTTGTGCTTATGGAAAAGGAGTCGGAATTTACAAAGAGGCACTTGTATGCCTTATCTTATTTTAGAGAACAAAAATTTAATATTACTTTTAAACCTCAAATTTAATTTTATGAAACGAAGAGGATTAATATTTAATTCACGACCGGGTAAAACTGCAGTGTTTGCTTTGGGATTGATGTTGGGGCTGTGTCCTGTTTCTCAGGCATGGGCTGATGCGGATTTAAGTGACAATCAGGTAGTAATGCAGACGCAAAAGAAAGTGAAAGGTCAAGTGATTGATGCGACTGGCGAACCATTGATTGGTGTGAATATTAGCGTTATTGGTGGAACTGAAGGCACGATTACTGATATTGACGGGAATTACACGGTCAGTGTGCCGGCAGGTGCAAAATTGAAGTTTAGCTATATAGGCTATAAAGACCAGCTAGTGGAGGTGGGTACGCAAACTATTGTCAATGTGAAAATGCAGGAAGATAGTGAAGTTCTGGATGAAGTAGTTGTTGTGGGATATGGTTCACAGAAGAAAGAGACATTAACTGGTGCGGTGACAGTCGTTTCCGATAAAATGCTGGAAAATAAAGGTGCTATGTCGAGTCCTGTACAGGCATTGCAAGGGCAAGTACCGGGAGTTATTATTACCCGTTCCTCCGGTGCTCCGGGTGATGAAAGCTGGGGAATGAAACTGCGTGGTGCTGTATCGGCCAATTCCACAGACCCGTTAATCATTATTGATGGAGTAGAATACGAAAGTGTGAATGAACTTCGTTTGCTTAACTCTGCCGATATTGAATCCATCAACTTTTTAAAAGATGCTTCAGCGGCTATCTACGGATCGAAGGCAGCAGGTGGTGTTATTTTGGTGACCACCAAACAGGCTAAAGAAGGAAAGGCTAAAATAGAATATAGTGGTTCTTATACGCATAAATTTGTGGGTTTACAGCCTAAAATGATGAGTATTGACCAATGGAGTGAAGCTATTATTACTACTCGTCACAACGATGGTTTAGGTGATGATGACCAATGGATTAAATATGCACAGCTTGCTCAAGCTTATAAAGGTGGATATATTGATTTATCTAAAAATCCGAATCCGATACCCGCTTTCGGTGATGTGGACGATTATGTCTTTATGGATACTAACTGGCAGGATGTATTGTTTGGCAATGCAGGTTCTACGCAGCACAATTTGAGCGTATCCGGTGGAAACGAAAAGTCGTTGTATCGTCTTTCTGTAGGTTATATGTATGATGATAGTACCTTGAAATGGGGAAATAATAATAATAAACGTTTCAATGTTCGTTTGACGAATACGGTAAAGTTGACGGATAGGTTTACTATCGAATCCGTGATGGCTTATAACCGCCAGGATCAGGTGTCTCCAACGATGATTGACAGGGTTCTGACTTCCAGTTATCCCCAGCCGGGATTGCCTTCCTCTACTATGGATGGCAAACCTTATCATTGGGGTGGAAATTATACTCCCAACTGGTATGCAGAACTGGGAGGTGATAATAAATTGAAAGTATCCGGTATTAATATTAGTGAGAATTTGAAGTATCAATTTACTTCTTACTTGGATGCAGTAGTCAATTTAGGTTACAATACATCTACTGCGACACGTGATGGGGTAAAGAACAGCATTACTTGGTACACCTATGACGGAACGTTGAGTACGGCAAAGACAAATGCTATCAATAATCCTAATCAGGCCTCTACGGAATATTCGAAATCTTTTGCCCGTACTGATTACTACTCTGTTTCAGGCTATCTGAATTATCACCAGACATTGGGAGAAAAACATAATGTTACAGCTATGCTTGGTGCACAATATAATTTGAAAGAGTATGATTATACAGTGGTGACAGCGAAGGATGTGCAGAGTTCATTGGAAATATTGAATGGATCGGGTGAAATAACATTGAAAAACTCGGCAAAAACTGCCGGTCCAAGTAAATGGCATGAAGCTATGATGTCATATTTCGGACGTTTCAATTACAATTACATGTCTAAGTATCTGTTGGAAATGAATCTCCGTTATGATGGTTCTTCTAAGTTCCGTCCTGAGAACCGATGGGATTTCTTTTATGGATTCTCGGGTGGATGGCGTCTTTCCGAAGAGGAATTTATGAAAAACGTAAAATTTGTCAATGAACTAAAATTGCGTCTTTCTTATGGAGTTGTTGGTAATCAGTCAGGTATTTCACGTTATGATGGTATGCAGTTATACAACTTTAATTCAGTCAATGGGGCTTACATTGGTGATGGAAGAATCTCCTATATTAAGACTAGCGGTGAAATTGCTACTATGGGACGTAGTTGGGAACGTATTCATAATTATAACTTAGGATTGGACTTTCATTTGTTTGACAGCCGCCTGCAGGGTACGGTAGAGTTGTTTATGAAGAAGAATAACAATATGCTGATAGCAGTTGCTTATCCGGGAATTCTGGGAGATAAAGCTCCTGCTTCCAATAGTGGAAAATTTGAAGCAAAAGGATATGAAGGAACTGTGACATGGTCGGATAAAATCGGAAAAGTGAACTATCATGTGGGAGGTACATTTACCTATGCTGATAATAAACTGGTAGACTATGGTGGAGTGACGGTATTTAAATCCGGCTTTGTAGACAAACAACAGGGATACTCGTTGAACTCGGTATTCGGTCTGAAATATTGTGGAAAGATTCAGACAGAAGAACAATTGCGCAAGTACATTTATAAATATTATAATAGTAACGGTATAGGTATGCCGAAGGATCTCCGTTTGGGTGATAATATGTATGAAGATGTAAACGGTGATGGTAAGTTGGATGAAAAGGATTATGTTTATTTGGGTTCGGATGACCCGAAAATTTCCTATTCGTTCAATGTCGGAATAGAATGGAATAATTTTGATTTATCCGCTGTGTTCCAAGGTGCGGCCAAACGAACCATTTTCCGTGACGAAAGTAATGATAACTATCGCATACCGATGCGTGCCGCTCATTTGAATTCAACGACACAATCTGTGGGAAATGTGTGGAGTCCTGATAATAGAGATGGACGCTATCCGACATATACTAATATTAAAACGATTAATAATTATAATTATCAGTGCTCTTCTTGGTCGGTAGAAAATGGTAATTATCTGCGTTTGAAGAGTTTGACATTAGGCTATAACTTCCCGGCTTCATTGCTTGGCAAGACGAAAGCGATCAGCAGACTTCGTATATATGTATCTGGAGCCGATTTGTGGGAAGTGAGTAAAATTAACGATGGATGGGACCCCGAAGCTTCACGCAAGGTATCCGGTAATGGACGTTTCCCGTTCAATCGTACTTGTACTGTCGGATTAGATGTAACCTTTTAATACTTAGAATATGAAAATAGTAAATACAATAAAAGCTATATTGCTGCTTTCAGTAGTGGTGACTTTACCGTCTTGTCTTGATCTTGATCCGCAAGATCAAATGTCGGACGCAAATTTGTGGCAGACTCCAAATGATTATAAACTGTATGCTAATCAGTTTTATGAATGGACTCGTGATTTTTCGAGTGCCGTATATGATGGTCCTCATAGTGATACCCGTTCGGACTTGATGACTTCAAGTAGCTACAATGAATATAGTAAGGGAATTAACAACATTCCGGTGTCGGATGGAAATTATACGGGAGCTTATACAAAGATTCGTTATGCTAATATTTTGTTACAAAAAGCTGAAAGCTATCCTAACCCGACAGACATTGCACGCTATGTTGCTGAAGCTAAATTCTTTCGTGCATACGAATATTTTGATTTACTTCAGTTATTTGGAGATGTAATTGTGGTGACTGAACCTATTGATATCACCGATCCGAAAATGAATGCCCCTCGTGATGACCGTTCGAAAGTGGTAGACCTGATCATTGAAGATTTGAAGCAAGCCATTCCTGATTTACCGAAAGAGAATGCTATTGCAACAGCTGATAAGGGACGTGTTTCACAGGGAGCTGCCCAGGCTTTTCTTTCTCGTGTGGCGTTGTATGAAGGTACATGGCAGAAATTTAGGACAGGGGATGTAACTCGAATCAATGATTTGCTTGATATTGCTGCTGAGTCTGCTTGGGAAGTAATTGATAGTAAGCAGTATGAAATATTTAAACCGGCAGAATTAGGTACAGATGCTTATAAATATCTATTTATTTTAGAAGATGTTCAGTCCAATCCGGCTAATATTAAGAAAGATAAAAATAAGGAATATATTTTTTCACGTCGTCATGATGAAGTGATTGCTCCAATCGGTAAGAATATTACTAAGAATTGTTTTGCCAATGTACAATGGGTAACTCGTAAATTGGCGGAAATGTATTTGGGAGCGGATGGACTTCCAATTGACAATGCGCAGTCGACTGCCGGTGTTGACTATTCTACTCCAGACAACGAGTATGCAAAACGTGATAACCGCATGACGAATACTTTAATGGCACCGGGACGGAAATATTGGAATAACAATGCTTCTCATACCACTTGGACAGATGCGGATAAAGCTGCTTTTGATAATAAAGATTTCTATCCGACTAGTGGTAGTGGATATAACAATCAAAAATGGGCAACGGAACGTAATGTGAAAGATGAATATGAAGGATATGACTTCCCGATTATTCGTTATGCTGAAGTGTTACTGAACTATGCCGAAGCGGTATTTGAGAGAAATGCGGATGCAGAAGGTAACATCATGGATGCTTCTAAAGTGGATGCAGCATTGGTATATTTGAATCAGGTTCGTCAACGTGTGAATCCGAATATGCCGGGACTCACTACTTCTTTTGCTACTACTCATAATCTGAAAATGCGTGAAGAGATTCGCCGGGAGCGTACAGTGGAACTTTTCAATGAGGGATTCCGTATTGATGATTTGAAACGTTGGAAAACTGCTGAAACGGAAATGCCGGAGAATATGTTGGGCGTAAAATGGAACACGTCCGGTGATTGGGCAACGTGGGCCGGAAAATGGTCTCCTTCTTATTCGTTGGAAGATGGCTGTTTGCTTATCGAAACCAATCGTGTGTGGAGTAATAAAAATTATCTTTATCCACTGCCGTCAGACCAACGTCAGTTGAATCCTAATATCGGTCAGAATCCGGGATGGTAACGTCGGGAAGAACTGATTTTATATGTTGAACATTAAAAGAATAGAATTATGAAATATACATTATTGAGTCTAGGCTTAGTGGCTGTTTTCTCATTGTCGGCATGTGATGGCGGCAAGGTATTTGGTGATGGGCTGGATGAAAAGACACTAATCTCCGAGATTGAATTGACCAATGTGGAGAATGGAAAATTAACATTGGCTGCAACTGTAGATTATACAGACTCTTTGATTACTTATAAATATTCTCCGGAACAACCGAGTAACCCTAAGGTTAAATGGACATCATCGAATGAAAAAGTAGCTACTGTGTCACAGGATGGACTTGTGCATGCTGTAAGTGCAGGTAAGGCAAATATTATGATTACTCCGGAAGTAGGCTTTGGTGCAACAGCTCTTTTTGAATTGACTGTTGTGCCTGAATTTAAACCGATTACAGATTTTGAATTTACGGAAGCCGATAAGGCTGAGCTATTTGTTTCAGAAGAAAGGACATTGAAACCAACCATTCTTCCGGCAGACCGTACTTATTCGACGATAACATGGAAAAGTAGTGATACGTCTATTGCGATTGTAACGAAAGATGGTGTAGTGAGAGGTATTGATGGTGGAGAAGAAGGAAGAACTGTCACCATTACTGCTATTTCTTTGGATAGAAGAGGCTATGAGGAATCTTTTGAGCTAAAGATAATTCCGATAATTTATATTGATGAAATAATATTTGGAACACAAGCAGACTTGTTGCCGGGTGAAAGTATGAAACTGAACTTTACTACCTCTCCGGAAAATGCAACCGTAGCTTCTTTGGACTGGTCTAGTAGTGATCCGAATGTTGTAGAGGTAAGTGATCAAGGAGTTGTAACTGCCAAGAATTATGGTGAAGTTACTATTACAGCTACTACAACAGAGAAACAAAAGTTTACCACAACTGTGAAAGTACCTTATGGTCTGATGAAATATTCATTTGAAACATCATTGTCTCCTTGGTATTTAAAACAGTCTGATGGGTTTACTTCATCTGTAGATTTTAAGGATGGAGGAGCAGTTGTGTCAATGAATCCAAATCCTTCGAAAGGAAATTCTTGTCGTGCCGATCTTGTATTAACGGCAAATGGTAGTTATAAAGATAAAGTGTATTTGAATGTAGGTGTATACAGGTATTTAGCAATAAAAATGATTAGACCTTATGGAGGAAATAAATTGCAAGGAAATGTCAAATTAGATACACAGTATGGTGCTTATAAAGAAAATGAAGGAAGTGGAAATAATAAATATCAAATTCTGGATGGTGAAGAAACTCCAGGAAGTCCGGAGGTGTATTATTATGACTTACAAATCGAAAATGCGGTTGGCAATGGGACAAATAAACCTTTCCATACATTCTCACAGACAGAGGAAGAAGAAATAAGGACATTCCAATTTGTAATGGCTGACTTTAAAGAGGCTAATGGATCAAATACTGAATATACTGTATATTGGGTTCGTACATTTAAGACGTTAGATGATTTGAAAGCTTTTGTTGAACAAGAAAATAAGAATTGATAAACTATGAGAACGAAAATATATATATTATCAACGATGCTTGCATTCAACTTGAGTGCATGCACCGATATCGAAGATGGTACTACTGATATCGATTCATGGCCAGCTATAAATGAATATACATTGAATCATCCTTGTATGCTTCATACGGATGCTGATTTTACTTATGTGAAGTCTAAATTAACTCAGTCTCCTTGGAGCGAAGGATTAGCTAAATTGAAAAGTTCGGGATATTCCTATTCTAATTACACTCCTGAAGCACAAGAGATCTTGGGACGTATGGATAAAACGAATTGGTCTGCTGCTTTTCCTGATTGGTGGAATAATTATACTCATTTCTACGAAGATGCGGCAGCAGCTTACCAATTAGCCCTTCGCTGGAAACTAGAAAATGATTTAGCCTGTGGACAAGCTGCAGTTAGAATCTTGAATGAGTGGGCTACTACTTGCAAAGGACTTGTTCGTGTCAAGAGTCTTGCCAACGATAGAACGTATGATCCGAATGGAGAAATTGCCGACCCGAATGAATATTTGATTTCTATTAATGTTCATCAGATAGTAAATGCTGCAGAAATCATGCGTACAGACGAAACTCTTTTCAAGAAGGATGAACTGGCTGCATTTCAAACAATGGTAAAGAATGTTTTTTATCCGGCTGCTTCTGATTTTCTGGCTCATAAAGAAAGTTGCAAACAGCACAGTTGGTTGAATTGGGATCTGGCACAGATGACTTCTATTTTGTCTATTGGTATTCTTTGTGATGATCAGGATATGATTAATGAGGCTATTCTTTATTTTAAATATGGAGTAGGAAATGGTTGTATTGACAATGCAGTACCTTTTCTTCATCAAGATCCGGATGGTCATGGAATGTTAGGGCAAGGACAGGAGTCCGGTCGTGATCAGGGGCATGCAACGCTTTGTGTTTCTTTGATGGGGGCATTCTGCCAAATGGCATATAATATCGGTGAGGATTTGTTTGCATATGATGGAAACAAGGTGCTTGCTATGGCTGAATATACGGCTAAATATAATTTGTGGAAAGACTTTGATGATACTTCTTCCACGTCAGATGAGAAGTTTGTGTATCGTAAAAAAGATTTCCCATATACCTATTATGAGAATTGTAGCTGGCAGTGCCCTGAACTTTCTTCTCAGGAAGAGAATGATAAATCGAGAGGTGAAATACGTCCTTGTTGGGCTTTGATTTATAATCATTAACTTCAACAGCATATTCTGTATCTATTCTGTAATCATCCGTAGAAATTAAATTCATTGTTTCAATTCCATCTTCGGATAACTTTATGTTCTCATCCTGCATAGCAGCTTCAAAATCCGCTTCCAATGATTCGATCTCATTCTCCGATTGCATTGTTTCATCAACATTTGCAGAATATGAAGTTTCCGAAAAATCGTCTGTACTCAAACCAATCCCATCGTTTATTGCTGCTTCAAAGTTCTGCTGTAGTTTTTCATCTTCCACATCTGCCGAATACTCTGTCACATGATCATCATCGTACATTGCCCCTTCATTATAAGAGTACAAATTCGTTGTTTCCTCCCCATACACATCTGCCGCATATACAGGCATTACTGTTGTTCCTATAAGGGAAATTGTTAATAAAGACAGCATGATTTTTTTCATGGTTTTACCATTCCTTTCATTATTTTTATGGCTAAGAATCTATTCTTACTGTTATCCCCTTTCTTAAATTTTGCCATCTATATTATTCATCGTATTTTTCATTCTCCCGTTACGCATTTTTTCAATTTTTTAATCTTTAAACAACTTTTATTAAAAAAACAAAAGGGACATAGATACTGTGATCCATTGCCCCTTTTACTTAAATTTCATAATGAATTAGTACGTACAAACATTATTCTCTTAATTTTACATAAATCTACAACAAATTGAGCCTGTTGTTGTTTTAGATAGGATTTGACAAAAGGTTT
>OHGT01001273.1_pt1 | contig 11677 bp, 5 predicted proteins | sample 1567861 | NCBI WGS metagenome assembly OHGT01 (sample SAMEA3879533, study PRJEB24766) | human gut metagenome | biome: human-associated habitat; feature: feces | place: USA | collected 1985/1987 | reverse complement strand
GGTCCTGCTGCTACTGACTCAGTATCTTTACTTGGCAACTATAATGGGACGCCGGGAAAGCTGACAACCTTTTTAGAAGGGATTCGTCGCAAAGTATCTTCGGATGTTGAAGTGGTTTATGAGAAGGGAGTCAATCTGACTGACGACAGCATGTTTTACCCTGTTGATATCTGGCAGCTGTTGCAAAGTAATGGTAGTAAAGGCGTTCATGCCGATTACTTCAACAATATCAAACTGGAAGGTACTCCCGTACTTTCACGACACGAAGTCCGAATAGGATTTCGTGGTGGCGTAGACGATGAAATAGCTCCGGGCATCAAAGCTGCCTGGATGTCAGCCCGCTGGACGGGAGAATTTATTCCACAGGAGAATCAGACTTTTACTCTTCGTGTTTCGGGGGATGACGGTTTCCGGTTGTTTGTCGATGGTAAGAAAGTGATGGATCATTTTAGTTATCATGAGGAGATGGCTGATATTTATACTTTCGATGTGAAGAAGGGAAAGAAATATGATATTTGTCTGGAATATTTTCAAGGAGATCAAGGAGCAGCTATCTCTATGGAAGGCGGCACCATAAAAAAGACGGATTATAATGAGCTGGCATCTCGTGTGGCTGATGCCGATGTGATATTGTTTGCCGGTGGTATTTCTCCACGTCTCGAAGGTGAGGAAATGCCGGTTGATTTGCCTGGTTTTTATAAGGGAGACCGCACTACTATTAATTTGCCAGAAGTACAGACCCGTTTAATGCAGGCACTCCATAATACGGGTAAACCGGTAGTGTTTGTGATGCAGACCGGTAGCGCATTGGCCATAAAATGGGAAGCCGAAAATATACCTGCTATTGTTAATGTCTGGTATGGAGGTCAGTCGGCTGGGGATGCTGTAGCCGATGTCCTTTTTGGAGATTATAATCCTGCTGGACGTTTGCCAGTTACGTTCTATCGTTCGGATGCTGATTTGCCGTCCTATGAAGACTATTCAATGGCAGGACGTACTTACCGTTATTTTGAAAAAGAAGCACTTTATCCGTTTGGATTCGGATTGAGTTATTCTACTTTCAGCTATAGCAATTTGCGTCTGCCGGTTGAAGTAAGAACAGGTGAACCTATAGAAGTTGCGATAGATGTCCGGAATACCGGACAACGCGACGGTGAAGAAGTAGTTCAGCTATATCTGACCCATCACTCTTCTACTTATCGGGTTCCTCGTTGTGCTTTGAAGAACTTCCAGCGCATTAGATTAAAGAAAAATGAGCTGAAAACTCTTCATTTCACATTACCTGCCGAAGCATTACAAATCGTTTCCGAACAAGGAACGGCTTTGCAACCTCAGGGTAAGATTTCGATATTTGTAGGAGGAGGGCAGCCTCGTTTATCGACAGGGGTAGAGAAAGAAGTACGTATCCTGTAGATTAATTTCTGTACTTTTTTCGCTGTTTGTAGTATTCATGTCTCATTGATTGGATTTTTTCATTTTATGATACGATATTGAGATGACTATTACCTTGGATTGGCTTCTTTTGCACAAAATAGATGAACAACGTGCTTTTAAAATAAAGAACTAATATAACATTCAGAACTATGAATAGAATAAAACAACTCACTTTTTTGCTTATAGCAACTACCGGAATGTTTTCTTGCAGTACTGTGCAGAAAGATGTTCCTTTCCAAAAAAATGAACCTGTAAACTTCTCTCAGGTGAAGATTACCGATAACTTCTGGTTACCGCGTATTGACAAACATGCCGAGGTCACTTTACCGGCTTGCATCCATCAGTGCGAAGTAGAAACGCAACGTGTGAAGAACTTCGCCATTGCCGGAGGTTTGGAACAAGGTGAGTTCAAAGGGCTGGTATATGATGATTCTGATCTTTACAAAATGATAGAAGGTTGTGCCTATTCTCTGATGAATCATCCCAATCCAGAACTGGAAAAGAAGTTGGACGATATTATTGCCAAGATAGCATCGGCACAACAGGAGGATGGCTATCTGATGACTTATTTTATTCTGGGTAATCTGAATGAAAGATGGACCAATATGGACAAACATGAAATGTACTGTTGCGGACATCTGATAGAAGCTGCCATTGCTTATTACAATGCCACAGGCAAGCGCTCGTTACTGGATGTAGCCATTAAATATGCCGATCATATAGACCATACTTTTGGTGAAGGGAAAAAGACCTGGGTACCCGGGCATCAGGAAATAGAACTTGCTTTGGTGAAACTATATCGCCAAACAAAGGACGAGCGCTATTTAAAACTTTCTAATTGGCTGCTTGAGCAACGTGGTCATGGATATGGTGATTGGAAAGCAAAAGACTATTATCAGGATTTAGTCCCCGTGCGTCAACTTTCTAAAATTAGCGGACATGCCGTACGTGCCATGTATATGTTTACCGGTATGGCTGATTTGGCTTCTATAACCAAAGATACTGCTTATGTGCATGCCTTGGATCGTCTTTGGGATGATGTGATTAATACAAAAATGTATGCTACCGGTGGTATTGGATCTTCACGCAAGAACGAAGGTTTTACCGAGGATTATGATTTGCCCAATGCTGAGGCTTATTGTGAGACTTGCGCTTCAGTCGGCATGGTATTCTGGAATCAGCGTATGAACATGTTGAAAGGAGACGGCAAGTACGTTAATATCCTTGAGAAAGCGATGTACAACGGTGCATTGGCAGGTATATCTTTGTCTGCCGACCGCTTTTTCTATGTCAATCCATTAGAGGCGGACGGTACACACCATCGTAAACCTTGGTACGGAACTGCTTGTTGCCCCAGTCAAATCTCACGCTTCCTACCCTCCGTAGGTAATTATGTGTATGCCATCTCTTCCGATGCTTTGTGGGTGAACCTTTATATTGCCAGCGAAACCAATGTCAAGATGGATGGTATGCCTGTGGCTATAAAGCAAGCTACAAACTATCCATGGGAGGGTAAAGTGCAGTTTACACTCAACCCTGACCAAAAGAAGGCATTTACCTTAAAACTGCATTTACCTGATTGGTGTAAGAACTATACGTTGACCGTTAATGGTAAAGAATGTAAACCTATCGAAGAAATGGGTTATCTCTTGGTTGACCGTGCTTGGCAGCAGGGTGACGAAGTGACTTTTGATATGGCGATGCCTGTAGAAGTGGTAGCTGCCGACCCGCGTGTCAAAGCGAATACAGGCAAGCGTTGTTTGCAACGCGGACCACTGGTATATTGTATGGAGGAGATAGACAATCCTCACTATGAGAAAGCTGCTCTGTTACCTTCTATGAACTATATGACGGCTTTTGAACCGGATTTGCTGAATGGTGTAGTGACGATAACGGCGGTCAATGGTGACGATACTTATAAATTTATTCCATATTATGCTTGGGATAACCGTGAACCGGGAAAAATGAAAGTTTGGGTGGATTATACTGAATGAAAATCAATGGTTTGAGGTAAAAATAGGTATGTAACTTTAGGTGAATGATTTTATATGGATAAATGGATTAAAAAGTGGTTTGTATTTTTTCTTTTAGTTGGGTGTGCTGGTATTTCAGCTATCAGCGCATCCAACCGGGAGAGAGGGTATGTGAATAATCGTTATCCTCTATTGCGAAAACCATACATGGAACTTCCGATAGGGGCTATAAAACCCAGAGGTTGGCTCAAAGAGACAATGGAACGGCAACGTAAAGGAATGACTTCCAAGTTGGATGAACTTTATCCGGAAGTGATGGGAAAACGTAATGGTTGGTTGGGAGGTGATGGCGATCAGTGGGAAAGAGGACCCTACTGGATTGACGGGCTTTTACCTTTAGCATATATAATGGATGACGCGCAGCTTAAAAAGAAAGTACAACCTTGGGTTGAGTGGGCTTTGCAGAGTCAACGTGCTGACGGTTTCTTCGGACCTTCCATTGATTACCCATTTGAGCAAGGATTACAACGCGATAATTCAGAAGACTGGTGGCCAAGGATGGTAGTACTTAAATTTCTGAAACAATATTATTCCGCTACCAATGATCAACGGATCTTAACTTTTATGACACGTTATTTTCGTTATCAATTGCAAACGCTTCCTGAAAAGCCTTTGGGACATTGGACTTTTTGGGCAGAGTACCGTGCCTGCGATAATTTGCAGATTGTCTATTGGCTCTATAATTTGACAGGTGATTCTTTTTTGTTGGAACTGGGTAAGCTGCTCCACTTGCAAAGTTATGACTATGTAGATATGTTTCTGAATCGTGATGATTTAAGCCGTATCAATACCATTCATTGTGTCAATCTGGCTCAGGGTATTAAAGAACCAGTCATTTACTATCAGCAAGAACCTGATCAAAAATACATCCGTGCTGTGAAAAAAGCTTTTGCCGATATTCGTAAATTTCATGGACAGCCTCAAGGCATGTATGGAGGGGATGAAGCCCTGCATGGTAATAACCCCACGCAAGGTTCCGAACTTTGTTCTGCAGTAGAGCTGATGTTTTCTTTGGAGGAGATGAGCCAGATAACAGGTGATGTACAGTTTCTTGACCATTTAGAGCGTGTGGCATTCAATGCTTTACCCACGCAGATTTCAGATGACTTTATGTCTCGGCAGTATTTTCAACAACCTAATCAGGTACAAGTCACAAGAGCATTACGTAATTTTGACATCAACCATGGTGAGACGGATTTGGTATATGGAGTATTAGCTGGTTATCCGTGTTGTACTTCTAATTTTCATCAAGGCTGGCCTAAATTTACACAAAACCTTTGGTATGCTACGGTAGATAACGGACTGGCGGCTTTGACTTATTCCCCCTCGGAAGTGGAAGCGCATGTAGCCGATGGTATAAAGGTGAAAATGACCGAAGAAACATTCTATCCGATGGATGGAACGGTAGGTTTCCGCTTGTCCATTTTGGATAAACGCCAGCAAAGTGTTCACTTCCCATTTCATTTGCGAATACCGGCTTGGTGCAAAGAGGCAATTGTGCGAATTAATGGTGAAGCTTACAAATGTTATTCGGGTGGTACAATTGCTGTGATAGATCGTATTTGGAAAACGGGGGATTTTGTAGAGCTATCTTTACCCATGTCTATTGAATTGGAAAGTTGGTATGAGAATTCTGTATCAGTGAAACGTGGTCCGTTGGTATATGCGTTGCGGATAGAGGAAGAATGGAAAGAAAAGAAATTTGAAAAGGGAGAAATTTATGGAGATACTTATCACGAGGTTTATCCCAAATCAAAATGGAATTATGGGTTGATAGATACTAAGAAGACAGATCCCGACAAGACATTCAAAGTGATTGTAGATAAGGAAAAGATGAAATCGAATCATCCATGGACCCTTGAAAATGCTCCTATCCGGATAGAAACCAAAGCCAAAGAGATTCCCTCGTGGAAACTGTATAATGACATGGCAGGTCCTTTGCCGTATAGCTGGATGATATACGGTCCGGGTACAAAGGATGTACCGGAAGAAACCATCACACTGATTCCTTACGGATGCACTACATTACGTATATCAGAATTCCCCGTGATTGAAATTAGATAATTGAAATTAAAACAGGAAGACTCTCTGTTTCTAGATAAAGTTTGTTGTTTATACTCTAAATGAAGTGGCGGGTAGAATGCAATTCTCATAGCATTCTTTATCCGCCATTTCTTTTTAAGTGAGTCACTTATTTATTTCCCGATAAGATTCCGGTATCAATATCCTTGTTATTGATTCTCCGACCCTGACTGTTTTGTTTCTTTCCGAAGTCCAGATTGAAGGAAACATTTACCATAAACATAGGGCTTAGATTCTTGGAATATGCCAGTTGGCGGTAGGGAGCCAGCTTTGAGAGGTTCTCCTTTTCTTGCTCGTACTTCTTTGTGAAGGGGTTCAATACTCCGGCAGATATGCTCCATTTCTCGGTGTTATAGCCTGCCATGATGGTGTGCAGTTTCTCTTCTTTGGTTAGAGTTTCTCCCCATAGGGTATGGTTGCTAGTATTCATTTCCACCATTAGTACCCAGTTTTTGTACATCGCCATCAAATTGCCGCGCAGACCTACGTTGGTATGGGTGTGGGTATATGTATTGCCATAACTGATGTAACGGTTCAAGAAAGGCGTAATTTTAAGGAAGATATACTCTTTAAAAGGACGAATTTGTATAGTCGTTTCCAGATTAATCCGGTGGAAACCTTTATGATTTTCAGTAGTTCGAATAAAATGCCCGTTTTCGTAGTAAGTGCTTTCCATAATAGGTTTATCATCATAGCTATATCTTCCGAAGAGATCGAGTGATACATATTTGCTTTGCCAACTCGCTGAGAGTGTGTTGGCATAGAATGTAACAGATTTCAAAGCAGGGTTTCCTTTGCGTATCTGATACTTATCCATTGCCTGTGTAATGTCATTCAAATCGGACAGGGAAGGAGAATAGCCTGATACGTATCCGTTGTATCTGAAGAACCATTTTCCGTTTATGGAATAGGATAAGCTTAATGTAGGCTTGAATATATATTCCTCCGAAGAACGATTGTCTTGGCTGTTATAAGTCCTCATGCCACCGATACCTAGAGTATAGCTCAAGCCTTTTATTTGGGACTCGTATTCGGCAAAAAGATAAGTTTCGGCCGTATTCATCGTGATTTTATTGTCTATATTGCCAGAATATTTGTTTTGTAAATGTGCCTGCGCATGCTTGATACCGCTTGTAAATTTGCTTTTATTGAATTGCTTTTCATAGATACCTTCAGCGATAACGGAGTATTTCTGTCCCTTTGTCTGCGAGTAGATATCTGTATTTTCGCTGTTTAGTCCTTTTTGTACAAAGGTGCGTTCGTTCTTACTATCCAAATATGAGGTTACTACATCTGCATAGATTGTTTGCTTGTTTTTCAGGTTCGTCTGGTAATAGATATCCAGAGAGGGTATCTGTGTTTTAGAAGAGGTAAGGTCGGATATGGAGTAGGAGGTATCACCTTCGTGCAAAGTACTGATTCTATCCGACATGGAGTTAGGCGTATCGGTGTATTTATTTCTGAGGGCGATGTTAAGGAAGTGCTTGTCGTTGTCTTGATAACTGTAATTAAGGTTGAAGTTGACGTCATCGTACTTTATCTTGGTAGGTGCGCCAATTTCTTTGTTCTCCTGATAGGTTTCCGGAAAACAAAAGTTTTCATAGTTCTCGCGTGTCCATTTCAGGTCCCTGCGACCCCAGTAGACCGTAGTACTGATAGCTGATTTGTTGAAGTTGTATTTGGCAGAGAGGTTATGTTCCCCATAGCCTGTATCGGATACGCCGTTGGATAAATCAGTTGAAATATTTCCTCCGGATTCTTTTCTTTTCACGATGTAGTTAAGTACCGCACCGGCATTTCCATAGCGTGCTCCGGGATTGTCTATATATTCAATACGGATAACATCTGCCGGACGGATGGCAATTATCTCAGCTTGCGTCACTTCTACACCGTTAATCCGGAGTTGTACATTATCTCCCCCCGGAAGCTTTATACTGTTGTCTATCGGATTGACTATGATCCGTGCCAACTGTAAGTTTCTTAATAAAGTGAGGCCATTAGAAGCTGCTTTGGTCTGTATCTCGGTGGGGAGGATAATTTGTCGGTCGGTCTTCTTTATTATGGGACTGGCGGTAATGGTGACGCTTTCCAATTGAATATTATCAGGGGATAAACTTACCTCCCCCAATTGCAAGTTTTCTTTGAGATTTCGGATAGAAAGGTACGAATCGTTATACCCGATGCATGACACGTATAAGATGTAATCCCCGTCGTTTACTTCTTTCAACAGGAAGTTTCCGTCATTGTCCGTAGCAATTCCGGTGATGAATGTAGAATCTTGGGACATCAGCCTGACATTGGCATATTCCACACTTTGATTATTGCTTTCATCAATAACTTTACCTGTGATTTTGTTTGCTGCTGTTAAGGAGATACACATAGATAATACTCCTAAAATGATACTTAACTTTTTCATTTCTCTTATTTTTTAGTAATAATTTTCGTTCCTTGAACATGACAAAGGTAGGACCTCAGGACCACAAAATCGGTTTATATATGCTACTAAATAAAGTGCAATGCGTTTTGCAATTATTTGATAATTAGATGATTTGTGAGGCGGGTTTATGAAAAAGTTTATATTACTCCGTTGCAGGTTTATATATAAAGAGAAGTGCAAAAAAGTGCTTTGTTTTAGTTCCTGTTACCCGGTAAATATCTACTTTTGTAAAAGATTTGCCCAAAGATGAAGAAAGACTATAAGAAAGTATTGAAATACGGTTTCGTTAGTTTGGTATGTCTGTCGATACTGGCAGCATGTAGAGACGATATATCGCTACAGCACATGAAGATTGAAAAGGCAGAACAAATAATGCAGCGGAATCCGGAGGAAGCTATTGCCTTGCTTCAGTCGGTGAAAAATACCGAAATGTTTCCTGATTCTCTTCGGGCACGGTTTGCGCTAGCCTTGGGACAAGCCCACTTTACAGCCTATTGGGTGATGAACGAAGACTCTTTGTTACCGTATGCCCTACAATATTATGCGAGACCGGAAGTAAGTGACACCCAGCGGATACTACGCGCCTGTAAGTTGTCGGCACATTATTTCTATGATAACGAGAAGTATAAAGAAGCCACTGAAATGATAGCTGAGGGAAGCCGCATTGCCGCCTTGAGTAATGATACAGCCGCCCGGATAGATTTATTGCGCTCTGTAGCAAATATAGGAGAAGGTAATGATGATTTTAAAGGCTTGATACAGTTGCAAAAACAGTTGATGGAAATAGATCCTGATACTACTCGCCGCTATTCCAATTACAACAGCCTTGCAGTGTCTTACTTTTGTGAGAATTTGACGGACTCCGCATTACTCGCTCTTCGTAAGGCTTCTGAATGCTTGTACACATCTGCGGATTCTGTGCAGGCCCTGCATCATGTGATACGCAACTATGCTGACATACTGAGTGATGCCGGAGAGAATCGGGAAGCCATCAGCCTTCAACAGCGTATTTTGCAGCAGTATAAAGAAACGGGGCATCCATTCGAGTGTTTGTCTTATCAATCACTTTCGCGTTACTTCCTAAATCTGGGACAGATGGACTCCGCCCGCTATTATATGCAAAAGGCAGATAGTACGCGTGTGCCCTATATAGATCAGGATTTATCGTTGAGCAACTATTTCATGGTACAAAAAACGTTGATGGATTACGTTGAAAACGGTTCTTTTAAGATTCGGGATATTGCATTCTTCTCCAACCGGTTGTACAACAACTTCATCCGTGACCAGCGGAAATTAGCTCAAAAAGGCAAGGTACAATTATTGCTTCAACAGCAAAACATGAACCTGCAACTGGAGAAACAGAAAGAACGGACCTTCTTCGTGGGACTCATCTCCCTTTGCATATTGCTGCTATTTGCTGTTATTTGGTATTTACAAAGAAGAAAGCACTTACTTTTAGAGAAAGAAGAAGAACTGGAAGCTTTGCGACGTTTGCTGCACGAGACGGAAGGAGATATTAGCGGTGGAAACGATAAGTTTGTCAAGAAGATGCTGCTTCAGCAGTTGGGACTGATACGCATAGTAGCTACCAATCCCAGTTCCGACCATCAGGAACTGCTGGTACAGATGGGACGGATAGCTAATAAAGATGTTGTGGCAGATGACTTACTCGTTTGGAATGACCTGTATAAGACAATTGATATGGTATACGATGGTTTCTATACCCGTATCAGCCAGAAGTATGGCTATATCCTAAATGAAAAAGAATTGCAACTGTGCTGCTTGTTGAAGTCTGACTTCTCCACTAAAGAGATCAGTGTTGTGATCCAGCAGAGCATACGGACAGTCTATCAGCGTAAAACGGTAATCCGGCAAAAACTTGGTATGGAAGAAAAGGAAGATATTGCCGGATTTCTAACTCTCCGGACCCCCTAAAGGGGGAGGGGAATACTTAGTGATTATGAGATTCCTCTTATTCGATCATCAAACGCCGAAAGCGCAGCTTTGGCACCTTCACCCATTGCAATGACTATCTGCTTGTAGGGAACGTTTGAAACATCTCCTGCGGCATATACTCCCGGAAGTGTTGTACGGCAAAAAGCATCAATCTTAATTTCGCCTATCTGAGTCATCTCCAGCATATCACGGAAGGGTGCGCTATTGGCTGCCAGACCGATTTGTACAAAGATACCATCCAAAGGATAGTTGCGTTCATCACCCGTAAGGCGGTCTTTCACACGGATAGCTGTTACCTTTTCCCCATTGCCCACAACTTGCGTAGTCTGTGAAGAAGTAAAAATTTCCACGTTAGGCAGGCTCCGGGCTTTCTCCTGCAATACTTGGTCCGCTTTCAATGTATCGGCAAACTCAAATACAGTCACTTTATTGCAGATACCTGCCAGGTCAATGGCTGCTTCAATGCCTGAGTTCCCTCCACCGACTACTGCTACGTCCTTGCCTTGATAAAAAGGTCCGTCACAGTGTGGGCAGAAAGCTACGCCGCGGCCTATATATTCCGCTTCGCCCTCTACATTCAGTTTGCGCCAGCTGGCACCCGTGGCAATGATTATTGCAGGAGCAATAAACGTTTCACCGCCGGCAACGAAAACTTTTTTCTCTTTACCTTGCAATTCTACTTTCTCTATCTTCCGGTCCTCAAAAATCTCTACCGGATAATGTGTTATATGGCTTCTGAGTGCATTGGTAAGTTCGGCACCGGTAGTATGAGGAACAGAAATAAGATTTTCGATGCCTACAGTTTCCTTTACTTGTCCACCGATTCGTTCGGCGATGACGGCTACTCGCAATCCCTTGCGGGCGGAGTAAATTGCTGCGGAGGCTCCGGCAGGACCTCCACCGAGAATCAGCGTGTCAAACTCCTTTTGAATCGGCGCTACGCCTTCCTGTGGCATGCTGCCGAAGGTTTCTTCCAGCTTTTGCAAAAGTTCTCCTAAGGTGCCACGTCCTACATGTAGTAGTTTTCCGTTGGCATAAACGGAGGGTACAGCTTGAATCTTCAACGCATCTGCTTCTGCTTGGAAGATGGCGCCGTCTATGGTTTCGTGATTGATTTGCGGGTTCAGCAATGCAACGATGTTCAGTGCCTGCACAATGTCCGGACAGTTGGTGCAGGTCAGCGATACGTAGGTCTGCAAATGAATGGGTCCTTGGAGTGCTTTGATACGTCGGCTAATTGCCTCGTCAGGTAGATTTTTGCCCTTTCCATCGGCGTTTAGCACGGCAAGCAGTAAGGAACTGAACTCGTGTCCGCCCGGGATGGCACGGAATATTATTCCGGTTTCCTTTCCTTCTTTCTTGAGTGTGAACTCAAGTTTGGGCTCGTCGGTTTCGGTCAACTCACAGGAGAGTTTATCCGAACAATCGGCTACATCGTTCAGGAAGTCTATAAGCTCCTTGGCCTGCTCATGATTGGGATGGTAGGTGATGTGAAAAGTATAGTGGGATTCCAATTGTTGGAATATGCCCCGAACTTGGTCTAGTATGCTTGTTTCTAACATGATGATAAGTTGTTTTAAATGAAAAAAAGACTATCTCATTTCAGCTTCTTCTACTTGAGTGGAAGGGAAGGATTGGGATAGTCTTTCAAGTATTTACCGTAAAGTACGGTTAGATTTTGCCTACGAGGTCAATGCTCGGCTTCAGCGTTTCAGCTCCTTGCTTCCACTTGGCA
>OHGT01001269.1_pt1 | contig 11720 bp, 5 predicted proteins | sample 1567861 | NCBI WGS metagenome assembly OHGT01 (sample SAMEA3879533, study PRJEB24766) | human gut metagenome | biome: human-associated habitat; feature: feces | place: USA | collected 1985/1987 | reverse complement strand
CCACGGGTGATACGCAACACTATCTTATTGTCTACATAGGTATCCCCCATTTCATTGGAGACGTGAGGCAGACTCTCGTCGGGAGTACGCGAAACCAGCGAGTGATAATCTTTCCCCTTAAATTTAATATCAGTTTCAGCTTTCGAACTTTGCATACGCTGCAACCCGTGAGCATCTACACTGTCTTGCCTTGCCAATACCGATTCTTTATTTGAACTTCCGTTCTTACCGCCACAGGCTGCCACTGCCAGAGCCAATGGTAACAAAAGCAGATAAATTAGCTTTTTCATTCCGAACTATTCTGTTTAATAAATATAGAGCAAAGGAACAAAAAGACGGGGAGATTTACAAGTGTAACCGACATTTTTCCTACATTTGTAATCCAATCCTTATTTATATACCCGAAAAGTGAGAATGAACATGAAACACCAGAAACAGTTGTTTACTGTACTTTTGATGAGCGCAGCCTGTATGCTGCAAGCACAGCGCAGCGAAACGCTGCTCGAAAAGAACTGGAAATTCAGTAAAGGAGATTTTCCGGAAGCTGCGCAGACTGACTACAATGATACTAAATGGGAATCGGTCGTTATCCCGCATGACTGGGCCATCTTCGGACCTTTCGACATGAACAACGACCTGCAAAACGTAGCAGTCACACAGAACTTTGAGAAGAAGGCATCTGTTAAAACCGGACGTACAGGTGGTCTGCCTTATGTAGGCATCGGTTGGTATCGGACTAAATTTGCGACTCCCGCGGGTAAGCAAGTTACTTTGGTTTTTGACGGTGCTATGAGTGAGGCGCATGTTTATGTCAATGGGAAAGAAGCTTGCTTCTGGCCTTTCGGCTATAATTCTTTCCATTGCGATGTAACGGAGTTTTTGAATGCCGACGGGAAGGACAATGTACTTGCTGTACGTTTGGAAAATAAGCCGCAGTCTTCTCGCTGGTATCCGGGTGCCGGATTATACCGTAATGTGCATGTGGTTGTTACGGAACAAGTGCATGTGCCGGTCTGGGGAACTCAATTGACTACTCCACATGTTGCTGATGAATATGCCTCTGTACGTTTACTGACTTCAATTGAAGGAGCCGGTGATAAAGAAATCCGTGTATTGACGGATATCGTTTCACCCGATGGCAAAGTAGTTGCTTCGAAGGATAATACCCGTAAAATAAACCATGGACAACCGTTTGAACAGAATTTCCTGGTAAATGCTCCTGTTTTGTGGTCACCCGAAACACCTTATTTATATAAGGCTATATCTAAGATTTATGTGGACGGTAAGAAGGTGGACGAATATACAACCCGTTTCGGTATTCGTAGCATTGAGATCGTTGCTGATAAAGGATTTTTTCTAAATGGTAAGCATCGCAAATTTCAAGGAGTTTGTAATCATCACGATTTAGGTCCGTTGGGTGCTGCCATTAATGTGGCTGCTCTTCGCCGGCAACTCACTCTATTGAAAGATATGGGATGTGATGCCATCCGTACTTCTCATAACATGCCTGCTCCCGAGTTGGTGGAACTTTGTGATGAAATGGGCTTTATGATGATGGTGGAACCTTTTGATGAATGGGACATTGCTAAATGTATGAATGGTTATCATCGCTATTTTAACGACTGGGCTGAAAAAGATATGGTGAACATGTTGCGTCATTATCGCAATAACCCATGTGTCGTGATGTGGAGTATTGGCAACGAAGTACCTACCCAATGTAGCTCCGAGGGATATAAAGTCGCTTCTTTCTTGCAGGATATCTGCCATCGCGAAGATCCTACACGTCCCGTGACTTGTGGTATGGATCAGGTTTCTTGTGTACTCGAAAACGGTTTTGCTGCGATGATAGATGTACCCGGTCTCAACTACCGTGCTCATCGTTATGTGGAATCATATAAGAATCTGCCTCAGAATATTATTCTCGGATCGGAAACTGCTTCTACAGTCAGTTCGCGTGGAGTTTATAAATTCCCTGTAGAGAAACGTGCAAGCGTAAAATACGATGACCATCAGAGTTCAGGCTATGATGTGGAGTGTTGCTCTTGGTCCAATATTCCTGATGTGGATTTTGCTTTGGCAGATGATTATGACTGGACGATCGGACAATTTGTCTGGACAGGTTTTGATTATTTAGGCGAACCATCTCCTTACGATACAGATTCTTGGCCGAGCCACAGTTCTGTATTTGGCATAATCGACTTGGCAAGTCTTCCTAAAGATCGTTATTACTTATATCGTAGTGTTTGGAACAAGGAAGCTAATACTTTACACGTCCTTCCTCATTGGACATGGCCGGGTAGGGAAGGAGAGAATACGCCTGTTTTTGTTTATACCAATTATCCCAGTGCTGAATTGTTTGTTAATGGTAAGAGCTATGGTAAGCAACATAAACTTACTGTTGAAGAAAGTCGGGTTTTAGAAGGTAAAGATTCACTCGCTTTGCAGCGCCGCTATCGTTTGATGTGGATGGATGTTCCTTATGAACCCGGTGAAATAAAAGTAGTAGCCTATGACAAATCCGGTAAATCAGTCGAAGAAAAGATTGTTCGTACAGCAGGTAAACCTCATCACTTGGAATTAGTTGCAGATCGTACTCAACTTTCTGCTGATGGTAAGGACTTGGCTTATGTTACAGTTAGTGTAGTAGATAAAGATGGTAATCTTTGTCCCGCAGATAATCGTATGGTGACTTTCTCTGTTAAGGGAACTGGTCGTTATCGTGCTGCTGCCAATGGAGATGCCACCAGTCTTGATTTATTCCATTTACCCCAAATGCCGGCATTTAGTGGTCAACTGACAGCAATTGTTCAGAGTGGGGAACAAGCCGGTGAAGTAATATTTGAGGCTAAAGCTAAAGGATTAAAATCTGCTAAACTTATTCTTTCTACTTTGAAATAGTAATACGAACATTTTTTTAGAAGTATTTATCATCCCTATTTCGTTTGTTTTTTGCAAATGAAATAGGGATGAATTATTTTGTTAATAATTATCCTTGCAAGTTTTTAATGGCAAATTATCCATATCTTAGGGCTACACCATTTGCATAAAAAGGTGTAGCCCTGTGCACAAAAGGGTGTAGCCATTAGGCATAAAAGGTGTAGCCCTTTTTTGAATGGCGTTACAGTAGGCTGTAGCCTCGATTCTTGTATTCAATTTAGTGAAATTGGTGGAGAAGAAATATATGTATGATGTTTATATGTATTATTGAGACTACAATCTCTTTTTAGTTCATCCGTCTAGCGTTTTATCTCACGCAACCTTATGCAATCGTTTGCATTCTCGCAACTGCATATTTTATATATTCCTTATAGTTTGCTAAGTTAATAAATCATATTTTTGCTTCATCATGTTATAGATACTAGAAAGACTTTAGCGAGTAAAGATAGCGAAATTTATTTTTCGAATATATATAGGTAATTAATATTGTTAACTTTAATTTATTAAATGCATGAAGCAAGTAAATCTTAGAATCAATCGAACGATTCTTACCCTATTGTTAGGGTTATTCTTGTCAGTTGGCGCTTATGCACAGAACATCACAGTGAAAGGGCATGTTAAAGATGCCTTGGGTGGTGTGATAGGCGCAAGTGTAGTAGAAAAAGGAAATACTACAAACGGAACAATCACCGACCTTGATGGCAATTTTACATTGAATGTTCCCAAAGGTTCTACTTTGGTGATTTCTTTTATTGGCTATAAAACACAAGAAGTTACTGCCACTCCCAGCGTTATCGTTACTTTGCAGGAAGATAGTGAATTGCTGGATGAAGTTGTGGTCATCGGTTATGGTGTAGCCAAAAAGAATGACTTGACTGGTTCTGTAACGGCAATTAAGCCGGACGAAATGAACAAAGGTCTGGTAACTAATGCACAGGATATGATGCAAGGTAAAATTGCCGGTGTGAATGTTACAAGTGGTGGTGGTACACCGGGTGGTGGCGCAACTATTCGTGTTCGTGGTGGTTCGTCTTTGAATGCAAGCAATGATCCGTTGGTGGTTATTGATGGTTTGGCAATGGATAATCAAGGTGTAAAAGGTCTTGCTAATCCTTTGTCAATGGTAAATCCTGCTGATATTGAAACTTTCACCGTATTGAAAGATGCATCGGCTACAGCTATTTATGGTTCTCGTGGATCTAATGGTGTTATTATTATTACTACAAAGAAAGGAAGTATTGGCTCTAAACCGACTATTACTTATAACGGTAACATTTCTGTTAGTACTAAAAAGAAAACGATTGACGTCATGAGTGGTCAAGAGTTTGGTGAGTTTGTCGAAGAAATGTATGGTATAGGTAGTGATGCATGGAATTTAATGGCTGGTGCTGTTACAGATAATAATGACAAGGTGATAGGGCTAATGAACGCTAAGGAACTTGGAGACGGTACTTATCGTTATAATAATACCGATTGGCAAAATGAAATTTATCGTACTGCAGTCAGTCATGATCATAATATCACAGTATCTGGTGGTTTGAAGAATATGCCTTATCGCGTATCTTTAGGTTATACAAATCAGGATGGTATTTTGAAAACATCTAATTTTGAACGTTATACAGCCTCTATTAATGTGTCACCGAAGTTTTTTGATAATCATTTGACTGTTAATCTGAATGCAAAAGGTATGATTGCTAATAACCGTTATGCTGATGGCGGTGCTATTGGTGCAGCTGTTTATATGATTCCTACTTTTTCGGTGTATAATTCAACAGACATTTTAAACAATTACTTTGGAGGGTATAGTCAATGGGTGTCAGATGGTTCTGCTTTGAACGATCCTAATTGGAAATATACCTCTAACCGTAATGCAACAAAGAATCCTGTAGCTACTTTGAATCAAAAAGACGATACTTCTAATTCCAAATCATTTATTGGTAATGCCGAATTGGACTATAAAGTACATGGATTGGAAGATTTACGCTTGCACATGAACATCGGTGGTGACTTTTCTTCCGGTAAGCAAACCACTCTGATCTCTCCTTATTCATCTTCAAACAACTATTACGGTTGGGATGGCTGGGAAAAGATTCATAAATTCAATAAGATGTTTAATGCCTATGCACAGTATAATAAGGACTTCAACGAGGCACATCATTTTGACATTATGGGTGGTTATGAATGGCAGCACTTTTATCACAAAGGTGAAAAAGACGGTTGGGGACTTTATCAAAGTACCAATACTGAAAAACCCGGTGAAAAATACCAGCGTGATGCTAAGGTATGGAAGAGCGAAAATTACTTGGTTTCATTCTTTGGACGTGCCAACTATACTTTACTTGACCGCTATATGTTGACGGCAACTGTTCGTTATGACGGTTCTTCCCGCTTTAAAGATCATTGGGCACTCTTCCCTTCATTTGCATTTGGTTGGAGAGTTAAAGAAGAAGCTTTTTTGAAAGATGTAGATGTTCTTTCTGATTTAAAACTTCGATTGGGTTATGGTCAGACTGGTCAGCAAGAAGGTATTGGTGACTATAATTACTTCGCTTCTTATAATGTAAGTACTGGTAATGGTAGCTCTTATCCAATTGTAGGTGATGGTATACTGTATCGTCCTGATGCATATAATGAAAACCTTACTTGGGAAACAACAACTACTTATAATGCAGGTATTGATTTTGGCTTCTGGAATAATAAGTTGAGCGGTAGTGTTGATTATTACTATCGTAAAACTACAGACTTGTTGAATACTGTATATGTATCGGCCGGTTCTAACTTCCGTAATCAAGTTACTTCTAATATCGGTTCTTTGAAAAATACCGGTGTTGAAATCGCTTTGACTTACCGTCCTATCCAAACGAGAGATTTAACTTGGGAAATTACTGCGAATGCAACTTATAATGATAATGAAATTACCGAGTTGATAGGTGAGGAAGGTTATTTTGTTCCAACAGGTGGTATTTCTGCCGGTACAGGTGGTAATTGCCAGGCTCATTCAGTTGGTCATTCTGCAAGCTCATTCTATGTATTCCAACAGGTATATGATAAAGCGGGCAAACCGATAGAAGGCGCTTATGTTGACCGCAATGGTGACGGTATAATTAATCAGGATGATAAGTATTTTTATAAGAGTCCAGCTGCTCCTTGGACAGCAGGTTTGTCTTCTAAGATAATATGGAAGAATTGGGACTTTGGTTTCTCTTTACGTGCTAATTTCAACAATTACGTATATAATGACTTGGAAGCCGGTTCAAGTAATGTCAATAAGGGATATCTTTATCGTTTAGGATTCTTGAGCAATGTTCCTACTATGTCTGTTGAAAAGGGATGGCAGACTAATGATAATGTACTGTCTGACTATTTCGTGCAAAATGCAACTTTCTTGAAGTGTGACAACATTACATTGGGTTATAGCTTTGAAAAATTGTTCGGCTCTAAACTTGGTGGACGTATCTATGGTGCTGTGACCAATGTATTTACCATAACTAATTATAAAGGTATTGACCCTGAAGTGTTTGGTGGTATAGACAACAACTTATACCCACGTCCGTTTACGGCGCAATTGGGACTAACTCTTAATTTCTAATCATAAAAATACTAAGTATATGAACTTGAAAAATATAAAACATATAGTTCCTGCGACAGTTCTTTTGTTGTCGTTAGGATTGGGTTCTTGCGTGAACGACTTGGACGTTACGCCTATTGACCCAAGTACGAATATGACCCCTGATTATGATGCATTGTTCACTAAATGTTATGCCAATATGGCATTGGCAGGTAATGGTGGTGCTAATGGTGATTGTGATGTTGATGGATTGGACGGTGGTACAACAGGTTTTGTACGTCAGATGTTTAATGCCAATGAACTGACCACAGATGAGGCTATATGTAACTGGGGTGATGAAGGTATTCCTGCATTTAACTTCAATCAATGGGGAGCCAGTCATCCTATGTTGAAAGGTTTCTATTACCGCCTTTACTTTGGTGTGACAATGTGCAACTTCTATTTGGCTGAAGCTGCTGAGCATGATGCTACTATGACTGCCGAAGTTCGTTTCCTTCGCGCATATTATTATTTCCATTTGATGGACTGTTTTGGAAATGTTCCTTTCTTGACTTCCGTTTCACCTGATGCTGCTCCTCAAGCAACTCGTAAGCAGATCTATGACTTTATAGAACAAGAATTGATCGGAGAAAATGGATGTATTGCATCTATGAAAACTCCGAAGACTAACACTTATGGTCGTGCCGATCAGGCTGCCGGCTGGATGTTGCTTGCCCGCCTTTACTTGAATGCAGAAGTTTATACAGGTACTGAGCAATGGAAAAAAGCTGCTGAATATGCAGACAAAGTAATGAAGTCCGGTTATGCTTTGCATAAAACTGGTGAAGGAAAATGGAGTGCTTATCAAATGCTCTTCATGGGAAATAATGGAGAAAATGGTGCTCAAGTTGAAGCTATTCTTCCGTTGCTTCAAGATGGAATCGTATCTACCAGTTGGGGTACATCACTCTTCTTGATGGCTTCCACATTTAATGATAAAATGACTTATGTGGGTGAAGCTACAAATGGTACTACAGAAGCTTGGGGAGGTAATCGTTGCCGTCCTGACTTAGTTAAAAAGTTCTTCCCAAATGGTGGCATCCCGGAAGATGTTGATACATGGGCTGTTCTTGCTGCTGCTAAAGACGACCGTGCTCTTTTCTGGGGTAAGGGTCATACACTGGATGTAGATGATGTGGCTACTTTTGAAAGTGGATTTGCTTGCACCAAGTTTACAAATTTCTATTCCGATGGTGGTTCTGCTCATAACTCTCAGTTCTGTGATACAGACTATTTCTTGATGCGTGCCGCAGAAGCATGGTTGACATACGCTGAAGCTACTGCACGTCTGAATGGAGGTACAACAACCACTGAAGGTGCAGCCGCAATTAATGAAATTCGTAGTCGTGCCCACACTACTACTAAAAGTTCTTATTCATTGAATGAGATTTTAGATGAATGGTCTCGTGAGTTTTACTTCGAAGGGCGTCGTCGTGGCGATCTGATTCGTTTTGGTAAGTTTGGTGGTAGTTCCGACTATAAGTGGCAATGGAAAGGTGGCGTTAAAGAAGGTACAAACTTCAATGCTAATTTGAATATCTTTGCAATTCCTGATACCGACTTAAATGCTAATCCGAATTTAAAGCAGAATCCTGGCTATTAATAAAAGTGTATCATTTGTAAATAACGGAATAATATGAAAAAAATATCAATATTTACTTTCTTGTTCGCCGGATTGCTTTCATTTTCGGCGTGCGATTCTGACAGGGATTCCAATCCCGTCTTGCAGGATCCTACAACTTTCGTGTTGAATACTCCTGCTTATGTCAACACAACTTATGATTTGACAAACTCTAAGTCTGTTGAATTGACTTGTTCACAACCAGATTTTGGTTATACAGCTCCTACTATTTATTCTGTAGAAGTCTCTCTTACGGAAGATTTTGCGGAATCAATAAAATTGGATACTAAATATACAACGGCTAAGATGGCTGTTGATGCTTCTGAAATGGCACTTGCTGTTACTAACATGGCAGTTGCCCAAGGCAAAGTGGAAGCGGATTTCCCGATAACCACTTCCTTATATGTACGTGCGATTGCAGAATTGGCTTCTGCTACAGAAACAATATCTTCTATCACTTCCAATACGATTAATTTACCTTCTGTAAGAACAGATTTTGCACTTCCACCTGTTGTATTGCCTACCAAACTTTATTTGATTGGCGACTTCTGTAGCTGGGATTGGGGTAAATCTTCTGGGATGATTGCATGCCATGATGGTACAACCGGTACTTTCTGGAGATTGATTTATCTGCCTGAAGGTGGCATCAAATTTAACACAGCTACGGCTTGGGATAATAATGAAATAGGCTATGCAGGTTGTAAGGTAGTGGATAATTATAGTGCAGGTGTGTCTGATAGTGGCGGTAATATTGGCGTTGCTAAAGCTGGCTGGTATTTGATAGTAATTCGTTCCGCTGTTAATGGACGTAATATTGACTATACTGTTGAATTTAATGAGCCGGCAGTATGGCTGATTGGTGGTGTGTTAAAAGAAGGTGCTGACTGGACAGAATGTGCTGAAGGTTGGAAGTTTACAGTACCCGCAACGGCTGATGCTGATTTCGTTTCACCAGCATTTGCTGCTGATGCTCCTGAAGGTCCTCGTGCTTATGTTAAAGTTGATGGATTTGATTGGTGGAAAGCTGAGTTTATGGTATTCGATGGTAAGTTGAAATACCGTGCAGCTGGTAGCGACTTGGATCGTGTTACTTCTAAGGCTGGTCAGAAGATGTACATCAACTTCACTAAGGGTACAGGAAAGATTGAATAAAAGAATCATAAACAGAACTCTTGCAGGCCGGTTGATAACCTTTCTGCAAGAGACTCTGAAAGAGGTTATAATCTGATAAAAGAAAAACAATTATGAAGAAAATATTATTCTATACGTTACTTACAGCAGTTGCTTTTACAACTGTTTCTTGTGACGAAGATTTTAATGAAGACGTGGCCGCTCCGCAGACTTGGCCGCAGGAAGAAGCTATCACATTGCCGGGGTTTGCTGCTACGGCAACAGGTTCTGTTGATTTAGCTTCTGGTGATTCTGTTGCAGTGTTCAATTATACTACTCCTTCTGATTTGCCGGCAGGTACAACTATTGATAAATTCCGCTTGGAGCTAATTCCTGATGGGATAGAAGGTGCAAAAGCAGTAACAGTCAATGCTTCTGCTAATGGTAAAGTGGCTTCTGCAGATTTACAGAAGATCATTGAAGATAATTACGGCAAACGTCCAGTTGAACGTACTTTGAATTCAAAGTTATATGCTAACTTGATGAAAGAAGGTCAAGCTTCTTTGTTGACTTGTGACCCAATTGCCATAAAGGCTACTCCGGAAGCTCCGCACATTGCCTCCAAATATTATATGGTGGGTGATATGTTCAAGGTTGACGATGAAAATAATGGCTGGAATGTAGCTACTATGAAGGCATTTAATCATAGTGATAAGGATGTTTATGAAGATCCTGTATTTACATTGATGATTACTACTACTGCTGATAATCAGTATTGGAAGATTATACCACAAGATAATATTGATAATGATGACTTCTGGGCTGTAGGAGTACTTGGTGTAGCTATTGATGGTGATGATAGCATGAGTGGCAGTTTGATTAATACAGGTGATGCAAAAGCCGCTAAAATAGCGAAAGCCGGAATGTATAGTATTACATTGAATATGATGGATTATACTTATACTCTTAAAGAAGTCATTCCTGAGTATTTTATTGTAGGTGCAATGCAGGGATGGAATGGTGATGCTTCAAAAGGCAAAACTTGTATGTTGTATCCGCAAAGCAAGATGGTTCATTCTTATACTACTAAGTTTGATGGTGATGCGAATGTGAAGATTTGGTTAGGTAGCGATTTTGGTACATGGGATGCTTGTTATGGTGCAGCTGTTGATGGCTCTAATGCTGCTACTGGTACATTGGTAGGTATTAGTGCTGGTGCAGTTGTATGTCCTGAAAAGGGAGCTTTCTATACATTTACAGCAGATTTCTCTACTATGACTTATAAATGGACTAAATTAGAAAGTCAGGAACCAAAGGCTTATACTACTATTTCATTGATAGGAGCATTTAATGGTTGGGATCAAAAGACTAACATTGATTTGAAAGAAGTTACTCCTCACAATTGGTATGGAAGTGCCATAACATTGGCAGAAGGACAATTGAAGTTCTGTGCAAATGATGATTGGGCTGACAGTTGGGGAGGTACAGGTAATGATGGTGATTTGAATATTGCAGATCAGAATTCAGGTAAAACTGTTTATAATGGCAAGAATATGTTCGCTCCTGCTGGTACTTATAATGTCTTCTTTAATGACATTACTTGTGAATATGTGTTTAAGGCTGTGGAATAAAAAATATTTTGAATAATTTTTAATTTGGAATGAGACTGCCGGAGTTTTATCAGGTAGTCTCATTCTATTATTCTATTGCTTACAATAACTTTGAATAAATTAATATCATGAGAATCATTAAACAACGTACTATCTTATCTTTTTGGCATTTAGTATGCTTTAGCTTTGTGCTGGTTTTTGCAGCATGTAGCGATAACGATGAAGAACTTCAGGAATACCTAACTCCTGCCTCCGGTAGTGAATCAATCTTTGAACAAGGTTTTAATTTTGGCGAAGCGGCTTCTTCACAAAGTGTCAGTTTCGAGGCGGGACAGCAGTGGACAGCCGAACTGAGTGGTGAGAATGCTGGCTGGTGTACTATAAATCCGGCAAAAGGAGCGTCAGGAAAAAGTACGATCATGGTTTCAGTCAGTAAGAATGAAACAGGGAAGGCACGTACGGCACAATTGAATATCGTATCCGGCTCAAAGAAAAAAGAGATTTCTATCTCTCAGGCTGCGAATGCAATTGTAGTTCCTGCCGGTTTGAGTTATACACCCGAAAATCCTGATGCTGACCAAGCTATTACAATAACTTTTAAAGCTGATACTAAATCTCCTCTTTATGGATACAGCGGTGATGTATATGTACATATCGGTGTTATGAGTGAAGGGACTTGGTTGTTTGTTCCGGCAGAATGGAACGAGAATAAGGATAAATGTAAGATGACTTCTGCTGGGGACAATGTATGGAACATTACGTTAGGTCCTAATATTCGCGAATGGTTTGGCAGTGGTACTACAGCGGTAAACCAATTGGGCGTGGTATTCCGTAG
>OHGT01001263.1_pt1 | contig 11778 bp, 10 predicted proteins | sample 1567861 | NCBI WGS metagenome assembly OHGT01 (sample SAMEA3879533, study PRJEB24766) | human gut metagenome | biome: human-associated habitat; feature: feces | place: USA | collected 1985/1987 | reverse complement strand
TTGTGATATTGCACATTTCTCTAACAATCCAAGCATATTTGTGGTAAAATAGTTTATAGCTGTATTAGGAGGAATAACGATGCATGAAGTTGTAGAAAAGGTATTGGTTTCACAGGATGAAATCATTCATAAATGTGCAGAACTCGGCGCAAAGATTACGAGTGATTATAAAGCTTTGAATGAGGTTCCTTATGTCGTAGGCTTATTAAAAGGAAGCGTTCCCTTCATGGCGGAAATTATTAAGCATATTGATTTAGATATTCAAATAGATTTTATGGATGTATCCAGTTATCAGGGGACAAAGTCTGTAGGAGATATTCGTATAGATAAGGATTTGGATTGTTCCGTATAAGGATTATCCATTCTGTTAGTTGAAGATATCGTCGATACCGGCAGAACATTAAAGGAAGTAAAACGTACATTGATGAATAAGGGTGCCAAGGATGTGAAGGTTGTATCATTGCTTGACAAACCGGATCGTCGTGTTGTTGATATAGAGGCAGAATATGTAGGATTTGCCATTCCAAATGAATTTGTCATTGGATATGGTTTAGATTATGACCAGAAGTATCGCAATCTGCCATACATTGGAGTTTTAAAACGCGAAATCTATGAATAAGCAAAAAGGAGGCGTATCATATGAACAATAAAAAGGTAATAAGTCTGTTGCCTTATATTCTTGTTATTTCTATTATGGTCCTTCTGATTACATTTGGAAATGGTAGTAACACAAAAGAGTTCAATTATAATGAATTTGCGGCGCAAGCTGAAAATTTATCATTTAAAGAAGTCAATATGTCTATGGGTACTACCGTCATCGGAGTCAGAGGAACCTATCAGAATGGCGATAGCACGAAGAGTTTTACAGTCAGTGTGCCACGCACGGATGACAATGTAAAATGGCTGAGTGAATTATTTGAAAAGAATAAGAAGACAAAAGTGAATGTATTAGATGCAAATAAGGAAAGTGTATTAGAAGTTTTCCTTAAAAGCGTATTGCCTTTCTTGATTCTTGGTGGAGCAGCAATCTTCCTGTTCTCTCGTATGAATGCAGGAGGCAATAACAAGGCCTTTGAATTTAGTAAATCCAGGGCGAAGATAGAAAGCAGCATTAAAGTGCGTTTTAAGGATGTTGCCGGATGTGATGAAGAAAAAGAAGAAGTGAAGGAAATCATTGATTACCTGAAAGACCCAAAACGCTTTACCGATATGGGTGCTCGTATTCCTAAGGGGATGCTGATGGTTGGTCCTCCGGGTACCGGTAAGACTTTGTTGGCGAAAGCGGTGGCCGGAGAAGCAGATGTGCCTTTCTTCTCAATCAGTGGATCTGACTTTGTGGAAATGTTTGTCGGTACCGGTGCTAGCCGTGTGCGTGACATGTTTAAAAAAGCTCAGCAACACGCACCATGTATCGTCTTTATTGATGAAATTGATGCGGTTGGACGCCAGCGTGGAGCCGGTATGGGCGGTGGAAACGATGAACGTGAACAAACCTTAAACCAGCTGTTGGTAGAGATGGATGGTATGGGTGAAAATAAAGGTATTGTCATTATTGCCGCAACGAATCGCCCGGATGTCTTAGATCCTGCCTTATTACGAAGCGGACGTTTTGACCGCCAGATTACGGTTAATCTTCCGGATAAGAAAGGCCGTTATGAAATCTTAAAGGTACATGCCCGCAATAAGAAATTGGCAAAGGATATATCTTTGGAGTCTTTGGCGAAACGTACTCCGGGATTCTCTGGTGCGGATTTGGAAAACGTGTTAAATGAAGGTGCCATTTTGGCCGTTCGTGATAAACGTAAGATGATTACGATGGAAGATTTAGATGAAGCTATCGACCGTGTAATGATGGGTCCGGCGAAGAAATCAAAGAAGTATACGGAGAAAGAGAAACGTCTGGTAGCTTATCATGAGGCAGGGCATGCGGTAATTGGTCTGAAACTTGAGGATGCCGATAAGGTAGAAAAAGTAACGATTATTCCACGTGGAGAAGCCGGTGGCTATAACCTCATGACACCGAAGGAAGAAAAATTGTTCCCGACAAAAGCTGATTTCATGAGCCAGATTACTGGATTAATGGGTGGTCGTGTGGCTGAAGAAGTCATGTTTAATGAAATTTCTGCCGGCGCTAGCAATGATATTCAAAAGGCGACAAAGATTGCGAAAGCAATGGTAAGAAGTTGGGGTATGTCTTCCCTTGGACCTATTCAATATGATGATGGTACAGGAAATGTTTTCTTAGGAAGAGATTATGGCAGCGGAAGTAATTATTCCGGAGAGATTGCTTATGAAATTGATAAGGAAATCCGGAAGATCATTAATGAGTGTTATGATCAGGCAAAGAAACTGATTGAGGACAATAAAGATCTGTTAACATTGATTGCGGAAAATCTGATCGAAGAAGAAACCATTACAAGTGAGCAGATTAATAATTTAATGACTTATGGTAAATTGACTTCTCCGGAACAGGAACAGCGGAAAGAACAAGCCCGTATAGAAGCAGAAAGAGAAGAAGAACGTTCTGCGCAAGCTCAGGCAGAAGCTGAAAATCCAACACAGGAAGTAGAAGATAATGAAACTTCTTTGAAGCGAGAAGAAGAAAAACAAAAAGCGCAGAAGAGTTTTGAAGAAGCGTTAAAAGAATTAACGAAACACGACAGTGAAGAATAACAATGGGAAGCCAAATCATTGGCTTCCTTTCCTTATTCATAAGGGTGAAAACAAATAAGAGGATAGGATAAGGATCGCAAAAGGCTGTTCCTAATCGATCATTTATGCTAGTATCATGATAAATGAATAAGGTTTATTTTATAGTTACTATCAATAGCCATAGGTTGTAAAACTTAAATGATACTCTTTAAAACAGATATGAAATAAGCGTGTAAATCGTAGTGCTTTATTTAATGAAATAGGAGTTATGTGTTTCCTTGATAGAAAAGGAGGGAAATGGATGGCATTTAAGAAAAGATTAAGGGCTTATCGTATTGCACAAAAACTGAGTTATGAAGAACTTGCTTTATTATGTAATGTAACACCATGGACCATCAGAAGATGGGAACTTGGATTAGGTAAAGCAAATGAAGAGCAAATGGCAAAGTTGATTAAGCTTTTGCACATCCCAGAGGAAATAAGTGAGAATAGCATGCCAATTAAGCAGCGTAAGGATAAAAGTACTTTTTTTAAAGGTTGTGAATATACTTCTTCCTGCAAAGTATTTGGGATTCCTTTGCTTGCTGTTCAACTTGGTTTGGGAAGGAACAGAAATGGAAAACGACGAATAGCGAAAGGCATCATTGCCATCGGTAATACAGCTGTGGGGGTGATATCGCTTGGCATGATGAGCTTTGGTATTTTATCTTTTGGCCTATTAAGCTTTGGCTTCCTTTTTTGTTTAGGTGTGTTGGCAATCGGAGTGTATGCTTTAGGAGCGCTAGCTATAGGCTATATCAGTGTTGGTACTTTAGCAATTGGCATGTATAGTATCGGGGTTATTTCCATTGGCTTTGAAGTAAGTTTTGGTATCGTTGCTTATGGGCATCTGGCAATCGGAACGCACGCTTTTGGTGATACGATGCTTCTCTTGGCGAATAAACAAGATTGTTATTTAGATAGTACAGCGATGAAAACCGTGATGCTATTGTTGGCAGAAAACGATTATCCCTTTTTGATACGCTTCCTTTTAACACATATCCCTATCTGTATATGATCAAGGGGATGCGTATAAAAGTCATTGTTTCGCAAGTTAATTTATGTTAGAATAATGCGTAAATGCGAGGTGATGCTATGAAGAATATGACACAAGGGAATGTTATGAAATTGTTGTTGAGTTTTGCTGTTCCGGTCCTTTTGGGAAATATCTTTCAGCAATTTTATACTATGGCAGATACGATGATGGTAGGACAGATTTTAGGGGTACGTGCCTTAGCTGCTATGGGAGCTACTGCTACCTTATCCGGTTTGGTCATTGGTCTGGTAAGTGGTGTATCTATGGGAGTATCAATATTGATAGCACAGTATTACGGAGCTAGGGATCAGGAAGGTATGAAAATGGCAACTTATGGATGTATATTGTTATGTATGTCCAGTGTGGTGATTATCGTGCTTGCCGCGATGCTTTTAAAGACACCAATTCTTTCCTTACTTCAGACACCGAAAAGTATTCTTTCGATGGCAGATGGGTATTTAACTATCATATTTATGGGATTGTTTATTACTATGGCATATAATATGATGGCAAGTATGTTACGCTCAATTGGTGATAGTAAGACACCATTATATTTTCTCATCATTGCCTCTTTAACCAACATCGCCTTGGATTATCTTTTTATTGCTCAATTGCATTTAGGCATCAATGGAGCTGGCTATGCCACCGTACTGGCACAGTTGTTAAGTGTAGTATTATGCTTCCTGTATATGAGAAAGAAATATCCAATGTTTTTCTTGAAAAAAGAAGAATGTCATGTAGAAAGAGAAGTTTTTCTGAAACAAATGTCTATGGGGATTTCCATGGGGCTTATGAATTCCATTGTATCCATCGGTTCAGTAGTCTTACAGAGTGCAGTGAACAGTCTGGGAGAAATGACCATTGCGGCACATGTGGCAGCACGCAAAATTGTGGAGATGTTTATGCAGCCACTGATTTCCATTGCCATTGCTGTTACAACCTTTGTTTCACAAAACTTAGGTGCTAAACAGTATCATCGAATCCGAGAAGGTATGAAAAAAAGTGTATGGATAAGCTTTGGTTGGGTAGGTATCGTCATCTTATTATCCTTTACATGCATTGATTTCTTTATTGGCTTCCTTGTCAATAAGCAACAGACACAGGTTGTTTCACTAGCGGCTTATTATACCAGAATCAGCAGTGTATTTTATTTCATCCTTGCGATCTTATTTATTTATCGCAATGGTTTGCAGGGGCTTGGCAATGGGCGAAGTCCGATTGTATCCAGCTGTATTGAAATGGGCGTTAAGATTATTGCAACCTTTGCTTTGATACCTTTTAGCGGCTATACCGGTGTATGTTTTGCGGAGCCAATTGCCTGGTCATTGATGGGACCTTTTCTCTTTATATTCTTTTACCGGGACCTTAAGAAAAAAGAGCGTATGTTGATCTAAAGAGAAAACATATTGGATATGAAACTATATTTAAGATAAGGGAACTATAACAGACGGTAGCATTTGGAAGATCTTCATGAAAGAAAGTGTTATGCAATAAGCGAAGTGTTATCACTTCCTTTTCTTTTTGTTAATGATTATGGTATACTACAGGTGCAAATTCAAGGAGTGAAGGAAAATGAAAGACTATTTAATAAAAGCATTAGCATGTAATGAACATGTGCGAATTTATATATGTTCCTCTACCGCTTTAGTTGAGGAGGCTCGCAAGCGATTTGATTTATGGCCAACCAGTGCTGCGGCTTTAGGGCGTACACTAAGTGTTGGTTCCATGATGGGAAGTATGCTGAAGAGTGATAAAGAACAATTGACCATTCGTATAAATGGCGGCGGTCCTATTGGAACCATTTTAGTTGATGCATACAGTGATGGACATGTCCGCGGCTTTGTATCCGATCCACATATCATGTTGCAATATAACGATACAGGAAAACTTGCTGTAGGTACAGCGGTAGGAAAAGAAGGTTATTTAGAAGTTATCAAAGATTTGAATATGAAAGAAAACTGGAGTGGCACTGTCGCTTTACAAAGTGGAGAAATCGGTGATGACTTTGCATATTATTTTACGGCCAGTGAACAGACACCATCCGCAGTATCTGTAGGCGTACTTGTAAATCCAGATAATGCTATTCAGGCTGCCGGCGGCATGATCATTCAAATGATGCCAGATGCAGAGGAAGAAGATATTGTAAAAGTAGAAAACATCATAGCGCATATGGAACCTATTTCAAAATTGATCAATGAAGGGGAAAGTTTAGAGGACATTCTTTCTTCATTGTTTGATGATGCAACAATCTTATCTAGTCAGGAAATAGCATTTCGCTGTCATTGTGATCGAGCGACTATGAAACGGGTATTAGTAACATTGTCAAAAGAAGAGCGTAAGAAGCTGATTGAAGAAGATCATGGTTGTGAGATTACCTGCAATTTCTGTAATGAAAAATATTATTTCAATGAACAGGAGCTGCGTGATTTGGAAGGATTCATAGAACGTTATGCAAGATAAATCGTGGAAGATACGCGATATCACCATACCCAATCAAGTTGTTATTGCACCTATGGCTGGTATCAGTAATCCGGCTTTCCGTGTGATTTGCAAACAATTCGGCGCAGGATTGATTTATACGGAAATGGTAAGTGATAAGGCGTTATATTATGAAAATGAAAAAACATTGCATATGACAGCAGTTGAAAAAGAAGAACATCCTTTGACCATGCAAATCTTTGGACATGATATTGAAACGATGGTCTATGCCGCTAAGTTACTGGATGAGAAAAGTGATTGTGATATCATAGATATTAATATGGGATGTCCGGTGAATAAAATAATCAAATCCAATGCCGGCAGTGCCTTAATGAAGGATATTGATCATGCGGTTACAATGACGAAAGCAGTTGTCGATAGTGTAAAAAAACCGGTTACTGTTAAGATGCGTATAGGCTGGGATATGGATAGCATCAATTGTGTCGAACTGGCAAAAGGGTTAGCATCTGTTGGTGTGTCTGCTTTGGCTGTGCATGGCAGAACACGGAAACAAATGTATGAAGGCAAAGCTGATTGGCAATATATCAAAGCTGTCAAACAAGCTGTTTCTATTCCGGTTATGGGAAATGGTGATATACGCAGCAGTGAAGATGCCAAGCGGATGTTGGATACGACTGGTTGTGATGCGATCATGGTAGGTCGTGGTGTATTAGGTGATCCATGGCTGATCAAAGAAATTGCGACATATTTGGCTACCGGTGAAAAGCTGCCACCGGTCAGTGTGAATGAAAAATTTACCATGGCAAGACTTCATGCAAAACGCCTCTGTGATTTAAAGGGTGAACATGTGGGGATGCGGGAAATGCGTGGACATGCCGCATGGTATGTTAAAGGTTTACCAAAAAGTCATCAGTTAAAAGACAGTTTGACAAAGATGGATACATATGCGCAGATGGAAGAAATTTTATGTGCATATGAAAAAGTATATCAAGAATATATAGATAGTTATGTGCCATCCCAACGATAGCAGTTTTAGACGAAGTGTTTCCATATGTAGGGGGCACTTCGATAATAAGGAAAAGTTGTTTAATAGTAAGAACTCTAAAATTTGGAATACACCAAAAAAGGAGTTCTTTTTATTTGATCTTTCAACTTTATATCATATAATTATCACATAATAATTAAGAAATTTCCCCTTGGAATTGCTTGTTGTTTTGTGACGTACCTGTTATAATGACATTATAATTTGAAGGAGGATGCGTATGCCAAGAACAATGTATAAAGAAGAAACGATCATTCAAAAAACACAGGAAGTCGTTCGCGGCTTTTATGATAGAGATATCATAAAAACTACGCATCTAATGAGTGATGACTTTATGTATATCGGGCCTAATGATTTTCAATGGTCCAAAGGATCTGATGAATTCAAACGAATAACGGAGAAAGAATTGCATGAACCAGCTGCCATAGTATCCGATGAAGAATATCATCTTTTGTTTCATGAACGCGGTGTTTGGGTTGTTTATGGTCGCTATAAGATCATGGCGGCATTAGAGGATGATAACAGTATCTATGCACATGTTCGTTGCACGTTTATCTGGAAACTGATAAAAGGGGAACTATCACTTGTACACATCCATAGCTCACATGCACAGGATATTCCTTTAAGTCAAGCGGGTTTAATAGAAGAACCATTTACGGAGGATACAGAATTCTTTGCTTATTTAAAACAATTGGCATTGATGAATACCAATCTAAAACGCCTTTCTTTCCGAGATAGAGAAAAACATTATCGTTATTTATTGCCTTCTGAGATTTTATATTTAAAAGCAGCGGGACAATGTACTATAGTGTATACAAAAAATGAAAGCTTTGAAGTTTGGGGATTGTTAGCTGATTTTGAAAAGAAATTACCGGAGGTGTTCCATCGTATTCATAAAAGCTATTTGGTAAATTGTATGCAAATTGACAGTATTCAAAGATATCGGGCGAAATTGAAATATTCTGCCACAGAATTACCAATATCGAAAGAACGGTATATGGAATTGAAACGTTATCTCCAAAGATAGATTATATATATCGTCTATTTAATATCATCCACATTACGTATTGCAAATGCTTTGGATTGGTATTGTTTAGGCGTTTTTCATCGAAAATCATTTGACAAACAAATGCATTCTCTATATAATCATAAACGTAATAGGCGATGAAGAGAGAGTAGGTTATTGAGTAACTGACAGAGAGTCCCGCTAAGCTGGAAAGGGATAGTGATACAATAGCTGAAATAAAGACTTGGAGCCTTCCAACAGGACGTTACATCTGCGTTAAAGATGGACTTAAAGAAAGTCACTAAGGTCAGTTAGGGAAACCGGCTGATAAATTAGGGTGGTACCACGATGTTAACTCTCGTCCCTATGCGGAAGAGAGTTTTTTTAATGGATAAGGAGCGTAAAAAATGGAAAAGTTAACGGAACAGGAAAAAATTCGTCGACAAAAAATGGAAGAACTCAAAGAAATGGGTATTGAGCCATTTGGACAAGCGTATGAAAGAACACACAAAAGCGGACAGATTCGTGCAGAATATGAAGGCTGTACAAAGGAAGAGTTAGAAGAAAAGAATGTGACGGTAAAAGTTGCCGGTCGTATCATGACGAAGCGTAGACAAGGAAAAGCCGGTTTTATGCACATTCAAGATGTCGATGGACAGATTCAGATTTATGTGCGTAAAGATGTTATTGGTGAAGAAGCTTATGAAGTATTCAAGAAATCGGATTTAGGTGATATTGTTGGTATTGAGGGTAAAGTCATGAAAACCAATCATGGCGAGCTTTCTGTTAAGGCGGAAGTATATACCCATCTAACAAAAGCATTGCGTCCATTACCTGAAAAGTTCCACGGTCTTCAGGATAAGGAAGAACGATTCAGAAGACGTTATGTTGACTTGATTATGAATGAGGAAAGCAAGCGCATTGCCGTAACACGTCCAAGAATCATCCGTGCGATTCAGCGTTACTTAGATGGTAAAGGGTTGATGGAAGTGGAAACACCGGTATTGCAGCCAATTTTAGGTGGAGCAGCCGCAAGACCATTCATTACACATCACAATACTTTAGATATGCCTTTCTATTTGCGTATCGCAACAGAATTACCATTAAAGCGATTGATCGTCGGTGGTTTAGAGGGTGTATATGAAATTGGCCGTTTATTCCGTAATGAAGGAATGGACGCAACACATAATCCGGAATTTACAACAGTGGAGGCTTATGTTGCTTACTCTGATTTAAATGGTATGATGGATTTGATTGAAGGTTTATTTGATTATGTCGCAAATGAGGTATTAGGCACAACCGAGATTACTTATAATGAAAAAGCTATTTCTTTAAAAGCACCTTTCAAACGTTTGCATATGGTAGATGCAATCAAAGAAGCTTGTGGTGTAGATTTCTGGAAAGAAATGAGCTTTGAGGAAGCTTGTGAGATTGCGAAGGAACATGAGATTGAAGTAGAAAAGAAGCATAACAGTGTTGGTCACATCATCAACTTATTCTTTGAGAAATATGTTGAAGAAACATTGATTCAGCCTACTTACATCTATGGACATCCAACATCAATTTCTCCATTAGCGAAGAAGAATGCACAGGATCCACGTTTTGCGGATCGTTATGAATTGTTCATTGATGGACATGAATATGCGAATGCTTTCTCTGAGTTGAATGATCCAATTGATCAAAGAGAGCGTTTTGAAAATCAGTTGAAGCTGCGTGATCTTGGAGATGATGAAGCGAATGAAATGGATACGGATTATGTAGAGGCGTTGGAATATGGTTTGCCTCCTACAGGCGGTGTTGGTTTGGGTATTGACCGTTTTGTGATGTTGCTGACTGGGCAGACAACGATTCGTGAGGTGTTGTTGTTCCCACACATGAAGAATAAGTAAGAGTTCGTACAACTACCATACACATAGCATACAACGCTAAAAAGCCGATAACGAAAGGGTTTTTGGCATCATACAGGTAGCATATAAACGCATATAAAAAGCGAAGATTTTTTGCATAAAAACACGATTTTTCCGTGAAAAGTCGTAAAAAAGTCGTGAGAATGGCCAGTTATCATTATGTATAATTGGTCATTTTTATTTGAAATTAAGATTAATTTCTAGTGCTGTGGTATTAAAAATGTCATCGTGCTATAATAAGAAATATAGGTAAATTCGAATTTTTTAGGAATGAAAAGTATGAGTGAATACACATGTGAAAAAGTGTCTTTTAATATAAAACTAAAACACAAGCGTGTTGATATACTCTATTGAGAGATGTATTCGGAGTAAGTAAATAACTAAAGAAAGGTTGATGAGAAAAATGAATAATAATTTAATGGATATTAATCAACTTATTAAAGCAGAAAAGACAGAAGATATTGTATAAGATTTAAAAAACATAATTGAATTATCTCAGAAACAGGCATATCAAGCGATCAATACTGCTTTAGTTTATAGAAACTGGTTGATAGGTTATAGAATAGCAGAAGAAGAACTAAAAGGTGAAGATCGTGCTGAATATGGGACAACACTTATTAGAAAATTATCAAAAGAACTTACAAATGAGTATGGTAAAGGATACACAAAAACAAATCTTTATAGTTTTTATTCTTTTTATAAAATGTATCCAAACATTTTCCACTCAGTGAGTGGAAAATCTGTTCCATTACAGTGAATATTTTACGAATAATTTTAAGGGAGATTGTTTGTTGGTAGTTGGAGATGAAGAACTAATCAAAATTCATTTTCATACAAATGAGCCATGGAGAGTGTTAGAGTATTGCTCTAAACTTGGAGAAATTTACGATATTGTTATTGAAGATATGGACAGACAGTCAAGAGGTCTAAAGGGCTAAACTCCAGTTTATAGAGATGCAACAACAGCATGGTTTAAATGAATCATGCTTTTTTTGAGCCATTTAGTTTACCTCAAATCTGAATAAATCACAAGGATAGACTTTGTATAAAAAAGAGAGCTATAATAAATAAAGAGGCATAGTAGAGTCAATACGACATGGGATATATATTCATCCCAAAAAAGAAGATCAGAGAAATGCGCTTGATAGTCTTTGTTCTGAAGATCAGATGGATAAAGAAGAGTTTAGTCTTCAGATAAAATAAATCGCATTTGTGCAATGAATAGCGCTTGGTAGAATTCCGTATAAATGGTTAACTTCTATATTTCTGCGTTACTCATAATCGCATACAACTGCATACAGGTACAATGTGCCCAATAGATAATCGTATATAAAAGACGTACCACGTAAAAATGATAAATTCAATGATAAATACTTTCTGAAACTTGTAAAAAGGTTCGATAGATAAAGGCTTTTTGGAGGTTTCAATAATTTTCTAAAGTCACACCGCACATGAAGAATAAGTAAACAAAGAAATGCGTTAAAATGGTTTAAGTAGAGGACGGTTATATCTATGATGATGTAACGCCTGATTCATGCTCAAATAAAAACAATAGGAGACACATATACAAAATAGTAATAAATAAAAAGCATCGAAATGGTGCTTTTTATTTAGAATAATTATTTTAATGATATAATTACTTGTATAAGAATAAAGT
>OHGT01001257.1_pt1 | contig 11812 bp, 10 predicted proteins | sample 1567861 | NCBI WGS metagenome assembly OHGT01 (sample SAMEA3879533, study PRJEB24766) | human gut metagenome | biome: human-associated habitat; feature: feces | place: USA | collected 1985/1987 | reverse complement strand
CTTGATCAACAACCTCGACTTCCCCATCGCCGTATCCGGGATACAACACAAAGTAGTGTGGTCACCATCTCCTATATCTTCGGCAAAAGCCAAATCTATCAATTCATCTATCAACTGCTCTTTCGTTTTCATACACCAATAGTTTTTTATTCTTATGCAAAAATAGCACAATCCGGGAGAAGGTACAAATAAATTTGATTATACCGAGGATAACCAATTTCCACATTATAAAAACAACACGATGCAAACGTTCGAACAAGTTTGATTTTACTCTTTGTTTATATTAATTTTGCAACAAATTTAAATTCCTTATGAAAATAGTGCTATTGGTTGTCGGGAAAACAGTCGAATCTTATTTTATACAAGGAATCGAAGAATACAGCAAACGATTGGCCCACTATGTGCCGTTCGAAATCGCTGTCATTCCCGAACTCCGCAACACCAAAAGCCTGAGTACCGACCAACAAAAAGAGCGAGAAGCCGATTTCATCTTGAAAAGTTTCCTGCCCGGCGACTACATTGTCCTGCTCGATGAACATGGAAAAGAATTTACCTCCACGCAGTTCGCCTCCTATTTGGAAAAGAAAATGTCAAACGTTGCCAAACGCTTGATATTTGTCATTGGCGGCCCTTATGGTTTTTCCCAACGCATATACAATGCGGCACAAGAAAAAATTTCTCTTTCAAAGATGACCTTTTCCCACCAGATGATTCGCCTCATCTTCACCGAACAACTCTATCGGGCTATGACTATTCTCAATAACGAACCCTATCACCACGAATAAATATGAATCGTTTTCATTACAAAATTCTATCCGTCTTCATTATCTCACTTTCTCTCTTTACTTTCCCGACAAACGCAAAAGAATACAGCAGTGAAATAGGCACGTTGTGGAATTTTACGGTATCCAAACAAATAAATCGGATAAATCTGCAAATACAGCAAAACGTATGGACACTTGGTAAATATTACGAACGATACATGCCCATTGCGGTCGTCTCCTATACTGCCGTCCCGAAATACCTCAAATTAAATGCGCTGTACTACTATATGAATCAACAGACAGCCCCGAATATTTATAAGAATCGTCATCGTTATCAACTGGGAGCCACTTTTTCCTATCCTGTACACCGATTCTCCCTATCGCTGAATTCCCGATTTGAGTCCACCTATACCATAGGGACGGCCAAACCATCGAACAAATGGCGAAACAAAATACTTCTCAGTTACACCATACCCGACAGCCGATGGACTCCGTTTATCCATACCGATATATTTCTTTTTCTGAATGGTAAACAGTCAGGAGAATTGGATAGAATATGGTATGATGCAGGGGTAGAATATCGAATAGACAAAAAAAATTCCATCGAATGCAAAGTTCGAGAAGAACATCTCATGAGTAAGACACCCCAACAACTCAATACGTTTATCTCCTTAGGTTATAAATTGAAACTATAATCCCCCTATTCCATCTTGCGATACACTATATTGGGGGGGGACAGAAAAACGACTCCACAAATTCAAGGAGAAACGGCGAGATTGAAACATCTTCGAGATTCAATCCACCCAAAACAAATCGCTCATAACATCATCGGAAGTAAAAAGACCCTTACGAGTTATGCGCATGACATCGTCGGTCACCACGAGTCGCCCTGCACGGATATGTGGCAGAGCTTGTTCCAAGCAATATTGCATGCGCTCAGTTCCAAAGTCGTCTTCGAGTTTTTTCAGATTCAATCCCCAACAGGTACGAAGCGATGTAAGTATGTATTCATTATATAAACTATCGACCGTCTCTTTCTCTTCCATATATGCAACATGTCCCGTTTGCAAAGCCTCCATATATTCCGACAATGAGGAAGGGTTGATACGCCTGCTCTTCCCATCGTAGCTATGAGCCGCCGCACCTAAACCCAGATACGGTACACCTTTCCAATAAGATGTATTATGAAGTGCATAACGCCCAGAGCGGGCGAAATTGGAAATCTCGTAATGCTCATATCCAGAAAAACCCAACACATCGATAAGTGTCTCGAACATCTGTAAGGATTCTTCTTCCTCACACTCTTTCACCAGTCCTTTTTCCCTCATTCTCCACAACGCCGTACCTTCCTCATAAATTAAATTATATGCTGAAATATGCGGAACATTCAAGGTTACGGCTTGTCTCAAATTGTTCGTCCAACGTTCTACGGTCTGTCCCGGCAAACCATATATGAGGTCTATACTGATATTTTCATATCCGGCACAAAGGCAATTATCGACTGCCTCCATCGCCGCATGAGCCGTATGACGCCGACGTAGAAAAACAAGATCCGAATCGTCGAAACTCTGTATTCCCATACTTAGCCGGTTAACCGGAGTATCCTTTAATTGACTTATAAAAAGAGGTGCCACATCATCGGGATTCACTTCAAGAGTAACCTCCTTACAAACCGACCAATCGACAACTGTGGAAAGAGTTCGAAACAAACGACCTCGTTCCGACGGCGATAAACTGGACGGAGTCCCCCCTCCAAGATACACCGTAAAAACAGGTTCGTCCCTTAGCTCATGTATTCTCAATTCAAGTTCCCGACAAACGGCATCTATATAGCCACGCTTGAACGAAAAATCGGTCGAGGAAAAGAAGTCGCAATAAACACAGCGACTTGCACAAAACGGTATATGAATATAAAGCCCAGCCATTACTCGACAAAAATACAAAACTTCGATTCATAAACAATGTTTTGTAACATAGTTCTTACCATTGCTTTTTAAAAATATAATTCATAATTTGCGAACGCTTTGTTAAAACGTAACCAAGTGTTTTTGTTTTATTAAAACTTTAATATCATGAAAGTCTATCAATCTCACGAAATCAAAAACATTGCTCTATTGGGCAGCAAAGGTTCAGGCAAGACCACCCTCGCAGAAGCTATGCTCTACGAGTGTGGTGTAATAAAACGTCGCGGAACCGTCGAAGGGAAAAACACCGTCTCGGACTATTTTCCTGTGGAAAAAGAGTATGGATATTCCGTCTTTTCCACAGTTTTTTATGCCGAATTTTTAGGTAAAAAGCTCAATGTTATAGACTGTCCGGGAGCAGACGACTTTGTAGGAAGCGCTATAACAGCCCTTAACGTAACAGACACGGGAGTAATTGTCATCGACTCTCAATATGGAGTCGAAGTAGGAACTCAAAACATCTTCCGTACTGCCGAAAATCTGAACAAACCTATTCTTTTTGCCATGAACCAACTTGATGGTGAAAAGGCAGATTACGACAATGTAATCAACCAAATGCACGAAACATTCGGTAACCGAATTGTACAAGTGCAATATCCGCTTAGTTGCGGTCCGTCGTTCAATGCCATGATCGACGTCCTACTCATGAAAATGTATAGCTGGTCGCCCGAAGGCGGTACACCCACCATATCCGAAATTCCCGAAAGCGAAATGGAAAAAGCCCGGGAATTAAATCAAAAATTAGTTGAAGCCGCTGCTGAAAACGATGAGACCCTTATGGAAAAATTCTTCGAGCAAGGTTCTCTCACCGAAGATGAAATGCGGGAAGGCATCCGCAAAGGTCTCATCACACGCAGCATATACCCTGTATTCTGTGTAAGTGCATTACGCGATATGGGAGTACGACGTATGATGGAATTCCTCGGCAACGTAGTCCCCTTTGTCTCCGAAATGCCCAAACCCGAAAATACAGCCGGAGAAAAAATCGCTCCCGATGCCAATGGGCCTACAAGTATATACTGCTTTAAAACCACGGTCGAGCCTCATATCGGAGAAGTATCCTATTTCAAAGTAATGTCTGGAACCGTACATCAAGGAGACGATTTGATTAATGTGGATCGAGGCGACGGACGCGAACGTTTGGCTCAATTATTCTGTGTTTGCGGACAAATTCGTACTCCGGTAGAAGAACTTGTAGCAGGAGACATAGGAGCATCGGTAAAACTAAAAGATGTGCGCACTGGTAATACACTCAACACAAAAGGGTGCGATTATCATTTCGATTTTATCAAATACCCAGCTCCCAAATATCAACGAGCAATAAAACCGGTCAATGAATCCGATGCCGAAAAATTAAGTGAGATTCTCACTCGTATGCATGAAGAAGACCCGACGTGGCAAATAGAACAATCCAAAGAATTGAAACAAACGATTGTTTCGGGACAAGGAGAATTTCACTTACGCACTTTAAAATGGCGTATTGAGAATAACGATAAACTTGCCGTTGAATTCATAGAGCCTCGCATACCCTATCGGGAAACAATTACTAAAGCGTCTCGGGCGGATTATCGTCACAAAAAACAATCGGGTGGAGCCGGACAATTTGGAGAAGTACATCTCATCGTAGAGCCCTATTATGACGGAATGCCAGCACCCGACACTTACAAATTCAACAACCAAGAATTCCGTATGAATGTACGCGATACCCAAACGATAGATCTTGAATGGGGAGGAAAATTGGTGGTTTGTAACTGTATTGTTGGAGGTGCTATCGACGCTCGGTTTATTCCTGCTATTGTCAAAGGATTGATGGATCGTATGGAACAAGGGCCGCTCACTGGTTCTTACGCCCGCGATGTCAGAGTTTGTATCTACGACGGGAAAATGCACCCGGTAGACTCTAATGAAATATCTTTCCGATTAGCTGGACGTAATGCATTCAGCGAGGCATTTAAAAACGCAGGACCGAAAATTCTCGAACCTATATATGATGTCGAAGTTCTTACCCCAGCCGATGTCATGGGCGATGTCATGAGCGATCTGCAAGGACGGCGCGCCATTATTATGGGCATGTCTAGTGAAAAAGGATTTGAAAAAATCACGGCAAAAGTACCTTTAAAGGAAATGTCTTCCTATTCAACAGCTCTCAGTTCGATCACCGGAGGGCGCTCATCTTTCTCTATGAAATTTGCATCTTATGAGCTCGTTCCATCTGACGTTCAAGAAAAACTACTTAAAGCTTACGAGGCCGAACAAACAGACGAGTGACCGCGATTTTGTTAAATAATTAAAAAGCCATTGGAAAAACCAATGGCTTTTTTTGCAAATAAACATTTATTTGTTAAATTTGCCGGTAAGTGTTAAACCCAACCTTCTAAATAGGTTTTCATAAAATAAAACAAAAATAGTGGAATCGGTGTTTATATAATAAATTTGTACAAATGATGTAAAAACAAATCATTCAAACACCACAACAAGTTAAACAGAAAAAAAATAAAGAGGCAAACAAAATGAAAAAGTCGACAATTTGGCTACTGGCTGTAATTATGGCACTCACGTTTATCGGATTGCTTTATGTACAAATCATGTACATGGAGAATATGATAAAAATGAGAAACGAGCAATTTACCGAAGCCGTGAAAAGGAGCCTATACGCTGTATCGACAAGCCTCGAACTAGACGAGACTCAACGCTATTTAGACGAATATCTGGAAGAGGAAGAAAAGAAAATGCTCTCCTCTTATGAGCAAAAGCAAGACAAACAAGACATAGCTTCTACTCACCACCAATTTTCTATCGTATCTCCCGATGGAACGGTTGCAAGTTTTTCCTTTCGCGAACAAACCAGTACGATTATCACCCCTGCTGCTCCACGACAAAAGGAACACAATACGCTCATTAGTACATATCGAAATATGCAGGAAGCCCGTAAAGGACAATACCTTTACCAAAAAGGCTTGTTGAACGAAGTCATACTCAATATGCTGAGTAAAGCAAGTAACCGTCCTGTCATGGAACGTATCGACATCAAAAAATTGGAAAGCTATCTGAAATCAGAATTTGAAAATAACGGATTGAACCTTCCGTTCCAATTTGCCATTTACAATAAAAACGAAAAAATCATATATAGCTCCAATCAATATGATCCCAAAATCGAAGGGAATTTATTCACACAAGCAATATTTCCCAATGATCCACCGGCAAAAATAAACTACTTGAAAGTCTATTTCCCGACCAAAAGAGATTATATATCGAGTTCGGTAAAATTCATGATACCCTCGTTTGCTTTCACATTCATTCTGTTGGTAACCTTCTTGTTTACCATCATCACGGCATTTCGGCAAAAGAAACTCACCGAGATGAAAAACGATTTTATCAACAACATGACACACGAATTCAAAACACCCATATCTACCATATCATTAGCAGCCCAAATGCTTAATGACCCCTCCGTTGCCAAAAGTCCGGCCATGTTCCAGCACATATCGGGTGTCATTAATGACGAAACCAAGCGATTGAGATTTCAGGTAGAAAAAGTCCTGCAAATGTCGATGTTCGACAGACAAAAGACGTTGATGAAACTACACAACGTCGATGTCAACGACCTCGTTGCAGGAGTCATGAGCACATTCAAACTCAAAGTCGAAAAATACGGCGGTGTAATCGATGCCGACCTCGAAGCAGAAGATGCTATTGTCTCGGTCGATGAAATGCATTTTACGAATGTTATCTTCAACCTCCTTGACAATGCCGTAAAATATCGACGGGAAGAAGAACCTTTATCTCTTTTCATACGTACAAGAACCGTTGGAGATAAGGTAGAAATATCGATTCGAGATAACGGAATCGGTATCAAACGGGAAGATTTGAAAAAAATATTCGACAAATTTTATCGCGTATCTACGGGAAATCGCCATGACGTAAAAGGATTCGGACTGGGCCTCGCCTACGTCCATAAAATCATTACCGACCTCAAAGGCGATATTCGAGTAGAAAGCGAAATAAATCAAGGGTCGACATTTATAATAACACTACCACTAATAAAAAACAAATGATTATGGAAGAAAGATTGCGTATTCTATTATGCGAAGATGATGAAAATCTTGGCATGTTATTAAGAGAGTATTTGCAAGCCAAAGGTTATGCGGCCGATCTCTTCTCCGATGGAGAAAGCGGATACAAAGCATTCCTGAAAGGTAAATACGATTTGTGCGTACTCGACGTGATGATGCCTAAAAAAGACGGATTCACGCTTGCACAAGAAATCCGTACGGTAAACGGAGAAGTTCCCATCATATTCTTGACAGCGAAATCTTTGAAAGAAGATATTCTCGAAGGATTCAAAATCGGAGCAGACGACTACATTACCAAACCATTCAGTATGGAAGAATTGGTATTCCGTATCGAAGCCATTTTACGTCGTGTAAAAGGTAAAAAAGGAAAAGAAGTTACGATGTACAAGATCGGACGGTTTACATTCGATACCCAGAAACAAGTATTGGCAATCGACGATAAGAGTACTAAACTCACCACCAAAGAGTCCGAATTGCTCAGTCTGCTCTGTGCTCACGTCAACGAAATTTTGGAACGTAACTTCGCCCTCAAAACTATTTGGATAGACGATAATTACTTTAACGCTCGTAGCATGGACGTTTACATTACCAAACTTCGTAAACATCTCAAAGACGATCCATCAATTGAAATTATCAATATTCATGGAAAAGGGTACAAGCTCATTGCCCCAGATGTCGAAGCAAAAACCAAATAAACTACAACGTTTAGGAATATAGAAAAGGCGGCTTATTGAGTCGCCTTTTCTATATTCCCACATCAAAAGCGCCTGCAAATAATGCGATTTACTGCAAATTCATTACCTTTGTCCCGTAAACGACGAAAATAGCATCGAACAATGATACGCATTATCACATTCCTATATCAATGGCTCATAGCCATGCCCATATTGCTGATACTCACCATTCTCACAGCATTGACGACCCTTATCGGATGCCGGTTGGGCAACGGAAACTTTTGGGGATATTACCCGGCACACATTTGGTCCCGACTATTCTGCATTCTCTCTCTCGTCAAAATAGAAGTTAGAGGCCGAGAAAACATCGATAAAAACACATCTTATGTATTCGTATCAAACCATCAAGGAGCCTATGATATATTTCTCATCTACGGATACTTAAACCACAATTTCAAATGGATGATGAAAAAAAGCCTGCGCAATATACCCTTTGTAGGCAGCGCTTGTGCTGCTGCCGGCCACATATTCGTCGATAACAGTACTCCGGGCCGACTAAAAGAAACCCTGCAAAAAGCCGAAACGACATGGACAGGAGCCATGAGACCATTCAAACGAGGAGCATATCAACTCGCCGTTGAATTTTCCTTACCGGTTGTACCGCTCACTATCGACGGAGCATTTGCCGTTATGCCCCGTACAACCTACAATTTTAAACCCGGAAAAATCATTTTAACGATACACCCCCCCATCTATCCCCAAGAAAATAAAGGGCATGATATAGAAGACCTCATGAAAAAATCATACGCCGTCATAGAATCGGCATTGCCATTGAAAGGATAGATATGTAAAAAAAGATTAAACCGAATAAAAAATTCAAGGTTCGCAATGGCCGTCCCAAAATAAATTCGCAATTTTGCACTCGCAAAACAAATTTGTCCGGTGGTGTAATGGTAGCACTTCGGATTCTGGTTCCGCCTGTGAGGGTTCGAATCCTTCCCGGACAACAAAAAGTAAGGGATTAGCAAAATGCTAATCCCTTTTTTACAACTATTAATCAAGCACTTATGCTATAACATACGGCCTTTGATGTCTAATATATAAATGGTAACCCTCATTTACTAATCTTGCGTTATTCTTATCAAATCAGGATTTAATTTAAAACTTTATCTATGACTGGTTTTATTAAAGATTCCATCACATCATATCCTTGTGAATTAGGATGCACTCCATCATTCGTGTATTTAGATAACTGATCTCCATTGGAAATACAAACCATATTAGAATAATAATCTACAAAAGGTATCTGCCTATCTTTCGCATATGTAGCCACGCGCTTATTTAACGCTGTTATTTTTTGAGTGGCATCTTTGATAGACGGATTCCAGCTAAAACTCGAACTAGGTAAAGTCGTAGTAAGAATTACTTTTATCCCATTAGCTCGAGCCAATTCTACCATAGAAATAATATTCCCAAAAGAATAGTCTTCGTTGTAAGCCCCTGCATTCTCGGCAATATCATTAGTTGCAGCATTAATAACGACAACTTCCGGTAAAAGATTTATTACATCTTCACGGAAACGTAACAACATTTGATAAGATGTTTGTCCTCCTATGCCTCGACCCACATATCCATTCTGTTTAAAAAAGTCAGGATGTTGATTCACCCAGCCTTCCGTTATAGAATTTCCTATAAATACCACTCGTTTAGGAACAATAACAGTTGCTTTCAAAAGCTTATTTTGCTCTGCATAATGCTTAAAATTAGCCCAATTTTGAGCGTTATCTTGTGAGAATGAATAAAATTCTACCATACAGAATAGAATACTTACCCCAAAAAGCAATATCTTCTTCATCATTTTCAAAATCTAATCGTCTTATTACAATTTAATACATAAACTACATATCATTCTTCTATATCTATATTTTTATCAATACTATATTGTTTAACATCTTTCATCAATACATCTTTTTTATCTGTATCAAAATCGAAACATACACCCACCTTATTCTTTTTCTGAACGATACTCCGGTTGAGGCTGACGACAAATATCTTTCGGATCTATACTGGCATACAAATAAGAGCCCGGTTCAAAATACAACTCAACATAATCTTTCATTAAAATAGTGCCCGATTTATATTTCCCAGCAGGAATCACTACACGTCCACCTCCATTAGCAGAGCAATCTGTTATTGCCTGATTAATAGCTTCACTACTAAGAAACGAAGAATCCTTCTTTGCTCCATAATCCAATATATTATATTCTCCAACATTACTTCTCTCTTGCGAATAACAAGTTAAAACCAACAAGGGAAACAAATAAACACAAACCGATTTCATAACATTCATTCTTTATCGAAAAAGATAGCACTGCACACTGGATAATCAGGATTTCCATAATGGTCATAAAAGAAACGAGTAATCCGGAATTGAACATTTCCCGACACACCAAATGATAGATAAACTCCCTCTTCAAAATTATTAAGAAGATAAGATGCTAATATTCTTTTTGTATTGACATCTATCACATCAACCACTTCCTGGCAATTTTTTTCCTTATAATCTGCAAAATATAACGACACTTTTGTATTTTCCTCCACAGTAACATCGATCAATTGATGAAGAACCGAGGTCCTAACTGCTTCAATCCGTCCTTTTCCTTCTACTTTCTGCAAAGAGACAGGTCGAGTACTATTGTTATCCAACACTTTAAGAGAATCACCTATATAGGACAGCATACAAGTTTTAGGTAATTTTGAAGAATGGCCGAATATATCATATCCCTTTTTCCCATACTTCCTCTTCCAATTGCCATGAGTTTCAACATCTTTACAAATAAACGTCGCTGTTCCCGACGGCGGATTAGAATAAATAGTCGATCTATCTGTCATATCAGTTCCAGCAGGAACTATGATCTGAGCTCTATCTGGTTCTTGCGACAGGTAAATTTGATTTTTATTTATCTTTCTACCTTGTTCCAATAATCTTAGCCCCGTAAAATCCTCATTGAACGTATAAATATCGACCTTTTCTATTCCGGTCCATTCTCTCGGGAAATGCCATATCCCCGTTCTTCCTTTCACCGAATAAGCCATTATTTCGAGATGATTTACCCAAAATACAGGGACAAATACATCATGCCCTTCTTTCATCAAATATCCATCTCTATATAAACGATGAACATTGTCATTATCCCATTTACTAACAACATTATCGGATAAAGTCAATGTTATCCCCAATGTGTCCCTAGTCTCATACTTTAATCTCAACAATCGATTCAGATAAAAATAAACATATGTGTGATGTGAAAGTTCTCTCGCAACCTTGAATGGATCACGCTGAAATTGAGTATCTTCTAGTTGCACACTCGCCCCAAAAACTTGAAATCTTCGTTTTGTTAAATCTATCTGTCCCCCATACAACTCGTCATGAGTACCGTCTCTACCACCACATGCAATATAAGGAGCGACTTCCATTTGATTAATATTCAACGAAGCCCACCAATCCCATGTAACACCCAACGAACACACTCCATAAAGATTGGTATCGGCATATTCACCGATTAACTGAATACCATATTCGGTTTTCAAATACTCCGCAGCCTTCTTTATAGCCGATATCTGATCTTCTTTTGTCACATAATGATATAAACTAGGTGGATACTGTGTCTCATTATCGAAATATAGTACTCCGGTTTCTTTAACCAAAGGAACTTGTTCTATAAAAGCATCGATCCGTTGCTTAGTCACCCCAGCATTCCATTCATTTACCATATTGACGAAATAGCTCTGACGATTCCACCAAACATCGCCTTTCACCAAAGATCCATCGGCATTTCGACATAACAAATCTTTCTTCACATACATATCCCACATAGGCGAATCCATATAAGCGTCAAATGGATTTACATGGAAAGTACAATTTGTATTATATTTCTTCGCTTCATTCATCAGCCATAATAAAGCCTCCTTCCCCTTTAATCCGCCAGGCGCGTACAAAGTAGAATCAATTGGCATCCACCATGGATAAGTATGATCATGGCCTCCCTGTTGAAAACCACCCAATATCACAACTTTGGGTAGACCACGAGAAATGCAGTCTATCTGTCGCAAATATTTAGCGACCGCCCCCAAATCCAAATTATGATGATCATTTTCCAAAGCACATCGTAACATGATTTTAAACGTCAAAGTTTGAGATAAATCTCTCTTATATGGATAAAGCGGATACCGGTAATCTAGCCCAATCGGGTACATCGATAAGGGTGATAACAACAGTAAAGACAACAATAATATTTTTACAGATTTCATCTTTTTTATTTTAATAATTAATCATT
>OHGT01001251.1_pt1 | contig 11874 bp, 10 predicted proteins | sample 1567861 | NCBI WGS metagenome assembly OHGT01 (sample SAMEA3879533, study PRJEB24766) | human gut metagenome | biome: human-associated habitat; feature: feces | place: USA | collected 1985/1987 | reverse complement strand
GATATAGTAGAAGCACATCAACTACAAGACTTTTTCTATAATCTGAAATACGCACCTCATTTTGAGGTGCGTATTTCTGTTCCCGATGTTTTGATTGCGTCTTATTCTATATATCCGAGTTCCCTTAAAGCTGTTTCAAATTCATTCTTATCCTTTACAGCTCCTATCAGATAACAGGTGTTGTTCTGAAGTCTTGAATTGACGGTAATGTAATCCGAGCCTTCCGTATAGCATATAGTAATGCCCGGTGCGGCATTTTTTCCGTCGCTTGTTATTACGGATATAAAAATCCTGTTTTTTCCGAAGCTGTTATCACGGTTGAAGCCTTGAATCCTGTATTCCTTGCCGTCAAGCGTCAAGGTTCCGTCCGCATATTCCCTGCCGTATATGTTGCGTAGGATTTTTGCGTTTACGCTTACGGTCTTGTGTGGTAATTGTTCGTACATATCAACGCTGTAGTCATTGTTAATATCAACAAAATCTCCCATACAGCTTATTTCTTTTACTGTTTCCGTGTTACTGTAGTTGATGATATTCTGTTCTTCAAGAACATTTTTCAGACTCTCGCTGTCGGTTGCAGGTCCTGCCCACATTGAACTGTCAGAGGAGTTTTGCGACTGCAATACGGTAATGATTGCACTGCCTGTTCCCTTTTCCAGCTTAACATTTACATCAAATGAGCCTTCGTTGTTAAGCGAATGGATATTTATCACAGAGCCTCGTGAGCTTGCGGAATCAAGAGCATACTCCGTATCGCCTACTGCAATTTTTCCGCTTGCGCCTGTCACACCAAAAATGTTTCCGGTTAAAGTTGCGTCTATGCTGATTTCTTTGTGTGGCAGATTGTCAAAATCCGGATTGTCGCTGTTTAACAGACTTATATCGGCAAATGTACCGTTTATTTTGATAGCTTCCGATGTGCCGGTAAACAGAACTACCGTTGCCGCCCCCAGAATAACAATGATTATAACGCATAGTGCTATGATGATTTTTTGAAACTTTGACATAAAATTACCTCCGATTTTTTTAAATTATTTTTAATATGAGTTGCTTGCTTATTTATTATCATAATATCATATTGCATATCAAAAGTCAAGCATCGGACAGGATGTTACGGTAAAAGCAGGTGTGACGCACTTACGGCTTGTCGAAAAATCGAAATTACAGCGCAGACAATCACAACAAAAAGCGGCACAGCCTCCGCCATGCCGCTTTAAATTCAGATCAATACTCCGACAACTCATAATTATTCGGTGTCCTGTGCCATAAACCGTCCGTTTCTTCGTAAATCTCCTTAAACGTAAACTTACGGAAATTGATTTTGCACCTTCCGCCGTAATTTGCCTCGTACACCCATATACCGTCGGTATCAACAGAGTATATCGTGACATAGTGCGGATAGCCGTACTTTATGTTGTCATATGCGAGATAGTCGCCCGGACGGAACGTATCGGTCATCCACTTCTTCAGCGCCGCCTCTGTCCAGTTTCCGTCGGAACGATTCTTTATCGTGAGGGTATTTTCGCCCGTTCCGTTTGTTTTACCGAAAAGATACTCGAACACCTCGATAGTAAATCCCGCACACTGTATGCCGGAATTATTCAGAACGTGACTTCTTCCTATAAGACAGGTACAGCCTGCCTCGTTGCCCGTTTCACAGTAGGAGTGGCAGGTACAAGGAGAGGTAAGGAGCGTGTTGTAATACTTGCCAAGCTGATAGCTGTGCCAGAAGTCATATATCTTCCTGTCCCACTTGCCTTCCATCATCTCATCAAGCCGCTTCTTGACAAGCGTTTCCATATTGTCCTGCTTGACGATTCTGAAAGTACCTTTTGCAGTGCCTGTGAAATTGCCTTTGCCCTTTACAGTAACGGTAGCAGTTCCGACATTCACTATGTTTGAATATCCCGATATATAGTAGTCAATACCGAGAGCAAGCGTTTTGCCGTTGAATGTAACAACTGGCTGTGCGGTGACGCCCTGTCCCGTATATACCTGATCCTCACAGCTTATGCTTGCAGATGATATGGCGGCAGGCGCTATCGTGAACTGCGTTTTCTTTTCCGCACCGGCATATTTTCCCTTGCCTGTGATAACTGCCGTAGCTGTTCCTGCATTAGTGTTGTCATAAGCGCTAAGAATATAGTCCGTTCCGCTTTTCAGCGTGACAGAGCCTATCTTCACTGTCACCGAAGGAAGCTGTGCTGTGCCGTTGTATGTGACTTTACCTATTGTGACAACAGCATTTTCAAACGCTTCAAGCTCGTTGCTTATGCCGCTGATAGTCGCTGTTCCGCCGTAATTGCCGATACCTGTAATAACTGCGCTGACGCCTGTGGCTGATTCTGTTACAGCTACCTTATAATCTTTGTCCTGCGTTAAAAGCACACCGTCATAAATTATCGTTACGGTATAGCCCTTGCCGTCGGTTGACAGCGATAAAGACGATTTGGCATTTGCTATATCCGCTTTTGCCACATTGCATTTCACAGTGGCCTTGCCGCTGAAGTTGCCGTTTCCGCTTATTGTGAGCGTCTGCTCTCCCGCAGCGGTCGGAGCGGCAAAACTGTAGTCACTGCTTTTAAGCGTGTAATTGCCGAATTTAGCGTTTATGCCGATCTTTACATCGTCCGGAGCATACGTTCCGCTTGCAGAAATCGAGGCTTTCGAAATATCCGCCTTTGCAATAGTGAAGCTCTTTGTTACAGCGCCCTCAAGGCTTCCCTTGCCGCTGATTGTCACCTGAGCCGTACCTGCATTGACGTTGTTTTTATAGGAAAGCGTGTAGTGAGTGCCTTCCTTAAGCGTCACATTACCGAGCCTTACATCAACGGCGGATTTTACCGCACTTCCCGTAAACGTTGCGTTCTTCACGGCTATTTCCGTACTTGAAATATCCGCCTTTTCTATAGGGAATGTTACCGTCCTGCTTCCGCTGAGATGGTTTTTACCCGTGACAACCACGCTTGCCGTTCCGATATTGACGTTGTCCTTGAATGACAGGGTATAGTCGCTGTTATTTATAAATTGATAGTTGCCGTAGCTTACAACAACGTCGGGTCTTACCTGTACACCTGTAAATACCGTATCGGGTACGGTTACCTCAACGTCATTTATCGCTCTTGCGGTGATTCTGAATGTCTTTGATACACTGCCCGAATAGTTTCCCTTGCCTGTTACTTTGAGAGTTGCCGTTCCCGGCTCGGTGTTGCTTTTATAGCTTACGGTAAAGTCCGTTCCGTTTTTCAGCGTCCTGCCGCCGACTTTAACCGCAGGCACAGGCTTTATCACACTTCCCGTATAGACCTTGTTTCCCGTTCCCGATACGGCTGTGGCCGATATTCCGAGCTTCTTTATTGTAAAGGTCTTTTTTACGCTTCCGCCGTATATGCCTTTTCCCGTTATCGTGATTGTTCCCGTTCCTGCGTTTACGTTATTCGAGTAGGCAACGGTATAGTCGGTATTCTTTTTAAGCGTTGCGTTTCCGTATTTTACCGTAACCGCAGGGCTTAGCTTCGAGCCGTTGTATGTGAGCGAGTTGTTATATGTAATAACTGCGTTTTTTATCGGCTTAGCGTTTATCTTGAATGTAACGCTTCTCGTTCCGCTGAGCTTTCCCTTGCCCTTAACCGTAACGGTTGCCGTACCAATTTTCGTGTTATTTTTAGCGTATAATCAGTACCGTTTTTAAACTTATAGTTATTATACTTTACCGTAACGGCAGGCTTTTGCGCCTTCCCGTTATAAGTCGCTGACGGTACGGTGATTTTCAGCGTAGAAACAGGCCTTGCCGTTATGCTGAATTTCAGCGAACAGCTTCCGCTGTAGTTGCCTTTTCCTTTTATATATACCTTCGCAGTACCCTTGTTTACGTTATTCTGATATGTAAGCGTGAAGTCCGTTCCGTTTTTCAGCGCCGTTGTTCCGTTCTTGATGTTCGGAACAGGCTTTATCTGCGAGCCGGTATAATACTGCGAGGCGATTTTATAAAAAGTACACTGCTTGTATATTATGGCTGGCTTGATTGAGAACGAACGCTTTACTGTTCCGCTGTAACTGCCCTTGCCTTTTATAATAACATAAGCCGTTCCTGCGTTTATATTATTCTGATAGCTTACCGTGTAATCTTTACCGTTTTTCAGCGTTTTATTCCTGTATTTTACCGTGATCGACTGCGTCTGCGCTTTACCCGTATAGGTCTTTGTCGTCAGCCCCGACACCGTACAGTTTGTTACCGCCGCAGCGTCTGCACTGCTTCCCGTAAAACAGCAGACGGCAGCCGCACAAAGCAGAGCGCATACAAATGCCGTAAACCATTTTACCGCCGTAATATATCTGCTTTTTGCCGTTGCCGCCATGATATTTGCCTTTCTCAGTGTCTGTTATCTGAATTCGATGTCATTCGGACCGCAGACTATGTTGCATTTGCCGTACTCCGCCGATGTTGTGGTGGTAAAGCTGTTGAGATTTATCCTTACGTTAGGATAAACGCACTTTGTCACCTGTACCGACAGCGTTTCCTTAGCATTGATTATTTTCTGTATTTCTTCTATCCTCGTTCTCAGAGGCTTCTTATCCATTCCCTTTTGCACCTTGAGCCTTATCGCAGATGAAATATACGCTTCCTTATCTGCGTCAAGATGTTCGCCGTTCCTCTTCTTTTCCTGCAGGAATTCGATAGACGTGTTTATTTTTTCTATGTACTCATCGATTGCGGTACACTGCTTTTCGAGCGAATCCATCTCAAGCAGGAGGTTTGTGGTGCTTCCTACCGATATTATAGTAGGCGTATAGCTCTTGTTACCGAGCTGTGCCACCGCAAATTTTCCCATTACACTGCAATCTCCGCCCACAAGCGCACCGGGGTTCTTGGTGCAGTCAAGGTCGCCCTCTATCTTTATCCGACATCCGACAAGCGACGTGCTGGTAAGGTTTCCTCTTGTGGTTATGGTATCGTTTTCTCCGAAAGCAATATTGATATTGCCGTACTGCGACTGTATGGTGCTTGCAAAAACTCCGTTCTTGACGGTTATATCGCCCTGTGCGGTAAGTGTAGCACCGGTCACCATTCCCGATACGGTTATGGTTTTTCCTGCCGTTACCGAAAATCCCTCCTGCACACTGCCCTTGATGACAACATCGCCCAGGAAGTTTATATTGCCCGTCTTTACATCTATGTCGGATGAAATCTGGAACGTGGTTACAACATTGAACTTTCCGCCCATATATACAAGGTTTCCGCTTTCTGCGGCGAACAGCTTGGTGCCATCTGCCGAAAGCACCGTGTTCGAACCCTGCGGTACAAGCGGAGGTCTGCCCGGACGTGGAGCAATCACCTGACCGTATACGTTCATACCCTCCTCGCCCTGCGTTTCGGGTACTATTTCGCATATAAGGTCATTTACTCTTACGTTTACTATAAGCCCGAGGTCACGATAGTCAACACTGCCGTCCTCCAGCTTTCTCGGCACCAGCTTCTTGTCTGTATCAAAAAGATTTTTTACCCTGCCGTTTTCGCCGTCAACCGCCGCATATCCGCTCGCTACCGTGAAGATCTTGTCGTATAACTTATTTGCCGCTATTTCCTCAAGAAGTTCCTCGTCTATTCCGTATACAACGTGTTCGTCCTTGAGTGCCTGCCGCATAGCTTCCACTGTTATATCCTTGCCGGAAAACTGCGGTGAAAATACGCACATATTCGCTTCCAGGTGGTTGTCGCTTACAACCACCTTTACCGATGCGTCTACATTCAGCGTAGGATTGTTTTCCTGCGGGCGTTGCATAGTCTTATTGTTAAGCTCGATGCCGTCAAGTGACGCAGTAGCTTCTTTCTCAAGTTCTATAAGCTCCGACATGGATATATCCGCCATTTTTTGTCTTTCCGTCTTTTCCATCGGTGTACCTTCCTGTCGTAAATCTATCGTGTCAATCGTGTCTGTCGTGTCATATAGTCTTGTTTCCCTTAAGACTTGACATTATCTCAAGCGAGCCGTCCGACGCATTGAACGATACCGTTCTGCCGTAGTTAAGTCCCGTGTCGGATGCGATTATAGGCACTCCGAGCTTTGCCAGCGCTTTTTTGGTGGCCTCAACGTTACGGTCGCCTATAGACATAGCAGGTGTTGTGGTAGCAAACATATTCGCTCCGCCTGCTATTTTTGCGGTTATTCTCGATGCCGCCGCACCGTTTTTTATCATGCTTTCATATAGAAGCTGTATGCCCGTATCGGCAAACTTGAATTTGTTCTTGTCATTCGGTATAGCGCTGCTGTCAGGCAGCATTATATGCGCCAGTCCCGCTATGCCGAGCACTTTGTCTATCATACATATCCCGACGCAGCTGCCAAGAGCATAAGTCACCAGTACATCCGGCGACTTGCACAGCTTCTGGTCGGAGATCCCCACGATTATCTTGTTCACTGGTCTTCAACCCCCAGTTTCCCAAGCAGAGTTCTCAGCGACTCTACCGTAGGTATAAGAAGCATATCGGATTGTATCTCAACTGAATCAATCAGAAATTGTTCGCTTATCATGAGTACCCTTTCATACGCCTCGGAAAGCTCCGTTGCAGGAACCGTCATTATAGCTCCGAGCATATCCGTTGTAAGCGCAGGTACCGACATATCAATGGTCATACCGCTGAGATTTGCGATAGCATTGACATAACTTCCACCCATTATATTTCCTATTTCGCTCAGTACCGATATATCATCGGCGTTAAGCTCATACAGCGAAAACGAGCGTTCGCCCATAAGACCCGTTACGATAGTTTTCGCAAACGCTTCTTCAAGCAGGAACATTATCATTCCGTCTGCGTCGCCCTTAAGCCGTATCAGTATTCCTACCACCAGCTTGTCGGGAGAGCCGAGCGACTCTATTGCGTCAGCTACGTCCATAAGCCTTACCTGCGGCACCTGCATATCTATGCTCCTGCCAAGAAGCTGTGACAGCGCCGTTGCGGCATTACCCGAGCCGATATTTCCTATTTCCTTAAGCACATCAAGCTGTACCGGGCTTAAATCATCGTAACTGTTTATCATAATAGACCTCTGAAATTATTAATCTTATAGCTGTATATAACCGCACAGCCTGCCGGTATATCTACCGACAGACCCACGGTTAAAATTCAGGATCGAAGCATCGTGCTTTATCCCCTTAAGTTATTGGTTATACGCTCCAGCTCATCGGCTGTCTGTACGACCCTTGCGCTCATCTGGTATGAACGCTGTGTTTCGATAATGCGTACCATATCGCCTGCAATATCCGTATTGCTGCGTTCGAGTGCCATTCTTATCTTGTCGATACTCCTGTCGGCAACCGCCTCTCCCGACCTCTCTGTAGCAGTCATCTTGTTACTGCCGAGAAGTTCGAGTCCAAAGTTGTTGTCGAATGTGTACACACCTATCATTTTTGCAAGCGCCTCATAGTCCGGCTTGCTCGTACCTTCTATAAAGGGAACTGTAATGTGGTTTCCCTCATAGTCAAGCACAAATTCTCCGTTTGCGCTTACAAGCTCCCAGTGGTCGCCTATCTGCGACATCTGAAAATCGCCCGCTCTTGTGTAGTTTACATCGCCGTACTTATCCATTACCGCAAAGAAGCCTTCTTCTGTCGGTATGGCAAAGTCAAGGTCGTTATCGGTATATGTAAATACGCCCTCGCTGTACATAAGCTGAGTGCTATGCACATATTCGCCGTGACCCGTCTGCCAGTCAGGCTCCGTATTTCTCTGTACCGTGTAGATACAGTCCGCAAAGCTCGGACGGGAAGCCTTGAAGCCCACCGTATTCACGTTTGCAATGTTGTTTGAGTAAACGTTAAGTCCTTCCTGCTGTGCAATAAGGCCCGTCTTACCCGTGTAGAATGCAATGTTCATGACATATCCTCACATCCGGTCATTTTACAGCTTGATTATCTCGCTTGCCGCTCTGCCGTTGATAGTATCCATACACTTCAGCACAGCACTGCTTGCTTCAAATAATCTCTGCGTTTCCATAAGAGAAGTAATCTCCTTGTTTGCGTCAACATTTGACTTTTCAAAACAGCCCTGGATAATATCATACTTCTCGCCTTCGGGTATCGTCATATCCCCGTCATAAGAAAACAGGTTGTTTCCTACCTTTGTAACGTCTGCGTTTTCGGGTATGTAGCTGAGCCTCAGCCTTTCTATTACCTCGCCGTTTTCGTTCAGGATATTGCCCTCGTTGTCAACAATGAAATCATCGTTTCCGATATATATCTCACCGTTCTGACCGAGTACACGTCCGCTGTCGTTAAGGCATAAATAGCCTTCACCGTCAAGCTCAAACTGACCGCACCTTGTCTGATATACATTTCCGTTAGTACCCTGTATATTGAAATACACGTTTCCCTGAATACCTATATCAAACGGGCTTTCGGTAAACTCAAAACTGCTCTGCTCAAGGTTGCTCTTGCTTGTATCAACATACGTCTGCACGAATTTGCCGCTTGTCTTTCTGCGGTTGCTGACAAGTATAAGCTCCTCCTGGAAGGTGTTCATTCTTATCTCGTCCTTCTTGTAGCCCGCCGTGTTGATATTCGTAAGATTGTTCGAGATAGCGTCAAGCGACCTCTGGTGGTTAAGCATGGATTGCGTCAGATTGTAAAATGCTCTCTGCAAGTTTTTTCACCTCCTTTCGTAAAGCGTGTTTTTCCGTATTATAAGCGAGCCGGTAAACCTCCGACCCCTTGATTATATCATATCAGTTTTCACATAAATATGCAAGCCTTTCAGCCGTTTATATAGCTTTCCAGCTTGTTTTTGAGCGTCAGCATAGCCTTTGAATGTATCTGGCATACTCTTGACTGCGTAATGCTCATAACCTTGGCAATCTCCGAGTATTTCAGCCTTTCGTAGTAATACATTGTCACTACCTGCTTTTCCTTTTCGGGAAGCGTGGCGACAGCGTCGGCTATCACCTGCTTTTTTTCACGCTCATACATTTTTGCGTCGGCGGTTTCGCTTGATGCCGAAATATTTTCGTCAAGATTATCCTCGTATAAAAGCTCCTCAAACGACAGCGTTATCATTCCTGCCGTATTCGCCATCAGCTTTGAAAGCTGTGCGGTGGTCATATTCATACTTTCTGCAAGCTCCTCGTCTGTCGGAGTACGGCACAGCTCGGAATTAAGTCTTGCAAAATTATCGTCAAGCTGTTTCGACAGCTTTCTGAGCGTTCTCGGAACTCTGTCCAGCTTTCGCAGATAATCAATAACAGCGCCCTTTATCCTGATACCTGCGTATGTTTCGAATTTTACATTCTTCTCGGGATCGAAGCCGTCTATAGCCGCCATAAGCGCAATAACGCCTTCGTTTATAATATCGTCGCTTTCCGCATATCCGGTGTAGATATTACGCATTGATACCGCTATCATTTTGACAAGATCCATATACATCAGTACGATTTCGTTCCTGACGTTCATATCGCCTGTCAGCCTGTATTTTTCAAGAAGCTCGTTCAGCCGCTCCTTGCTCTGCACTGCCATAGAACACTCCTTTCCCGGATATTTCCGACCGTGCGGCGTTTACATCGCTATATTGCCTATAGCCTGTATCTGCGCCGTATTGTCGATTTCGCTGTAGGACAGCACCGTTATATTCGGTATGAACTGGTCTATCAGTTTCTTGAAATATATTCTTACTATCGGAGAGGTCAGTATGATTATATTCGGTATAACATCCTTTACCTTGTCTATTTCTCCGCTTGTTATGTTGACGATTTTCTGTATAAGGTCGGGATCCATCGCAAGATAGCTTCCTGCTTCGGATTTCTTTACGCTTGCCACTATCGTATCCTCGACCTTCGGGTCAACGGTAATTACTCTCAGCGAGTTTGCCTCCGCAAAGCGTCTTGTTATGGTACGCTTGAGCGCCTGTCTTACATATTCCGTTACAATGTCAATGTCCTTAAGCGCACCTGCGTGGTCGCCAAGCGTTTCGAGGATAGTTTCCATATCCCTTATCGGAACACCCTCACGCAAAAGCAGGCAAAGCACCTTTTCGAGATAACCGAGAGAGATAGTGCCGGGGATAAGGTCGTCGATAAGAGTTGGGTTGGTCTGCTTTATGTTGTCCACCATCGTCTTTACGTCCTGACGTGACAAAAGCTCACTGCAGTGCTGCTTGATGACCTCTGACAGATGAGTTATCATTACGGACACAGGGTCGATAAGCGTATATCCTGCAACGTCAGCCATTACCTTCTTGTCTGCGCTTATCCACTTTGCAGGGATACCGAACGCAGGCTCAACGGTGTCTATGCCGTCAACAGGGTTTACCACATCTCCGTTGTCAAGCGCTAAATAGTGGTCGGAAAGAATTTCTCCTCTTGCGACCTCCTCGCCCTTTATCTTTATAACATACTGGTTCGGGTTTATTTCGGGGTTGTCCGTCATTCTTACCGACGGTATTACCATACCCATATCCATCGCAAACTGCTTACGGAACATTACCACACGGTCGATAAAATGACCGCCGCTCTTTTCGTCTACAAGATGCAGAAGGCTGTAGCCGAACTCCATCTCTATCTGTTCAACATTCAGCAGCTTGAATACATTGTCAATATCCCTGTAGTAGTCATTGTCAGAGGTCGGCTGATCCTGCATCTTTGCAAGCGTTTCACGTTCTGCCTGAGCGGCGAGAGCCGCCTCTTTCTTCGCCTTCGATTTTGATAATCTCCAGCCGAATATAAACAGTGCCGCACCGACGCCGAGAAGTATCAGCTTCGGGAAGCCGGGGATAACCATAAGAGCGGCAATAACAATGCCGGCTATCATCATTACGTTGGGCTGAGAGGTGAACTGCCTTTTAATATCGGCGTTGAAGCTGTCTGTGCTTGCCGCACGGGTAACTACCATACCTGTAGCAACAGAGATCATAAGTGCAGGAATCTGCGAGCAAAGACCGTCACCGACCGTTGCCAGCGAGTAGGTGGAAAGCACAGAGTTTATATCCTGCCCGTGCATCATACCCAGTACCGCACCGCCGATAAGGTTTATGAGCGCCGTGATGATAGAAATTATAGCGTCGCCCTTTACAAACTTCGTAGCACCGTCCATTGCGCCGAAGAAGTCGCTTTCACGCTGTACTTCCGCACGGCGTATCTTTGCCTCCTCATCTGTTATTGCGCCTGTGTTAAGGTCTGCGTCAATAGCCATCTGCTTACCGGGCATAGCGTCAAGGGTAAATCTTGCCGCTACTTCAGATACACGCTCAGAACCCTTGGTGATAACAAGGAAGTTTACTATTACTATGATTACGAATATGATAAATCCGACAATAGCGTCACCGCCCATTACGAATTCACCGAACGTCTTTACGACCTCGCCGGCATAGCCTTTTGAAAGTATTCCTCGTGTAGTCGATACGTTCAGCGACAGTCGGAAAACCGTTGTCAGAAGAAGTACAGTCGGGAATATCGAAAATTCAAGCGCTTTTTTTATGTACATCGTCATAAGGAGTATGACGAGAGAAAGTCCTATATTTATTATCAGAAGAAAGTCCAGTATCGGAGTCGGCAGAGGAATGATAATCGCAAGCACGATAAAAATAACGAATACCGCAAAAACATTCGTCATCATCTTTTTAACCATTCGCACCGCTCCTTTCTTGTTCTTTCTCTTTCTCTGTCCGGACTTCGCTTGTCCGTATTTTATAATTATTTATATTCAATGCGAAATTCCGCACCGCATTTCCCGCTTTTCGTAGGCGAGGTTCTGTGTGCATTTTTGGTTTTGCATTCTGCAAATCCGGCACAACATTTCATAGCTTTCGTAGGGTGAGGGTCTGTGTGTGCTTAGTTGGCTTTGCGTCCTTGCAAAGCCCTTGGGCACACACGCTTAAGGCATCCTTGC
>OHGT01001242.1_pt1 | contig 11936 bp, 10 predicted proteins | sample 1567861 | NCBI WGS metagenome assembly OHGT01 (sample SAMEA3879533, study PRJEB24766) | human gut metagenome | biome: human-associated habitat; feature: feces | place: USA | collected 1985/1987 | reverse complement strand
AAATCTTCAAAAGATCGCAGCTTAAAGAAAATGAACAGATTTGTATAGTGATGAATAAGAAAGAAGGTGCATCGTGCATTACGACACACCTTCTTCTATCCGGGTTTGGCTCATTATGCCGATGCTTTATCCTCTCCCTGCCTTAAAAAAACCGAAAAACAGACCTGTACTGCAAGGCGAAAGCAGGGAAAGAAAAAACGGTTTTCAATATTTAACGACCTTTTAAAAACAAAATGGGTATGACAGATGAAATCAGACAGGACGGCAAAGTGGTGCTGTCGAGCGAGGACGGGTTTTCTATCCCGATGTTTTTCAACAATCTCTGCGGAAAGAACTTTTCAGGCGAAAAGTACCGGGACTATATCAAGTATATAGCCCTCGGAGAAATGGGGTTCAAGCCCGGGCGTATCGAGTTCTATCGGGACGGCGTGCTACAGAGGACGGGAGAAATCCCGAATAGATAGAACCATTTCCACCCTTTGCTCCCCGACAGTGTAAAATGTTGTCGGGGAAATACTTCGGAACAGTTTGCAGAAAAGCGCAAAATAACGACAAAAAGTTTCTGTACATCAAAGAAATTATTCTCTAACAATGATTGGGCAATCGTCTATTTTACTTTATTTGTTCAGATAGCTTTTATAGATGCAAATATAAAGAAAAGAAAGCGGACGAAGAAGAAAATTGAATCATTCTCTTTCTATTCTGTCCGCTTCTGTTCCATTTATATCGACCTATCAGTAAATAAAAGAATGATGTGTCTATTTGAAAGCAACGTGCTTATATCGGCTACAAATCTTCGATAAAATGATTTTCGGACGTATCCCAGTATTTCCTGTATACGGAATCAGTATTACCATCTAAGTTTAACTGGTACATCCTGAATATCACAGGAAAGTTCTTGGGTTGCCATTGTTCTTCATATGAATAGCAGTAAGTCATGCCGAGCTTCCGCATCACATTTCCGCTTCTTGGGTTATTCCGGTCGTGTGTCGCCGTAATATAGGTTCTATTGAAATGCCGATTTTCTATATGAGTATCTTTTTTCCGAAGAAGAAAGGAGAAAGGCATGCTTTATCCAAACAGAATGCGATGAAAATGCTACCGTACAGAGTGATGACTGTGGCGGTACAGAGAAAGCATATCCCTGTCGGGTCGAACGAAAAAAAAGGCAGAAAGAGTTTGGACAGTGCGGTAAAGACGGGGGAGAAAAGAAGAATAGGCAATGTGTTCTTTCCGATGAACAGTGAAGCTTGCTTCACAGTATGGGGAAGATGTTTGTAGATGTACAGCGAAAGGCTGATGACCAATCCGGTAATTAATATGCCTCCTAAAGTGCCCCTGTTCAGATTCTCCGGCTGGCTGCACAGAAAAACCAGAGGGATAATGGCAAGAAAAGAAGCGGGGAAACAAGATAGGAACGGACGTTTTCCCAGATGGATAGCAGTGCCTGCCATGAAATAGAAAGCATTGGCAAATGTCAGCAAATGAAAGATGTAAGAGAAAAGTAAAAGGAGACTGCTTGTTACCAGTAGGCGGATAAATGGAGTCGAACTGAGATAAGTATGCACGAAATAATAGGTGGTGCCACATAATATGAATGTGTGCAGATACCAGTAAGGCCCAATAGGATCAAGCAATACTTTGCCGAGCAGAACTGAGGCACTGATTTCTTTTATCCCGTCCCAAACGGGAAATAGCATAGACATGCAGGCATAACTGATTTCCATAATGGTGTATGGAATGAATATCCATGCCATCGCTTTCAGAAAAATTTCCGGCTTTTTATGCACGTTAATCAGATAACCCGAAATCAACAGGAAGGCGGGCATATGGAAAGTATATACGATACTTTTGGCATACGGATACTTACTTCCTATATGGCTCAGGTGAAAGATGATCATGAGTATGATAAACAGGCATTTCAGATAGTCCAGTTCATGGATACGGTTCCTCATGATTGTATCAGATAAAAGCATGAGGTACAGAAAAAATTGCGCAGATGCGGTATCGAACCGATGAGACGTAGCAATTTACGCGGTTTAAGGTGAAATTTTTGTTCGTAATGCGGATTGATAAACCAGAATTGTTTGTGAAAAATCTGATAGTGGGAAGTGCAGAGAAGTTTTTCGAATAGTTCGATACTTGTCCGGCATTTCCGTATGTCGAGAAGTTCATCGATGCGTGCCTGGCTTTCGCCAAAGTGGTGTAATAAACTGCTGTAGATGCCTGCGGGCAATAAATGAATGAAAGGCAGGCGTGAAACATATTTGTTCCGGCAAATCTGCTGATGCCCTCCAAAAGGCATTTGCCAGGGAGGGAAGCTGATAAAGAGTAGTCCACCGGGAGTGAGGAAGCGTTTGATATGTTCTAAAAGGCGGTATTTTTCGGAGATATGCTCTATAACATCGTGAATCAGTATGATGTCGAATGCTTCTTCCAATTGTATGATTTGAAAAATATCCGAGGCTATGAAAGTGGCGGGCAGTCTTTCTTCCTGGAAGAACTGGCGGGCTTGCCGGATGCGGTTTTCGGATAAATCAATGCCTGTAACCCGGCAGCCGATGCGGGCAAAGGGTACCAGATTGCCACCTTCGCCACAACCGATTTCAAGAATCCGGCTTTGGGGAGTGACAGAAGTGAATCGGTGAATGTAGGGAAGGAAATGAAGTTCACTGGTCGTTGCCAGTTCCTGAAAGTAAGTCTTTCTGTTTTCGTGTCTTTGCTGCATACGTTTGGTTGTGTTTTAGATTCATTTTCAAAGAAAATCCTTGAAAGGAATAAAGATATAAATAATAATTGTATATTGAGTGAAAAGTAACTTTTTTTTTTTAGTTAATATTTGCGATTTCTATATCCGGCTTCATTTGATTAATGGTTGAAGAATCTTGTTTTGGATACAGAGTTAGGGTGTATAAAAAGCAAACGGACACCGGAACTGATAAAGTTCCGGTGTCCGCTGCATTTTCTATCTATACGTCTTTACTTGCGATAGCTTTCCAACTCTTCAGCCTTGAACTTGCGGATGAAGTTGAAATGCTTCTCTATTTCAGACTCGGCATAGTTTACGTACACCAACGCCGACTTGGCAAACATTTCGGGAGCTGTTGTCGCATCCTGAATCAGCAAGTGAGACATTACGCACACGGCAGCCATTTCGTAAAGACGGCGAGCCACGAAGTCCAGCAATTCCTGATTGCCGCTTTCCTTAACGGCATTGGTGCAGGCTTCGAACTTATTCGTCATTTCTTTTACGCGGTCCAACAGCGGTTGCATTTCTTCGCTGCACGGAATCAGCTCATAGTCGCGCAGGGTGGCGGCATAAGAACCGTTGGTGACGTAGCGGATGGCGGCTACCGTCTGCAACTGTGTAGTACCTTCGTAGATGCTGGTGATACGTGCATCGCGATAAATGCGCTGACAGGCATATTCCAGCATGAAGCCGGAACCGCCGTGAATCTGGATACTGTCGTAAGCATTCTGGTTGGCGTATTCGGAGTTCATACCTTTTGCCAGCGGTGTGAAGGAATCGGCCAGTTTGGCATATTTCTTCTGTTCCTGACGTTCTTCCGGAGTCAGTTTGCGTTCGCGGGCGATGTCGTCCAGTGCCTTGTAGATGTCTACGTAGCGTGAAGTCTGGTACAGCAGGGCACGGCCGGCATCCAGTTTGGCTTTCATGATGGCCAGCATATCGTATACGGCGGGGAACTCGATGATGGCTTTACCGAACTGTTTGCGGTCTTTGGCATAAGCCAGCCCTTCGTTGTAGGCAGCCTGTGACAGACCTACGGACTGAGCGGCGATACCCAGACGGGCGCCGTTCATCAACGCCATTACGTATTTAATCAAACCGAGCTTGCGGTCGCCGCAAAGTTCACACTTCGCATTCTTGTATACCAGTTCGCAAGTGGGCGAACCGTGGATACCCAGCTTGTTTTCGATGCGGCGCACGTTTACACCGCCGTCACGCTTGTCGTAGATGAACATGGACAGACCGCGGCCGTCCTTTGTTCCCTCTTCCGAGCGTGCCAGCACGAGGTGCAGGTCGGCATCGCCGTTCGTGATGAAACGCTTCACGCCGTTCAGGCGCCAGCAGTTGTTGGCTTCATCGTAAGTGGCTTTCAGCATCACGCTCTGCAGGTCGGAACCGGCATCGGGTTCGGTCAGGTCCATGGACATGGTTTCACCGGCGCAGATGCGGGGAATGAAACGGCTGTGCTGGTCTTCGTTACCGAACTCGTAAAGAGTTTCGATACAGTCTTGCAAAGACCAGATGTTGCCAAAGCCGGCATCGGCGGCAGCTACGATTTCCGCGCACATGGTGTACGGGGTAATCGGGAAGTTCAGTCCGCCGAAACGGCGCGGCATGGTCATACCGTTCAGTCCGGCCTTTACCATGGCGTCGAGGTTCTGTTTGGTGCCGCTGGCATATTCCACACGGCCGTTGGCGCAATGAGGGCCTTCTTCGTCCACGCCTTCGGCATTGGGCGCGATAATCTCACCCGTAATCTCACCGGTGATTTCGAGCACCTTGTCGTAGGAGTCGATTGCATCCGCATAATCCTGCGGTGCATAATCGAACTTGTCTTTATCTTCGTAGCCGCGTTCTTTCAGTTCGCAGATACGTTGCATCATCGGATTGTTCAAGTGATACTTGAGTTCCGGAATATCTGTATAAAAATTAGCCATATTGTTTTTCCCTTTAGGAGTTAGCGGAGTTAACTCCTTATTTACTATTCTGTTTGTAATACTTAATCATCTTCGGAATAACCTCTTCTACCGTACCGTTGATAACGTAGTCGGCAATGGCATTGATAGGAGCGTTCTCGTCATTGTTCACGGAGATGATGATACCGCTCTCCTGCATTCCGGCAATGTGCTGGATTTGTCCTGAGATGCCGCAGGCGATATAGAGTTTCGGACGGACGGTTACACCCGTCTGACCTATCTGACGGTCGTGGTCGGCATAGCCCGCATCGACGGCGGCGCGGCTGGCGCCTACTTCGGCGTGAAGCTCCTTGGCAAGGTCGAACAGCATGTCGAAGTTCTCGCGGCTGCCCATGCCGTAACCGCCGGCAATGACGATGGGAGCACCCTTCAAGTTGTGTTTCGCCTTTTCCACGTGGCGGTCGATAACCTTCACTACATAGTCCGTTTCGGGAACGTACTTGGCAACGTCGTGGCGGATTACTTCACCCTTGTAGTCGGCATCCAGAATCTCTTTCTTCATCACGCCCTCGCGCACGGTCGCCATTTGCGGACGGTGTTCGGGGTTCACAATCGTTGCCACGATGTTGCCGCCGAATGCGGGACGGATTTGGTACAACAGATTTTCGTAGGTCTTGCCCTCTTTCTTATCCTCATGGTTGCCGATTTCGAGTGAGGTACAGTCGGCGGTCAGTCCGCTGGTCAGTGCGGAAGATACGCGCGGGCCGAGGTCGCGGCCGATAACGGTTGCACCCATCAGGCAGATTTGCGGCTGTTCTTCCTTGAACAGGTTGATGAGGACGGAAGAGTGGGGAAGGGAAGTGTATGGGAACAGGCCCGGAGCGTCGAATACGTGCAGTTTGTCGACGCCGAAAGGCAATACCTGCTTTTCAATGCCTGCCAGATTGCTGCCGGTAGCAACTGCTTCCAGTTGGCAGCCCAACTGATTAGCCAATTTACGACCTTTGGTCAGGAGTTCGAGACTGACATCGGCTACCGTAGTGCCTTCTATCTCTAAATATACAAATACGTTATTCATAATCTTATCCTATGGTGTGGTTAGCTAACAGTTCAACAATCAAATCTTCTACATCCCGGTCGCTGCCTGTGAGCGTTTTGCTTTCTTTGGCCTGGAATGAAATATTCTGAATGGTTTTCACCTTGGTGGGCGAGCCGCTCAGACCGCATTGTGCGAGGTCGCCGTTGACGTCGGCCACACTCCATTCCGTGATGTTCAGATAAGGGTATTTCTCGTAAAGGGCTGCATACGGCAGTTCGGCGCCTTCTTTTTCAATGGCGGCTTTCTCCTGCGCACCGAGGGCGCGTTTGTATTTCTGTACCAGTTTGGCATTGCGCGGACGGCAGGGAGCGGCGCTTCCGTTAACGGTGATAACGATGGGCAGCGGGCCTTCCACAGTCTCCACACCGCCGTCGATATGGCGTTTTACGGTAATCTTTCCGGCTGCTTTGTCCACATTCAGAATCTCTTCCGCATAAGTAACCTGCGTCAATCCCAACTTCTCAGCCACTTGCGGGCCTACCTGTGCCGTATCGCCGTCGATGGCCTGGCGGCCGCCGATGATGATGTCATAATCGCCTATCTTCCTGATGGCGGTGGCAAGGGCGTAGGAAGTGGCCAGCGTATCGGCTCCGGCAAAAGCGTGGTCGGTCAGCAGATAGCCGTTGTCGGCGCCGCGGTAAAGTCCTTCACGGATAACTTCGGCTGCGCGTCCCGGTCCCATGGTCAGGATGGTTACGGTGGAGCCCGGATGTGCATCTTTCAGTCGGAGAGCTTGCTCAAGGGCATTCAGGTCTTCGGGGTTGAAGATGGCGGGAAGTGCCGCGCGGTTAATGGTTCCGTCGGCTTTCATGGCATCTTTCCCAACGTTGCGTGTGTCGGGAACTTGTTTTGCCAGTACAACGATTTTCAAACTCATGTTATTAATTATTAGTATTAGTATTCCATATGTCAGTACCGGGAATAGGAGTAGTAGAGTCCTGCTACTGAAATTGTCCGGTTAACTATCAGCTTGCAAATTTACGCAAAGAGTTGGGTTTGACAAGAAAACAAGGTAAAAAATGCACATCCGGGGAGATTTTGAGCAAAAACGCAAACCGTAAAAAGGGTAACGCAAACCGTAATCCGTCTACCTTCCGAGTGTTCTCTCCGTTGTATTTTTGCAGCGTCGGACATATCGGTAAATCATTGTTATGCTATCCGTCGTTTTTAAATAAACCATCTATTTATAATAAAGCTATGTATATAGAAAAGATTAACGGGCCTGCCGACGTGAAGCGGCTTTCGGCAGGCGAACTGGAAACATTGAGTGAAGAAGTGCGCGGCGTATTGCTGAAGAAGCTGAGTGAGCACGGCGGTCATGTAGGCCCGAATCTGGGTATGGTAGAGGCTACCGTTGCCTTGCACTATGTGTTCAATTCGCCGGCAGACAAGATTGTCTACGACGTTTCCCACCAAAGTTATGCACACAAAATACTCACAGGGCGCAAGGCGGCATTTATGGACGCTGCCGCATACGATGAGGTGTCGGGTTACACCGAACCTTCGGAAAGCGAACATGACTTCTTCGTTATCGGACATACGTCGACTTCTGTCAGCCTTGCCGCCGGACTTGCCAAAGCGCGCGACCTGAAGGGCGGTACGGGCAATGTGATAGCCGTAATCGGCGACGGCTCTTTAAGCGGCGGCGAGGCTTTTGAAGGGCTGAACAGTGCTGCCGAACTGGGAACGAACTTCATCGTGATTGTGAACGACAACCAAATGTCCATTGCCGAAAATCACGGCGGTTTGTATCGTAACCTGCAACTGCTGCGCGAAACCGACGGTCAGGCGCCTTGCAACTTCTTTACCGCCATGGGACTGGATTATCTGTACGTGAAAGACGGCAATAACGTGCAGGCATTGATAGACGCCTTCCGAAAGGTGAAAGACATCGACCACCCGGTTGCGGTACACATCAATACCCTCAAAGGTAAAGGCTACCGCCTTGCCGAGCAGCAGCAGGAACGTTTCCATTACAGTGCTCCGTTCTGCCTGGAGACGGGCAGCCTGGCGGTTGACTCCGGTAATGAAGAAGATTACGGCGACCTTACGGTAAGGTATCTGCTGCAAGAGATGAAGAAAGACCGTACCGTTGTCGGCATCACAGCGGGCACACCCACCGTATTCGGCTTTACGGCAGAGCGTCGCGAAGAGGCGGGGCGTCAGTTTGTCGATGTGGGCATTGCCGAGGAGCACGCCGTTGCCATGGCGTCTGCCATTGCCGCCGGTGGCGGGAAACCGGTATTCGGGGTGTACAGCACTTTCATCCAGCGCGCCTACGACCAGTTGTCGCAGGACCTCTGTATCAACAACAATCCCGCATTGATTCTCGTCTTTTGGGGCGGTGCTTCGACAATGAACGATGTCACTCACCTTTGCCTGTTCGATATTCCGGTCATCGGCAACATTCCGAACATGGTTTATCTGGCTCCTACTTGCCGTGAGGAGTATTTTGCCATGTTGGAGTGGGGGATTCATCAGACGGAGCATCCCGTCGCCATTCGTGTTCCCGCCAACGGAGTCCTTTCGCGCGGCATCGAACCGGAGAAGGATTACGGCAAGCTGCTGAACCGTTATGAAGTGGCGCACCGTGGCGGGCAGGTTGCCGTTCTTGGGCTTGGCTCTTTCTTTCAATTGGGCGAAGAAGTGGTTAGAAAGCTGAAAGAAGAAACCGGAGTGGATGCAACACTCGTCAATCCCCGTTTCATTACCGGAGTGGATGAGGCTTTGCTCGAAGATTTGAAACGCGACCACACGTTGGTGGTAACTCTCGAAGACGGTGTGCTCGACGGTGGTTTTGGCGAGAAGATTGCCCGTTATTACGGCGCATCGGGCATGAAAGTGCTGAACTATGGCATCCGGAAAGAGTTTGCAGACCGTTATGATGCAGGCGAGTTGCTGCGGGACAACCGGCTGACAGCGCCGCAGATCGTGGAAGATATAAAAAAAGTAAGTTGAGAAGCGTGGGAAACACCTGTTGTTTTTCTTGTTTCATACCGTCTTTTTTCCGCTTGTGTATGGTGTAAAATACCGTTCGGAACGGTGTAAAACTTCGTTTTTCAATTGCGGGCTGTCCGGTTTCCGGTTGCGGGCCGTACGGTTGCCAACTGCGGGCTCTTCGGTTGCCAATTGCAAAACGAAGAAAAGAAACAGGTATAGCGACATTATGTATGAAGCTTTGCGGCATTATATATAAGGTATTGTTGTATTTTGTACCGGAGATAACCGGAGTGAAATGTGGCAAAAAACAAAGAAAACAAGGTATAATCAATTTTCTGTCTGTGAATGGCAAGTGTTTGTAATACAGATAGTTGGTTCGGAAGGCTGCAAAATTATAAGAGTGACGACCGATATTCGGTCGTCACTCTTATAATTTTGTCGTCACTCTCTGTATACCCGATGAATAGGGGTATGCAGGGATTTGGTGATGAGTGATGACAACTAATGCGTTTTTCTTTTTCTGTTCGAGATTCGGAAAGATGTTATTTGATGCCCAATTTCTTGGCGATGTCTTTGGGCAGTGCATCCTTATGAACAAGGATATTCATGGTTTTGTAAGCAACGAAAGCTTTGGAAGCATACCAGATGCCTTTATACTTGCCACTCAGTCCCCAGGAATTCTTTACCATGAAATATTCTTTTCCGTTCTGGTCTTTGGCAATGCCGTAGATAACCATGCCGTGGTCGTCGGTTGTTTCCCAGTTGTCGAAAGCAGTCTGACGCATTTCCTGGGTAACGTTGACTTCCGGCAGCGGTTTGCCGGTCAGCTCTTTGCGCTTGTCGGCAGCGGTAAGGCCTGTCCAACGAGCCATGTCCGAACCGGTGAGTTCTGCGCCGCGGGCTGCATCCGGCATAACGGCGATACCGTCGCGGGTGAAACCTTGTTCGCTCACGTCACTGCCCCATGCAAAGGTGTAACCGTTCTTAATGGCATTGTCCATAACAGCCATCAGCTCGTCGATAGGCAGGTTCCAGGAAAGACCGTTGCGCCAGTTGTCCTGAATTTCGATGGCAAACTGGGTGTAGAACGGGTGGTGTGTATACGAAGTCAGCGATACATAATCGTCCGGATTGATTCCGAGTGATTCGCCGAAAGTCTTCGGTGTGTATTCTTTTCCTTTGTAAGTGAACTTTTCAGGGCATTTGCCGAGGTAAGTGTCGTAAATGGCGCTCAGACCGTTTTTCCATACGGGAGTCAGCTTGGTGAGTCTGCCTTTGGCGATGGCATCTACGTATGCGCCTGCCACGGCATCCAGTTCGTTGTGTACAGGCAGCGAATCACCGTACATAATGCCCGGCATGGCTTCCTGCGGCACGAGTCCGTAGTTCTTCAGGCAGAACATGATGTCATAAAAACTTCCGCCCGGTGAGAAAGAACTGTCGCCGTGATAGCGTACGTAGTTCTGTCCGCGGTCTACCATGGTGTGGTGTACGACGAACATCTCGGAAAGGTCGTATTCTCCTTTGCCCATGCGCAACAGCTCGCTTTCCAGGAAACCGAGGCTGGAGAAGCTCCAGCACGTACTGGAACGGTTCTGGTTCTTGATGGACGTAATCGGGTTTTCTTTTACGGTAGTAAAGACGAATCCCTCTTCTTTGGGGGCGTCTTGTGCCATTGTATTCAGACTGAACAGTCCTAAGGCGGCAATTAATACAGACTTTTTCATCATGATTAAATTGTTATTAATTTATAGTTATGTGTGCAAATATAAACAGAATATCGTAAACAAAAGCTATCTTTGGTGCGTTAATTCTGACACTTATGGAGAAAATAATACATATAGACAATCGGAGCGGCCTGATTCTGGAGGGTGGAGGCATGCGAGGCGTATTCACCTGCGGCGTGTTGGACAATTTCATGGACCGGGGCATCCGCTTTCCTTATACGATTGGTGTCAGCGCGGGTGCATGCAACGGATTGTCGTACATGTCGGGGCAGCGGGGACGTGCCAGGTACAGCAATATAGACCTGCTGGAGAAGTATAATTATATCGGACTGAAATATCTGCTGAAGAAACGTAACATCATGGATTTCGACCTGTTGTTCCGTGAGTTTCCCGAGCATATCCTGCCGTATGATTATGATGCTTATTTCAGTTGCCCGGAGCGTTTTGTCATGGTAACCACCAACTGTTTGACCGGAGAGGCCGACTATTTTGAGGAAAAGAAGAACAAGGAGCGTGTCATCGATATTGTGCGCGCTTCGAGCAGTCTGCCTTTTGTTTGCCCCGTTACGTATGTGGATAATATTCCGATGCTGGACGGCGGCATTGCGGACAGCATTCCCCTGATGCGTGCCCGCCGCGACGGTTACGACCGCAATGTAGTGGTGCTTACGCGTAACCGGGGGTATCGGAAAGATATTCAAGGGACTAAAGTCCCATCTTTTATTTATAAGAAATATCCTCGCCTGCGCGAGGCTATCAACCGGCGCAGCAGTGTTTACAACGAACAGTTGGAACTGGTGGAACGGCTGGAAGATGCGGGAGAGATTACCGTGATACGTCCGCAAAAATCGATAGTAGTGGACCGCATCGAAAGGGACATAAGCAAGCTTACCGACCTGTACGAGGAAGGGTATGCATGTGCGGCTGCTTTCAGTTTCTCCTCTGATAATATAAAATAAGATATAAAATTGCCGGGATTAAGAACCGTAATAAGGAAATTTATTCGTATCTTTGCAGAAGAGAAAGCGGAAAGGAAAGAAAAAGATATATTGTTTATCTCTTTTTTATCCCTCAAAAATCAGAAATGATACGTTTTTCTTTTGATTTTCTGTTTGTTATGAAGTCATGGGGTTGACTGGATTTGACAGCGGGCAGAAATGGTAAGTAAGCATGCAGTGCGTCGTTGATTTGCACTTAAATCTCAGTCTTCAAAATTTTATCTGGCGAAAGACAATTTGCTCTTGCTGCTTAATCGAAGTATAGTAGATTAGCTTAATCCCGACACAAGGTGTTGGGACGGGACATCACTCGGAAGCTGTTGCTCCGAAGCATTCCGGTCAAGTGGTGCAGTCAAATCGGGGATAGTTCGTGCCAGCCTCGTGGCTCGGATGAAACTTTAGAGGATAAGGCAACGGTTGATGGCTTTGGTTCTGCCATTGCACGAAAAATCAGGCAAAGATAAGCATGTAGAAAGCTTATGATTTCCTCGTTTGGACGAGGGTTCG
>OHGT01001233.1_pt1 | contig 12008 bp, 8 predicted proteins | sample 1567861 | NCBI WGS metagenome assembly OHGT01 (sample SAMEA3879533, study PRJEB24766) | human gut metagenome | biome: human-associated habitat; feature: feces | place: USA | collected 1985/1987 | reverse complement strand
TCGCGACATGACCTTATTTGTTGATGATGATGGCAAGGCTTACCATATCTATTCTTCCGAAGAAAACCTTACTCTACAGATTGCCGAACTAACAGATGATTATCAAGCTCATTCCGGCAAGTATATCCGTTTGTTTCCAGGAGGACATAATGAAGCACCTGCAATTTTTAAACATAACAATATCTATTGGATGATAACCTCCGGTTGTACTGGTTGGGCTCCTAATGAAGCACGTATGTTTTCGGCTCCCTCCATTTGGGGACCTTGGACACAACATCCACATCCGTTTATTGGACCCGGTGCTGAAAAAACATTTGGCGGACAGAGCACTTATGTCCTTTCTTTGCCCGAAAACAAGTATATTTTTATGGCAGATGTATGGAAGCCCGATAGCTTGATGTATTCGCGATATATTTGGTTACCAATCGATTTTGATAAAGCAGGCTCCCCCGTTATAGAGTGGAAAAACAGTTGGAAACCTGTATTTTGATTGAATAGTGCTCATTTATGACACAAATGTGGTATGAATGAATAGGTATATTGCAGTATCTTTGTCATACTAAGAAGAATCGATGTAGGTAACTAAATGATTGTGGATACAGGTCCGGTTTAAGGCCTTATTATTTGGATGTTTTCAATAGGTATAATGAAAAAAGGAGTTTATTCCAAGAATGGGATAAGCTCCTTTTGTGTAAATAGTTTGTTGGTTTTTAATTAGGGATATTCAGCAAATAGAAGAATATTAGTCTGGCTTTGCCCCCTCGCTTACTATAAGAGGGGGCGAAGCCGGCTTTTTTTAGTATTTAAAGTTCTGCTGCTTTACATAAACCTTAAAGTCTTTGATACCACCCGGAACTTCACTTTCCATTCGAGGTAAATATTGCAATCCGGTCAATGTATGTGTTCCACCTAAGTCGATCACAATAGTGTGCGGGTATTTACTGCCTTTCGACGTACTCCAATAAGTGGATTCTTGTAAATCGAATATCTTGTCGGCCGAGCGGTTGACCCCCGATACATCTTCGCTATCGGCATAGTTCACAATCCAAGGTTCACGTGACAGGCGTTCGTTGTTCTCGTTTACGAGATACATCTCGGCAATGCAAGCCAGGTCTTTACCATCTTGGGCACTAAGAGCTTCCAAACAAATGTAGCGACCTGTAGCGGGTTGGTCAAACTTAATTTCTTGCCAGCCGTTGCCGGGTTTGAAACTGCCGGAGACAACCGCTTTCTCAGTCGATAAGTCCAATTCTTGACCTTCAGTGCGATGGATAAGAGGCTTGCTCACAAGAAGCTGGTCGAGTAGAGGTTGCTTTAAACCTTCGGATTTGGCTTCACGAGGGCCGATAATATCGAAGACAAGTACTTCATTCTCACCTTTGTTCAGCCAGCAACCCGGTATGTAAAGTGTCTGTTGCGGACCGATTTCCCAAATACGTCCCATGGCATGCCCATTGACGTATACCAATCCTTTACCCCATGTTTCGAAGTTGAGGAAGGTATCGCTCGGCTTATTTACATTAAAAGTGGCACGGTAACAGCCTGGAATACGTTGTCCAAGCTCGTCTTTAAGCGATTGGATAGGCTCGAATTTCATACTTTTATAATAATCGTAGGTATCATCGATATTAAATACTTCCCAGTCTTTCAAGTCGCAGGTGAAGGGGCGACCTTCTATGTCGATGGTCAGTTGCACATTTTCGGTGATGCCTTTGAAGTCTTTGATGGCACGTCCGAAGTTGATGCGTCCCATGGCTTCGACAAGGATATCAAGTTGTGCACCCTTGCGGCAGGCAGGGAACGCCAGTTGTTTTTCTCCGTTGCGGCGGTCCAGCTTACCGATGTATTTTCCATCGAGGAATATCTGGGCAAAGTCATGGGCGTCGTTTACGGTAAGTACTGACGGTAACTTCATTTCAGGAAGAGTCGTGCGATAAAGAATGCTTCCGAAGCCTTGGTCGTACTCTTCCATGGTGCGGATGTTCCGGTCTTTCTTGGCGGTAGGAAGGTTCTGGAACAACGGCGCCATTTCAGTGAATTGGAAAGCAGGGATGTTGATAGGCTTAATCAATGTCGGAACTTTAGCCATCTTCTTGCCATCCATATACTTCTCCATCGCTTTGCGCAGTTCCCAATATTTGGGGGTAGTCTGACCGGATTCACTGATTGGTGCATCGTAGTCGTAAGATGTTACGTCCGGAGCAAAGCCGGGAGAATTGGCACCTGCCCAGTGTCCCCAGTTCGTACCGCCGTGGGTCATGTAGAGGCTGAATGAAATGTTCTTGGATAGCATCTCGTCGATACCTTTAATCATCTCGGAAGCAGGGCGTGTTTCGTGATTGGCACCCCATTTATCGAACCATCCGCTCCAAAATTCAGAGCACATCAAAGGGCTGTCCGGACGGAGTTTCTTGAGAGGGGCGAATTGCTGGTCTACATTAGCACCTGTACCGAAGTTCATAGTCCATACCAGGTCGTGAAGGCCGTTCTTGGTGAAGTTCGATGCCCAGTCGCACTGGAAGAGGGTCATACCCGGATAGTTGGCACGTATCATGTCGCGAATCTGCGATACATAACCTTTGTCTTCGCCATAAGAACCATATTCATTTTCCACCTGTACCATGATAATAGGGCCGCCTTTCTGAATAGCTAAATCGGCCACTTGCTCCGCTACAGCCTTTTCGAAGATGCTGACTCGCTCTATAAAATAAGGATCGGATTCGCGCAGGCGTATATCCTTCTTCTTGAGCAACCACCAGGGCAGACCGCCCATTTCCCACTCGGCACATACATACGGACCGGGACGCAGGATGACGTACATATCGTTTTCCTTGCACAGACGGCAGAATTCTGCCAAATCATTCTGACCCTCGAAGTTGAATTCTCCCGGACGAGGTTCGTGAGCGTTCCAGAACACATAAAGACAAACGGTATTCATGCCCAAGGCCTTTCACAGTTTGATACGTTGATCCCAGTAAGCTTTCGGTATACGGGGATAATGCAGCTCGGCAGCTTTCACTACGAAAGGTTTACCGTTGAGCAGATATGTACCTTTTCCGGCTGTGAAGTCGCCTTGACCTTCCCATTGGGTGAGAGGGCTCCAACTTTCACGCCAAGGAATCGTGATCTTTCCGTCTTTGCCGAATTCCAAGGGGAGCCACACGTAGCGGGAGTCTTCGAGATCTTTCTTCTTCCAGCGATCGAACATGGCAATATAAGCATTGCCTTTGCCTTGAACCTGCTGCACATAGGTGCTTTGGGCATAGAAAGTCTTGTCAGCATCGGGACCTGTGCAGGGATTTCCGATGGTTTTCCATTCACCCATGATGGAGTCCGCTACAGCCAGCTCGGCAACGTTAGGATCCCAACCGGTACAACCGGATGAAAGCAAATAATATTTGCCATTGAACTTGAACACTGCTGGGGCTTCACGACTCATCTTGATAAAATTACGGGTGAAGCGTCCGGTGGTATTCAGATAATCGTCGGTCAATTCATTAATATATAAGGTGGCGTTGTGTTCGGCTGAGGCAAATTGATAGGCTCTGCCGTCATCGTCTACAAAAACGGTTTGGTCACGGCTCATGGCGCCGTTAGGACGGAAGCTGCCTTGATAAGTGAACGGTCCGGTTGGAGAATCGCTGACGGCTACTCCGGCGCAGGCTTTGCTATAATCAGCACTCTCTACATGGGCCCACATTACGAATTTCTTCGTTTTGGCATTATAGATTACTTTGGGACGTTCCAATACTTTGCTGGGATGAAGGTCATGTTGCACATCATCTTTTACGGCGGGCAGGACGATACCTTCGAACTTCCAGTTCTGTAAGTCTTTGGAAGAGTAGCAACTAACGCCGGTAACATCGGTGCGGTAACATTCCCACGTTGCCCATTCCGGCAATATGGTTTTACCTTTTTTGTATTCGCCATACCAGTAGTAAGTGCCTTCGTGGTAAAGCAGACCGCCGCCGTGGGCGTTGATGGGATTGCCATCGGTATCTTTCCATACTTCCCCGGGTACAATGGCATTTTTGGATGTTTGCGCTTTGGTAGAAGACAAACAGAGGAGACAGGCTAGTAGGGCGAGACTCCAGATAAATTTTCTTCTCATTTGAATAATTGGTATTAGAAATTAATATTCAGTTTTTTTATTGACAGCAAAGTTAAGCGAAAGTAAAGTATTTGAGGGTGGGTAAATGTGTCAAAAAGGAGAGATTATAGCTCTAATCTCTCCTTTTGATGATGTTTTTCGGTCAGAACTATTTTGTTTGTACTTGTTTCATGACCCGCAGGAAATTTCCACCCCAAATCTTGGCAATATCTGTTTCCGTAAATCCATGCTCCAGCAAGCGGACAGTTATATTGATGAGATCATTGTCGCCGTTGCATCCTTTCACACCTCCACCACCGTCGAAATCAGAACCGATACCAACATGATCTATACCTGCCACTTCTATCATATGAAGCAGGTGATCCATAAAATCACTGAGACTGGCATTCTTTGCAATTGGATTTAGGAATTCATCTACTAGGCATGCTTGTGCTACACCACCATGTGCGGCAAGTGCGCGTAGCTGTTCATCGGTTAAATTGCGGTCGTGTTTATAAACAGCGTTGGCGGAGGAGTGAGACGCTATGATGGGCTTGTTGGAGTATTTCAATACATCCCAGAAGGTACTTTCTGCTGCGTGAGAAATGTCGATTATAATGCCCAGACGGTTCATCTCTTTTATGACTTTCTTTCCGAAAGGACTGATTCCTTTCCACAATACTGTGCTATCTGATGAACTGTCGCAAATATCATTATTGCGGGAATGACATAGAGTAATGTATGTCACCCCTAAATCGTGAAAGCGTGCAATGTTTGTTATGTCTTTGCCAATACCGTATCCGTTTTCAATGCCGATATAGAAAGCTTTTTTGCCTTCTGACTTGAGTCTGGATAGATCATCGGGTGTACGGGCAATAGCACATTTTCCATTGTTCATTTCTACTTGGTGGTAAATACTATGTAATAGTTCATTTACCTGGTCTACTGCTTTTTGGCTATTTGTTTCATCGCAGGGACCTTGGTGAACCCAACATGCCAGATATTGTCCATCCAGCTTTCCTTCCTCCATTTTAGGTAGACAAACTTGGCTTTTCGCGCGCGTACCTATATTGTAATTGGCATCAAAATCAAGCGGAGTATCTGTATGCGTATCAATAGATAGAATCCGTTTATGAATTTCTTTAGCTTGGTGATAAGTGTTTGCCTTTTGAACAAGGAGATGAAAGAAGGTTGCGAATGTACTATTGTTTGCAACAGCCAGTATTTCGGGATGGAACTGAACTCCCCAAATCGGATATCCGCAGGTCGATTCAATTGCTTCGGGAATGCTATCTGTAGCCCATGCAGTTACTCTGAAGCCAGGGGCTATTTGTTTTACTGCCTGATGGTGATGAGTATTAGTGAAAAGTTGCGTTTGACCGGTTATTTGAGCAATTGCAGATCCCGGCAATAAATTGACAATATGTGTAGGAATATTGCTCGGTTCTCTTTGTGCATGCCGGACAGTAGTATCCGGATACTGACTGGGGATATCTTGGTACAGACTACCGCCGAAAGCGACATTTATTAATTGTTCGCCTCGGCATATACCCAACATGGGTATATTACGGTTAGCAGCCATACGGATAAGTGTTATATCATAAATATCTCGCAAAGAATCAGGCACTCCACATTGTTCAATAGGAGATTCATTATAATAAGAAGGATCGATGTCGCCTCCACCAATCAGCATGATACCATCCAGACGATTAATGATGTTCGTTAATACAAGGCTATCAGTAGTTATTGGGATAAGCATGGGTGTTCCGCCTGCTTGGATTACAGACTCCGTATAAGTCATCCGGGCGGATGAATAATCATCGGGATGTGAGCAAGAGATGCCTATAAGAGGGCGGTCGTTATAACTTCCTTGACTATATTGTGCCATTACATAATAGGGGCAGAGCACAATTAGAGTAGTAAATAATAGTTTCAACATTATTTGGGCGGTTATATTTTGCGGGATAAAATTAATAATTTCTTTTAAAAGGTACCTGTGCTTTCAGAAGAAATGTGACTCTGGGTGAGTATATAAAATCTCGATGTGTTACATAACATTGTTTAGTAACACTGCCGATTAATTGCTTTTCTTTTGATTAATGTCTAATTTGCGCCTCACAAAAGTTAATGGCATACGCAAGCATGCTTAGTTATTCACTTTAAATCCTAAAATATCATGAAAGTATATCAGACGAATGAAATCAAAAACATTGCCCTCCTTGGCAATGACGGCTCGGGTAAAACCACTCTCACAGAAGCGCTGCTCTTTGAGAGTGGTATTATAAAACGTCGCGGCAGAATTACTGCCAAGAATACAGTCAGCGATTACTTCCCGGTGGAGCAAGAATATGGCTATTCTGTGTTTTCCACCGTTTTCCATGTGGAGTGGAACGGCAAGAAACTTAATATTATAGACTGTCCGGGAAGTGATGACTTTGTTGGAGCTGCCATGACAGCACTCAATGTTACTGATACTGCAATATTACTTCTGAATGGCCAATATGGTCCTGAAGTGGGTACCCAAAATCATTTCCGATATACAGAAAAGTTAGGTAAACCGGTGATTTTCCTGGTGAATCAGCTTGACCATGAGAAGTGTGATTATGATATGGTACTGGAGCAGTTGAGGTCTGCTTATGGTTCGAAGGTAGTTCCCGTGCAATATCCGTTGGCTACCGGACCGAACTTCAATTCGTTGATTGATGTACTTTTGATGAAAAAATATTCGTGGGGTCCCGAAGGTGGTGCACCCACCATTGAAGATGTTCCTGCAGAGGAATTGGAAAAAGCAACCGAATTGCATAAAGCGCTGGTAGAAGCAGCTGCTGAACACGATGAAAGCCTGATGGAGAAATTCTTTGAACAAGAATCTCTGACGGAAGATGAAATGCGTGAAGGTATCCGTAAGGGACTGGCTTCACGTGGCATGTTCCCTGTATTCTGTGTTTGTGCAGGTAAAGATATGGGTGTGCGTCGTTTGATGGAATTCCTGGGTAATGTGGTTCCGTTTGTAGACGAAATGCCTCCTGTACATAATACACGCGGTGAAGTTGTGAAACCGGATCCGAATGGACCGACTTCCCTTTATTTCTTTAAGACCGCTGTTGAACCTCATATCGGTGATGTTCAGTACTTCAAGGTTATGAGCGGTAAAGTGCACGAAGGTGAAGACTTTACGAATGCTGACCGTGGTTCAAAAGAACGTATCGCCCAGATTTATGCCTGTGCAGGTGCCAACCGTATTAAGGTGGAAGAAATGGTGGCCGGTGATATCGGTTGTACTGTGAAATTAAAAGATGTGCATACAGGTAATACTCTGAATGGTAAGGGTACTGAGAACCGTTTCAACTTTGTCAAATATCCCAATTCAAAATATTCCCGTGCTATCAAACCCGTGAATGAGGCCGATACAGAAAAGATGATGGCCATATTGAACCGTATGCGCGAGGAAGATCCGACTTGGGTGATAGAGCAATCCAAGGAATTGCGCCAGACTATTGTTCACGGACAGGGTGAATTCCACTTGCGTACGTTGAAATGGCGTTTGGAGAATAATGAAAAGTTGCAAATCAAATATGAGGAACCGAGAATTCCGTATCGTGAAACCATTACGAAGGCGGCTCGTGCAGACTATCGCCATAAGAAACAATCGGGTGGTGCAGGCCAGTTTGGTGAGGTGCATCTGATTGTAGAACCTTATTACGAAGGTATGCCGCTGCCTGATACTTATAAGTTTGGTGCGCAGGAGTTTAAGATGAACGTGAAAGGTACCGAAGAAATCCCATTGGAATGGGGCGGTAAATTGGTATTTATTAATAGTATCGTAGGTGGTTCTATTGACGCGCGTTTCATGCCGGCTATCCTGAAAGGTATCATGTCTCGTATGGAACAAGGTCCGTTGACCGGTTCGTATGCTCGTGATGTACGTGTTATCGTGTATGATGGTAAGATGCACCCGGTAGACTCCAATGAAATTTCCTTCATGTTGGCTGGTCGTAATGCATTTAGTGAAGCATTCAAGAATGCAGGACCGAAGATCCTTGAACCTATCTATGATGTGGAAGTATTTGTTCCGTCGGATAGAATGGGTGATGTGATGGGTGATTTGCAGGGACGCCGTGCCATGATTATGGGTATGAGTAGTGAAGCCGGTTATGAAAAGCTGAGTGCTAAAGTACCTTTGAAGGAAATGGCATCTTACTCCACAGCCTTGAGTTCTTTGACAGGAGGACGTGCTTCGTTCATCATGAAATTTGCCAGCTATGAACTTGTTCCAAGTGATGTACAAGATAAGTTGGTTAAGGAGTTCGAAGCTAAGCAAGCTGAAGAATAAAAGACTTCACTTCGTCTGTTTTTATAATTTGTTAAAGCCGTTACTCCCTCAGAACGAGGGGTAATGGCTTTTTTATTAACACTGATTAAGAACATGCGTAAATGTGAACGGGAATGATTAATTTTTTATTAAATTTGCAAACCAAACACACGCTGATTTGTTATAATGCTCGTAATGCAACTTAAAAAACTCTTTTCGGTTAATTTACGAGAACTTGCGGTTAAATCAGGTTAATAGGTTAGGAGTGTTAATTAGGGAGTGTTAATTTTGTGACTATGAAGAAGTCAACAATATGGATATTAGGCATCGTTATGGGGTTATCTTTCCTCAGTCTCTTGTATCTGCAAATCAGCTACATAGAGAAGATGGTAAAGATGCGTAACGAGCAATTTGATGAATCTGTGAAGCGTGGACTGATGGCTGCTTCTAAAGAAGTGGAGTCCGCTGAGGTTGCCCGTTGGTTGCGGGAAGACATCTCTGAGGCAGAAAAGAGAGCGTGGGAATTGACTGAGCAAGGACAGGCATTGGTGCAGACACAACGGTTTACGGTGACGTCGCCGGATGGTTCCAAGTATTCGGCCATGGAACTTCAGACGATCACAAATAAGCCGTCAGAGCTGCCGAGAGCGATGATTTCGCGTAAGCATGGTGCTAAGACGATTCCTAAAACAGCTCGTACACAAATTGATTTAATGAAAGAACGTTATGTGTACCAGCGTGGCTTGTTGGATGAAGTTGCCTTGCAGATGTTATATACGGCAAGTAGCAAGCCGATTGAGGAACGCATCAACTTTAAGAACCTGGATCAGTACTTAAAGTCGGGCTTGGTAGATAACGGCATTGATCTGGGATATCACTTTAAGGTGATTGACCGGGATGGACGGGAAGTATACCGTTGTTCGGACTATGTCGATGAAGGTAGCGAGTATTCTTACTCCCAGCCTTTGTTCCTGAATGATCCACCTGCCCGTATGAGTATCGTAAAGATACATTTTCCGGGCAAAAGAGATTATATTTTCGACTCGATCAACTTTATGATACCGTCGATGATATTCACCTTTGTGTTGCTGATTACGTTTATCTTCACGATTTATATCGTGTTCCGCCAAAAGAAACTGACGGAGATGAAGAATGACTTTATCAACAATATGACGCATGAGTTTAAAACGCCGATATCGACTATTTCGCTGGCGGCGCAGATGTTGAAAGACCCTGCAGTGGGTAAGTCGCCTGCCATGTTCCAGCATATATCGACGGTCATCAATGATGAGACGAAACGGTTGAGGTTCCAGGTGGAGAAGGTACTCCAGATGTCGATGTTCGACAAACAGAAAGCTACCTTAAAAATGAAGGAACTGGATGCCAATGAGTTGATTACCGGTGTTATCAATACATTCACCCTGAAGGTAGAACGTTATAACGGTAATATAGAGTCGGAACTGAACGCAACAGACCCGAATATCTTTGCAGATGAAATGCATCTTACGAATGTGATTTTCAATCTGATGGATAATGCGGTGAAGTATAAGAGACCGGATGCTGATTTGGAATTGAAAGTGAAGACCTGGAATGAACCGGGCAAGCTGATGATTTCTATTCAGGATAACGGAATAGGTATTAAGAAAGAAAATTTGAAAAAGATATTTGAAAAGTTCTACCGCGTGCATACAGGTAATCTGCACGATGTGAAAGGCTTTGGATTGGGATTGTCTTATGTGAAGAAGATTATTACGGACCATAAGGGAACTATCCGGGCAGAGAGTGAACTAAACGTTGGAACTAAATTTATTATTGCATTACCTTTACTTAAAAATTAATGATATGGACGAGAAACTGCGTATTTTATTGTGCGAAGATGATGAAAATCTTGGCATGCTTTTAAGAGAATATTTACAGGCAAAAGGTTATTCTGCGGAGTTATATCCCGACGGTGAAGCTGGATACAAAGCTTTTCTGAAGAATAAATATGACTTGTGTGTGTTTGACGTGATGATGCCGAAGAAAGATGGTTTCACTTTGGCTCAGGAAGTGCGTGCTGCAAATGCCGAAATTCCTATCATCTTCCTGACTGCAAAGACACTGAAGGAAGATATTCTGGAAGGCTTTAAAATCGGTGCGGATGATTACATCACCAAGCCGTTCAGCATGGAAGAGTTGACATTCAGAATTGAAGCAATTCTGAGACGTGTACGTGGAAAGAAGAACAAAGAGAGCAATATCTACAAGATAGGTATGTTCACTTTCGATACACAGAAACAGATTTTGTCAACGCCTGAAAAGCAGACGAAGCTGACAACGAAAGAGTCTGAACTCTTGGGTTTGCTCTGTGCTCATGCTAACGAAATCCTGCAACGTGACTTTGCTCTGAAGACCATCTGGATTGATGATAACTACTTCAATGCACGTAGCATGGATGTGTATATCACGAAGTTGCGTAAGCATCTGAAAGAAGATCCTTCCATTGAAATCATCAACATCCACGGAAAGGGATATAAGTTGATTACACCGGAACCGGAGTCTTGATAGACTCCTTGCATAAAAACAAAAAAGGCGGTTGCTACCAAAGCAACCGCCTTTTTTATTCTTTTTCTGACGATTAGTCTGCCAATTTCTTATTGATGATAATGTATGTAATCAATCCCAGTACCATCAAGACTGCTGAAGTACCTAAAATGGTATTGTTGTTTACATTACCGGTAAAGGAACATGCAACCAAGATTACAGCTCCCACCAAGACTAATATCAAGCCCAGATTTTTTAATAAACCTTTCATGTGTGTGTATTTTAATAGATTATTATATTCTTGTCACAAAGAAAAGCATAATTCTTTAACAAGCGAAATTATTTTTGCAAAAAAACCATATTTTAATAAAGAATGAAGAATGACGAATGAAAAACGAAGATTATTAATCACTAAACCCTAATCGCTGATCACTGAATTTCAGTCTTTCGTATTGAAAAATATTTTTCTCAATACTTCCTGGCTTATGCTCAGTTCTTCTACGGTAATGCCGCGTAATGCTTCTTTTAAAGTTTGGTTAGCGATTACCCGTGCGCGTTCTTCCAGTTCTTTTCCATCTTTGGTGAGGTGGATAAGATTGGTGCGGCGGTCTTTTTTATCCGAGATACGGACTACCAGATGTTGACGTTCCATGTTATCAATCAGGCGTGTCATACTGGGCTTGTCTTTAAAAGTTGCATTGCACAACTCTTGTTGCGTCACTCCGTCTTTTTCCCACAAAAAGATGAGGACAGTCCATTGTTCCGGAGTAATCTCCAAACCGTTCTGGCGGAAGTTACGGGACAGTTTTCGGTTGATTGCGGCGGAAACTTTACCATTCAGGATGGCAAAAATCAGCCGGATGTCAAAGTTAAATTGCTCGATCATGAAATTATTGTTTAAACAACTTTGCAAAGGTAAGTCACTTCTATGATAAATCCTACCTTCAGGCACAAAAAAACATTAAATGTTTGTAGATCAAAATAAAATCCCTACCTTTGCACCGCAAATTTTTAAACGAATTATTAATTCATTAATTAAACAAGTATGAATCAATACGAAACCGTTTTCATTTTAACTCCCGT
>OHGT01001223.1_pt1 | contig 12116 bp, 15 predicted proteins | sample 1567861 | NCBI WGS metagenome assembly OHGT01 (sample SAMEA3879533, study PRJEB24766) | human gut metagenome | biome: human-associated habitat; feature: feces | place: USA | collected 1985/1987 | reverse complement strand
TATAATAAAATATTTCTTTTCTTTTTTGATAAAGAAATGGGTATATACTATACATACCCCGTTTTAGGGGACTACCCCACTAAAAAAGTCAAACAAACTATTGAACTTCACTTGATATATAGCCATACAACGCCTATAATTAGAACTGTAATTATTTATTTTGAAAGTTCCGAACGGTGTGATGGCTTGTATTATTTCTTTTTTTAGGAAACTCAAATTCAATTTTTCCTGTTGTTTTATCAAGTTTTAGAGCTGCATCAAATTCTTTTCCGGATTTTGACTTAAAGCCTTTAATAACTGTTGTCTTGACCTTTTCAATAAGCTTTAATGCCTGTGTATCCGATATTTTCTTACCACATATTTCAGCAGGAATTGAAAAATTACAGCCCTTTTCTTTCTTTGATGAACAGAAATATCCAAATTTACCCTTTATCACCTTTGCACCACAAATAGGGCAGGAAAGTTGGTCTGCTTTAGAAGTATATGTATTTGAATTTGAATGTGCTATCGTTTCATATCAGCTACGAACATTTTGTTCTATATCTTGTATGAATTTTTGATATTCCTCTTTACCGTCAGATATATTGTGTAAACGCTTTTCCCATTCACCCGTAAGCTCTGCATTTTTAAGTTCTGCAACCGGCAGATTATCAATTAGAAAGATTCCCTTTTCAGTTGGATATATAGTTTTGCCTTTTTTAGCAATATATTCTCTTGCAAAGAGGGCATTTATAATGGAAGCTCTTGTAGCAGCAGTTCCAAGACCTTTGTTTTCAAGCTTCATAAGTGTTCGGGCTTGAGAAGATTCAAGGACTTCCGTTATATTCTGTGTCATAGCAGTTGGAACGCCGCCGTATTTTCTGATACGCTTATAAACCTTTGAGAAAAATTCTCCTGACTTATGAGTTGTTCTTCCTGCACCATCGTTAAACATAATACTAAATTCATCAATCCATACCCAAGTACGAACCCCACGCCTTTTGTTTGCAACAACTCTCTGCCATACATATTCAAGTATAACCTGTAAGTCTACAGCACGAATTTGTTCACCCATTTGGGCAATATCAAATACCATAAAACGCTTATTTGTATCAATATTTGTTTTGCCAGAAAAGATATTGAATAGGTCATTGCAATAAGCATAATCTTTTTGGCTGCAGCAGAGGAAGTATTTTCAATATAGTTTTCTATGACTTTCTTATAGTCCTTTGCAATATCAGGATATTTTTCTTCCGAGTCCTTATTCGGCAAGAGTGTTCTGTAAAGTACATCGGAATCAACCTCAGTATTCATAGTAAATTCCTGATACTCTATATCTGATGGCAGAGCATTAAGCAAACGCATATATTTTTCATAAATATCTTCTTTTTCGTCATCTCTGAAAAGAAAATAATCTATGTTGTTATAAGTGAAAATCAATGTGTATGTATTTTCGCCGGTAAGAAAAAGTCCATTCTCATAGGCTTCTATGAATGGGATAGTATCTTGAGCTGTTTTTGGTACTTTTGCTTTTATATTGCCAAAAATATTATTTTGCTTTTTAGAAAATATATTAGAAAATAGATTCATTTTCATCGTTAAATACTCCCTTTCTGTTAAATGGTCGTGTATCTTTCTGTTTGCCGAACAAAAGATTTAATACACCTACTCCGTTTATCTGTATTCCTAAAGAAACAAATAGTGCTATTTCTGCAAAGACTATCCACATAAGTGCATTGAACTCTATACTGTCTTTTAACGCAAAGAATGTTGCAATAGCAGCAGCTAAGCCAAGTACAGTGCATACAATCAATCGTGGAGTCATTGCACTTCCAAGAGGGCTTACGCTTTTGTTAATGACATTCTTTGTGATTTTTACTTTTATCATATGTACCTCCTTTTGACAACAAAAAAGCACAGCCTGAGCTGTGCAGTTGAATGATATATTTGACATATTTTAATATGTAGTGTATAATATAAACATAGAGCATACCGATAAGCGGTTGTTCCCGATAGTTTTGTTATAAAGATAACCGTCCTATTGGAGAGCAGGGCGGTTATCTTCTTTTATTGTTGCGATATGAATTTATGACAAGCAGTATATTTGTAACTGCAATAATCATCTGGAAGAAATCATTCCATTCCATCATCGTATCCCTCCTTTCATTAAGAAAGCAGGGATAAAAGAAAATTTTATGTATCCCTGCACCTCAAAGAGGTTAAGGGAACAACCGCCTACCGTTATGTGGTATGCACTATGTACACACTTTCGTGTGCGAGTACATTATACCAAAATCTACATATTCCGTCAATCTTCTGACGGGCATAATAAAAGCACAGCTTAGGCTGTGCTTTTGGCTTTTATTCGTATGATTCTTCTGCTAAATCGTGCATACACTTATCAAAGTCCTTGCCCGTATAACTGCCGCCAAGAGCATTGAATACCTTACTGCAACCCTGTATACCAACTAAGCGTTGTTTAGGAATAGTTTTATCAGACCTAAAATAACAGTAAATATTAATAAGTTTATTGTTATATGAATTATACTTGGCATTAGGGTCTGCTTTCGGAAGGATTCTGCCGTCTTCAATCTCACAGTCAGGATTTAAGATTACAAGCTTTTCAAGGTTTATACAACCTGTAAAAGCTCCTTGCGGTATTTTAGTTACTGTTTCAGGAACAATGATTTCTTTAATTGTGCTACCGTTTACATTAGGACAAATTGAAAAAATAGGTTGTATAGTTACAACACTTTCATTTCCTAAATAATAATATTCACCACTTGCAGGATAATACTTATAATTAGGAATTTTTGTATCTTGAAATTCAGTTTTTTCTTTATCACTATATGAGCGTTCCTCAACAACAGGGTCAACAGCAGAACTATTGCTACTTACACTGCTTTCTGCTGCACTTGTTGTTTCATATGACTCAGCAGATGATTCAGAAATGCTGGATTCACCAATAGAACTTTCGATAGATGATTCTATGGAAGAATTACTTGATACGCTTGCTTCTGTGCTTGTTGAATTGTTATTAGAACAACCAACTATACTTACCATAGATACCATCAAAGCTAATATTAAAGTAGTTATTTTCACGTTGTTTTTCATATAATCAATCCTTTCGAATACTATGATTATTATAATATCATAAAGTGATTTTTATTTCAATACTATGCCACTAAATTTTTGAGAACTCTTGGAGTTTTTATCATAAGTATAAATGCACCGATTGAAACAAATATAAAAGAGAAAAATCCCATTTGAGTGTTTAATATATCATCTGGTTTTGTTATACTTATATCCTTAATGAAAACATTTAAATATTGTGCGTAAATATAGAAAACAACAGCTGTAAATTCCTTGTTGTTTTTATCACGAACAATAAGGCGATAATTATATTTGCCAATATCTTTTTAGGTAGAGAGAAGCTCTATCTGGGTACTACCGCTATAAGTCTTGAAATCACTTATATTAACCTGAAATCTTACATTTGGATACCATTCGTCATTTTGCGTGTAGCTTGTTTCCATAGTAGAGATTGAGCCTTTGACATTTCTTGTTTGAAGGCTTATTGTACTTGTTTTTGTTGCAGTTTTTTTGTTTTTATCCCTGACCTCAACCCTTATCGTATAATCGCCGGCAGATAGGGAAGAGGTATTCCAAGTTGTTGAGGTTTTACCAGCTGTATAAGCTGTAATTATATGTTTTATACCTTTAGCATCATCATAGCTGTATTGATACTCATAAGGTGCTGTTCCGCTCGAAATAGAAGCCTTGAGAGTAACCGAATCACCAACATAACCACTTTTTGAAGCACTAAAAGATGATATATTGACATCAGGGTAAGTAATCTTTAAAGATTTCATCGTTAAACAGTCTTGAGAACACACTAGTTCTATCACTGTCTGTGCCTGAGATTGAGATTATACCAGCAAGCATAAAGTTTGAGGTTTTTATGTGGCTTAATGTCAATAGTTTGGGTAAAAAAGAGCCTACAGATAAAAAGTAAAAAAGTAGAGCATATTTTACCAAAATCCGTTAAAATATAATTGCTTATAAGCCTGAAGCGGAGAACAAAATATGCTCTACAAATATTTTATCAGCGATATGCGGAAACCGTTTGCAAATATCGGCTCGGTATGTTTTGAGAACGCTGAACAAATTGTTGATAAATACCACTGAATATGCCAGCTTTTCTGGGCTTTTGAAGGTGTCAGAAAAGAAGAACAAAAGAAATTCAGCAAATCATATTACAGATACTTTAAAAATTCAAGAAAATTACTTCTTAAGAGATTTGACGAAAAAACAAGCGACAGTTTAATTTTCTGTCGCTTGTAATTATACTTTATTCTATTTTTCGTGTTACCATAACCATTGACATTAAGCCAAAAGTTAACATTTTTATGACAATTTTAATTTTATCACTCTTTGCTTTCTGTAGAAGCATATGCCTCTTCAGCAGTTTTATAACCAAACATAACATCAATCATAGCATCGCCAAACTGTTCAAACATAATAGCAGGAATCATCATACTATCTTCTATAACAGCCTGTGATGGAATGCAATCCTTGCAGTTTGTTGCAATCTTATAACGAACTTCGCCATCATTGAAATCCATCTCAAAGTTACCAAGCAAAAGACCATAGTTTACCATAGTAAGGAACTTAGAAAGCTCTACTCTATGCTCCTCATCACAGTTAAGACTGATAAGACCAAGTGAAAGATACTTTGTTTCATCAATGTCTACAATTATACGGCACTCTTTAAGGCGGTTTCTAAGGTTAATTCCGCATCTGATAACTTCTCTTTCTTCATCAAATGTATAGTTCCATTCGTCATTTTTAAGATACTGTTCTATTGCGGCTCTTATTTCTGTGGAATATGCCATTTTACTACCTCCGAATATAATAAATATAAAATAGTATAACACTTAAACCTTGTTAAAGTCAATATAAAAAAGTAGATATTCATTGACAGTTATGTATAATTTAATAGTTATGACTCTAAATTGCGACTATCTACACGCTTATTTTCAAGGCTACGGCGATATTCTTTAGGTGTCATATTATATTTCTTTTTAAATATTCTGTTGAAGTATGAGAGGTTAGTTATACCTATGCTTGTTGCAATCTCTGTAATCTGAGAATTTGTTGTCAAAAGCATATTTGTAGCAATATTCAAGCGATAATCATTGATATACTCAATACAAGTTGTTCCCATATATTTCTTAAAGAACCTCATAAAGTAATGTTTGCTAAGATTTACACTTGCAGAAAGCTCCTCTATTGTAATAGAGTTCATATAATTTTCGCTGATATAATCAAGAATAGCCTTGATATTTTTAGTTGTATTATTTTTGAGAGTAGTATCATAATCAATCTTTTCAAAGCATTCTGCGAAAAATACATAGAAAAGTTCATAGAGCTTAGATTTGATAGTAAGCTCATAGAAATCCCTTTTCTTATCATAAGTATCAACTATTGAAAGATATATATCACGAATCTTGCTATAAGATGGGTGGTCACGCTTTATTATATAAGGCATAGAGAGCTGTCTTTCATAAAAAGGTGTAAAATATCTAATAGAGCAAGCGTCTGTTGAATTATTTGTAAGCATACTCATATTAAACATCATAGTAAGCATATGTGCTTCATTACCATTATATTGCTTAAAAGAATGAAGAACACAAGGAGGAATAATAGCAATATCATTTTCCTCTGCAACATATGTTTCAAGGTCAATGTTAAATTCAACATATCCGCCTTTAACATATACTATCTCTATCTCCTCGTGCCAGTGCATCGGAAAGGAGTTAAAGTATTCAGGCATTCTTGTCCTATAAATATCAAAAGGAAGGAGAAAATCTCCGTGTTGAACTGCCTCTTTTAAAGACAGTATTTCTTCGTTAGTGTATTTTTCGTTAATTTTGCTCATTTTTACCGTCCTTTAGTCATACAAAAGCTTAGTATTAAGATTTCTACAAAATTTTTAAAATTCAACTCAGTCTGATTATAAAATCAATGAATATCTGAAATTCTTATGGTTAATATAATGTTATTTATTTTAAAATAACAAATTGAATGTAAAAATCCATATATATCACAATAGTATTATAATACAGAAAAAACAATTCATCAATAGCAATAAAATGCTCTTTTATCTTTAAAAGTAACACATATCAGTAAAAAGCATCAATTTAAAAATTCGCACAAAAGTACAAATTGTAAAATTGAGTTATATTTTAATATATATGCTTAATTCATAGTTCAAGCTATAAATTAAGCAGGTGACATTTTTACTCTGCTCACCTGCTTAATTCAGTTATCTAAAGATTATAATTATCTTGATGAATACCCATTGTTACTATTTCCACGAGAACCTCTGCCAGAGCGTCTTGAGCTACCTTCATTAAAACGCTTGAGGTCGGACATTTTTTCATCGCTTGTCTGTTTAAATTTAGACATCATATCTTCAAAGCTTGTTGCCTCAGGTCGCTTAGAACTCTGCCATTCAAAGTTTCCTGGTCTGCCAGGACTTTGAGTGCTACCTTGTCTTTTAGAACCGCCATTTGGCTTAGGAGCTGGTGGCAAAGCCTTTTTCATAGAAAGACCTATCTTACCCTCAGGAGTGATAGACATAACTTTAACCTTGACAACCTGTCCTATCTTAACAAAATCGCTAATTTCTTTTACATAAGTCTGAGCGACTTCAGAAATATGCACCATACCTGTTTTTCCTTCTGGTAAGTCAACAAAAGCTCCGAATTTAGTTATTCCGCTAACTTTACCCTCAAGAACATCTCCTACTGCAAGACCCATAGTGAAAATTTTTCCTCCCCTTAATTTCCGGCTATATTTTGAAAAACACGCACTCCGCTTTTAGCATAGCCGAGTCGCAATGCTTCCTGCCTTAGATACTCCTCACATTCTTTTTCCTCATCAGTTTTGTTTTCAGCAGTTGTTTGCTTCTTCTTTTCTGGTTGAGAAGAAGCTTGAACTAAATTCTCATTTTGGCTTGATTCTTCATTACTTCTTGATTCTTCAACTGGATTTGCAACCTCGCTCACTGTGAGTTTGCTTGCCTGTTCAGCAAGCTGTGATTTTTTTTCGAGGTCAAGAGTTTTCATTTGAGCCATTTCAAGCTTATTATTAACATTTTCAAGCTCAGTACGGCTCTGCTGAATTTTAATCTGCTGGTCTACTATTGTAACCAGAATAAAAATAAAAAACGCCACAACCGCAATTCTGAGAATGTAATTTTTCTTTGGTTTTATTCTGTTTTTTACTTTTCTTTTTTTCATAGAAAGCACCTTTTAAAATACTATCATAAGTCACTATAATATAAATTATTATACAATAAGTACCAAATAACTTTCAAGTAATTTTCAAAATTTTTTACGAAATATTTAAAATTTAAGTGCTTTTTTAGAATAAAGGCACTTTTATTTTACTTTTTTTATTGAATATTGCAAGTTTACATAATGTAAGTTCTATGATAGCCACTAATTACCAATCAAATCCCAAATTCTCATATATTTTTTTCGCTTTAATTTAAGCTATTCATATGATATAATATACTTAAAATAGATTTTATGGAGGTATTTTTCATGTCCGATTTTAAAGAAATAAATATTACCGAGCTCACTGCAAGTCCTTATAATCTTTTTAATAAAGATTGGGCCTTGCTTACAGCAGGAAATTCAGAAAAATTTAATACAATGACTGTAAGCTGGGGTGGCGTTGGTATCCTTTGGAATAAAAATGTTGCAACTGTCTATGTCAGAAAATCTCGCTATACACTCGAATTTATAGATAAATTCGACCATTTTTCACTCACCTTTGGCGGTGACTCTATGCGCAAGGCTTTAACTTTCTGCGGGAAAAATTCTGGCAGAGATTATGATAAGGTTAAGGAAACAGGTATCACACCTTTATTTGATGAAAAGGTTCCATATTTTAAAGAAGGCAAGCTTATCCTAATCTGTAAAAAGCTCTATCGTCAAGAAATGAATGCTGAATCCTTTATAGATAAAGACATTATAGATAAATGTTACAGCGACAATGATTATCACATTATTTTCATTGGAGAAATTGAAAAAGCTCTTATTAAGGAGTAAAATATGCGTTCTATTATCGTAACAGGTGGCTCAAGAGGTATTGGTTCAGAAATTTGTACTACACTTTCAAAGGCAGGCTATGCAGTTGCAATAAACTATAACCATTCTGCCGAAAAAGCTCTTGTACTTTGCAAAGAAATTCAAGAGCAAGGTGGCACAGCTATCGCCATTCATGGTGATATTTCAGATACAGCTGATGTAAAAAACCTCTTTGAACAAACATATAGAAGCTTTGGTACACCTTATGCTCTTATAAATAATGCTGGAATTGCTCTACAAAATAGCCTTATCCAAGACATCAGCGATGAACAGCTTGAGGCCGTAATATCAACAAATCTTCTTGGCGCAATAAAATGCTCTCGTGAAGCAACACGATATATGGTTTCTGAGCATTGTGGAAGAATTATAAATATATCGTCTATTTGGGGAGAAGTCGGTGCCTCTTGTGAGGTAGTATATTCCGCATCTAAAGCTGGAATAATAGGTCTTACAAAGGCTCTTGCAAAAGAACTTGCACCAAGCGGAATTACCGTAAACTGCATAGCTCCTGGAGTTATAAGCACAGATATGATTTCGTGCTATACTCAGGAGGATATTGATATACTTCGTGACGAAACACCTCTTGGAAGAATAGGCACTTCTAAGGATATTTCTAATGCGGTGGAATTTCTCATATCTGATAAAGCTTCATTCATTACTGCTCAAGTTCTCGGTGTAAACGGTGGATTTGGTATATAAAATTTAATATTCTATTTAAAGATAAAAAGTGGTGGAGCTTAAGGCCCATCACTTTTATTTCTTATCAATGTTTATTTACAATACTACTGCTATTACATATATATTAGTGAATTTTTTTGTTCATCATTAGAAGTTATAAATTGGTCTATACTTGAATATTTTTTATTGCTACTTTCATAATAATTAGATATTGAACTTTCTGAATTTTCAACTATACTCGTATTACTTGTCATATTATTGCTTAAATCATTAACAACATTACTTTTATCATCGAACTTAGTTCTAAAAAGCTTAGAACTATTATAATCATAATATCTTGATATTGATTGTTATAAGAAGAAGCATCAAGCACAATATAGACAGGGTAGATACATCTAAACCAGAAGGCTTAGAAATTGGTACATGGTTATTTGAATAATCTACAGGCGCCGAAAAAGCTCTACTGAAATAATTAATTATATATATGAGAGTTGTGTTTGTATGAATTTACATTTTAAAGTAATTGTTCAATTTTTTAAATTTTTTATCAAATATGCTTGAACTGTGATTTCTACTCTGATATAATAAGACAACACAAGAAATATAGGAGTGCGGATTTAATGAAAACTTCAAGTACAGCATTAAGACTTAATGAATTTATGCAGAAAAATGGTTTAAAACAAATTGATATTATAAATCGTGCAAAACCATTTTGTAGTGAATATGGTGTAAAACTTAGTAAATCTGACCTCAGCCAATATGTTTCTGGAAAGGTAGAACCAGGACAAAATAAACTCTATATTCTTGCAAGAGCATTAAATGTATCTGAAGCGTGGCTTATGGGATACGAAGTTAAAAACGCAACCAATAAAAACGAATCTCAAAACATACAAACAAACTCAGAAGTAAAAGATGAAATACTTAGTATGCTGATTAGGAACTATGAAAAAATGACAGAATCAGCTAAATACGCACTTTTTGAATATTCAGAATTTATGATAAGTAAGCCTGAAAATCTATGTCCACAATAAAGCATAAACATTACAGAAAATAGTAAGCTTTTATATTAAAAATTTGACATTTTATTTTGAAGAATATACAAATATATCAGTTTTACTATGTGTCAATATTCTTTTGGCATAACGAAACCTCATATGACAATTTTTATTCTGCCGTAGGAGGTTTGTTTTTTTAATGTCCATTTTTTACGAACTTTTTCAATTTTCTGCCACTTGTAATTATACTTTATGCTATTTTTTCGGGTTACCACAATTATTGATATTGAGCCAAAAACTAAAAGCACTTGGACTTCGTAAAGAAGTCCAAGTGCTTTTTGATGTGCTTAATTATATTTTATCGTTCTTGTGAGCGAAGTATATAAATAGCAATTATAGCTTTTGGGACTGATGGTTCAGAGTTGCGTTCACAAATAGTTGCGATTTACTCTCTGCCAAGTAAGTAGTCTATCGAAACCTCAAGTATATCAGCAAGTGCAACAAGTTCAATATCTGTGACAGAACGAATCTGACCTTCAAGCTTAGAAAGACCAGAGGCATTCATATCAACACCATTGACCTGCAACTGTGCAAGTAATTCCTTTTGTTTAATGCCTTTGCTTTTACGAGCAGCTTCAACTCTTGCACCGATAAGGTTACGATTGCCCAGTGCCTGCTTACGCAATCTCATCAAATATCCTCCTAACCATTTATTATACTATGTATTATACTTTAACTTATGCTAAATAACAATAGCTAATTTGTAAGAAATGACAAAGAGGTTTTAGTTTATATTGCACAGCAAATAAATATTAAAATTTACAAGTAGAAATATGATAGAGGTAAAATTAAGACAAAATTTGCAAATAGAAAAAAACAAGTGCTTATATTTAAAGCGAAAATTCGCAATGATATACGCAATAATGCGGCGACCGAGCCTATAAGCCGGGTTCTGTCGTGAACAGCCATCTATCTTGGCAGGGCGTTACCGCCACTGCTCAATGCCACCTAAGCGAAGCCATCGGGCCGATGTTGAATGCTTCTGTGCGGTGTTGCTCCGAATAGGGTTTACAGGGCCACACGGTCTCCCGTGTGCCGGTGAGCTCTTACCTCGCCTTTCCACCCTTACCTGAAAGACTCAGGCGGTATATCTCTGTTGCACTATCCCTGGGGTCGCCCCCGGCGGCCGTTAGCCGTTATTCTTGCCCTATGGAGCCCGGACTTTCCTCGGGTGAAGCCTTTCGGCTTTCATCCGCAGCTGTTCAGCCCGCTCGCAAAAGATATTTTACTATATTTTTAACCGAATGTCAAATGCTTATGCTAATCAAAGCTTTGCAATGCCTGATTTTCTTGCGGCCTTCATAACAGCCTCAGCAACAGCCTTGCCTACTCTTCTATCAAATGCCTTTGGAAGAATATATTCATCGTTAAGCTCATCATCAGAAACGAGAGAAGCAATCGCATAGGAAGCAGCAGCTTTCATCTCTTCGTTGATTTCGCTTGCACGACAATCCAAAGCACCTCTGAAAATTCCTGGGAAAGCAAGAACATTATTGATTTGATTTGGAAAATCTGAACGGCCTGTACCTACTATTCTTGCACCTGCTTTCTTAGCAACATCAGGCATAATTTCAGGTGTAGGGTTAGCCATAGCAAAGATGATTGGCTCATCTGCCATAGATTTTACCATTTCTTCATTTACGATATTTGGTGCAGAAACACCGATAAAGAGGTCAGCGCCCTTCATAGCGTCTGCAAGAGTACCAGTCTTTTTAGAACGGTTTGTGATTGTAGACATATACTGCTGTTCTGGGTTGAGTCCGTCCATACCCTCGCAAATGATGCCAGCTCTATCTACCATTGTAAGATTTTTAAGACCGAGGTTGAGGAGGTGCTTTGCAATAGCTATACCTGCTGAACCTGAGCCATTGATAACAGCATTGATTTCGCCGAGGTCCTTCTTGACAACCTTCAATGCGTTGAGGACAGCAGCCGCAACTATAATTGCAGTTCCGTGCTGGTCATCGTGAAAAACAGGAATATCGCAGATTTCTTTGAGCTTTCTTTCAATCTCAAAGCATCTTGGAGCAGCAATATCCTCAAGGTTGATTCCGCCGAAACTTCCAGAAATAAGATATACTGTTCTTACAATTTCATCAACATCTTTGGAACGAACACAAATAGGGAAGGCGTCAACTCCTGCAAATTCCTTAAATAAAGCACATTTGCCCTCCATAACAGGCATACCAGCCTCAGGTCCAATATCGCCAAGTCCGAGAACGGCTGAACCATCGGTTATAAC
>OHGT01001217.1_pt1 | contig 12132 bp, 8 predicted proteins | sample 1567861 | NCBI WGS metagenome assembly OHGT01 (sample SAMEA3879533, study PRJEB24766) | human gut metagenome | biome: human-associated habitat; feature: feces | place: USA | collected 1985/1987 | reverse complement strand
TAATTGAAACTGGATACGATTACAGTAGCATCAGGAACTGTAATCGTATCCAGTTTCGCCTGATGCAGAAAAAGTTTCTGCACGGCAAGCTGTTCGGGTATTACACAATAAGGATCGCCATCGATACGTTGTCCGTCGTATTGCATTTGTCGATATTGCTCTTCAACCTCAGACTTATAAATAGCTTCATCTCCTATTATCCATACAACCTCATCGATAACATTGTCATCGGAAAAAGCCGGCAAAGACACCGCCATAAAGAAAAATAAAAGCCAATCAGTAACTTTACGCATAATTCAATTATTTTATACTCTCTTTTTCAATAGATTTCTCACCTTTATACAACCATCTTATATCACCCGACTTCTCGGCATCCCGATACAGATTTTCTTCCAGCTCCCGATCAAAGTTCAACCGATTGCTATTTGTCAAAATTTCCTGAATTTGAGCCCGAGCAAAATCATAAGGCATTTCTTCTCCCGGCAAACGATATTCTGTAATATTCAGTAAATACCAATATCCATTTTTATTAAACTCCAACTTATGATGTGTCTTTAAAAAGGATTCAGCATCTCCAAACTCGTATGGAATATTATTGACGATTTCTTCAAACGGTATCCACTTGTCATAAAAGTAGTCATAGATCACCGCATTTTTCAAAGCATATTTCTCGATCTTTTCTACTCCATCGGGATTTGTAGAACAATACCATTTTTTCAACTGTCCAAGATTGGGCGTATTCTCCGGTACTTTAAGAAACAACCCTTTCAAGATGGCTTCATGCAAACGAAACATTTCTGAGTTTCGCTCATAATAATCCAGCATTTCTTGTTCATCAAAAGACTTCGTCACCCGTTCATTAACCAATCTCTTACGATATTCGAATATGACTAAATCTCGTCGGTATTTCTCAACCAATGCATCAATACGTCCTATATCGGGAATATTCTTTTGTGCCATTCGATATAGTAATACATCACAAATCCATCGATGGATATACTTGTCGGCAAAATCGGTACTATCAGCGCGAGAGAGTCCCTCCGGCATGGCATCGGCAAGCTCTTGACGCGATAGTATTTCATCGCCCACTTGTACCAATGAATTTTCATCGCTCTGTAACCCACTTCGGCATGCCGAAAAAAGGCATGCCGAAAATGCTGCGCATAATACTATTATCGAGACTTTATACATCTATATTACCTACATAAATATCCGCTAAATTACGACTAAATAATGGCAACTACGGCCTATTAACTGTTTTTAGGACATCTTCATAGATTTCTACCGGATATTTTTTATTGAGTTTCTTCACCCAAACTTTTTCAAGGTAAGTTTGGTAATCGGCCGTTACTTGTCCTCTCACATCGGTATACGCCTCCGGCATTTTCTTCAATAGTTTACCAGACACAAAAGCTATCGGCAACTTCTCATCGGCTTTCACCGGAGCTCCCTTAAATACCAATTCGTCAATTTTTTCATTATCTCCCTCAACAAACAAACCTCGTTCCACTTTTACTCTTGTTAAAGAGTCGGTATTGAACTCTCGATTCAACACGACGATTACAGAATCGTCATCGAGTTCTTTAATCCGGTTCTTTATGCCATCGGCGGTAGCCGCATCACAACATTGAATCAAAAATCCTTTATAATGAGGTTTATCCCATTTGTATTTTTTCCTATTTTTCTTGAAAAATTTCTGCAAGCCCTCGGTATCTTTCGATGCTTTTTCCCAAACTTCCCTATTGCTGATTTCAAACAGCAACATGCCGTCTCGATATTCATTCATCAAATTGCGAAAATCGGGATACTTATCTTCCAAATGAGCCTTCTCGAAATCTAATATTTCCATATCGGCCATATAACCAATCATAGTCGAAACATAATCGGGGGCATTAACTGTCACATCACGGCCTTTGGACAAAAACGAGGCAAAATCGGCCACTGTATATGAACGGTTCTCAAACGAGAATAAAACACTTTGGTCATTATGAATAGCCGCTATATAAGAAGAATCGACTTTACCTAAATCGCCAGCCAACTTCATCAACATCGCCCGCTGCGATTCTTCCAAAGAAAAACCATAATCATTTTTCAATTTAGCCACCATCGCATTACGAGCCATGCTACCTCTTTCGTCTCGTGCCATCATTCGCGTAATCTCCGAGCGCATTTGTTCAAAGGGCTTAATATCCCGCCGGTCCATTAACTTAATGATATGCCAGCCATAGGGAGATAATACAGGCTCTGTAATATCTCCTTTATTTTTAAGAGCAAATGCAGCATCCTCGAACTCTTTTACGAATTGTCCACTACTCACCCACGGTAATTCTCCACCTCGTACGGCAGAAGCCTTATCCTCCGACCGCTCCTTTGCCATCGTAGCAAAATCGGCTCCCGACTTCAATTCTTCATAAATGGCTCGTATCTCGGATTCTTTCTGCGCTTTTACTTCATCAGAAGCACCACGAGGCACCAATATCATGATATGGGAAAATAGAAACTCTCCCGGATTGGGACGACGACTATGTACTTTTATAATGTGATATCCGAACTGGGTTTCCACTATATCGGAAACTTCTCCCGCTTGTAATGCGAAAGCAGCCTTTTCAAAAGGATAAACCGTACGTCCGCCTCTAATAAATCCCAAATATCCCTTATTCTGCCTCGATCCGTCTTCACTGAATTTCTCTGCCAACATTCCAAAGTCTTCACCCGCCTTGATTTCAGCCAATACCGATTCGGCTTTTTTCTTTGCCTCGGCTCGTTCCTCAGGAGTCCGAGCATTCAATCCTATGAGAATATGGCTTACCTCCACATCTTCTTTCATTCGGTCATAAGCCTCATGTGCCAAACGGTCATCAACAGAAGCATCGATCAAATAGGGTTTAGCCAACTCTTCTCTATACCCCGCCAATTCATTTTTAAATGCCGAAGTCGTATCAATCCCCATAGCTTCGGCCTCGGCAACTTTCAACTTGTAGTTCTTAAATAGTGTAACGTATTCATCGAGAGATTTATGATCGATTTGTTGCTGGCTGTTCTTATTATAGATATACTCAAATTCCGATTTGTGAATATCTTTATTATTCACTCTCATAATAACAGGGTCGACATCGGTAGCCCACCCTCCAAACCAAGAATTTCCGGCAAGCAAAGCCGCTAAGAGCCATTTGTTTTTCATTGTGTTATGCACTACATTTTATTGAGACTTGATAGTCCCGAGTTATCAACAAAAATAATACACTATTTTAACGCTTCAAATATAAGAAAATTATATCGTAATCACTAAAATAGTGTATTCTTCCCAAAAATAAAAATCCACCTTCCTTATCGGAAAAGTTATCCTCTACTATAATTCGGAGCCTCGCTGGTTATCGACACATCATGAGGGTGACTTTCGGCTACACCAGCATTGGTAATACGAGTAAACTTAGCATCATGTAAAGCCTCTATATCCTTAGCTCCACAATATCCCATTCCGGCACGCAAACCGCCGACCATCTGATAAACTACTTCATATAAAGATCCTTTAAAGGGAACACGAGCCGCAATTCCCTCGGGAACCAATTTTTTAGTATCAGTCTCATTAGCTTGGAAATAACGGTCTTTCGAACCTTTCTCCATCGCTTCGAGAGATCCCATACCCCGATATGACTTATACTTACGTCCATTGAATATGATCGTTTCTCCCGGCGATTCTTCAACGCCAGCCAGCATACCGCCCAACATAACTGAGTAAGCCCCAGCAGCCAATGCTTTTACAATATCACCCGAATAACGAATTCCACCATCGGCAATCAATGGCACGCCTGTTCCTTTCAATGCTTTCGCCACGTCATAAACGGCAGATAATTGAGGAACCCCGACACCGGCAATCACCCGGGTCGTACAAATGGAACCGGGACCTATACCTACTTTCACTCCGTCGGCTCCGGCTTCCACCAAAAATTTAGCGGCTTCACCCGTCGCAATATTTCCCACAACGACATCGATATCTGGATATTTTGCTTTTATATCTTTCAATACACCGATTACGCCCTTAGAATGTCCATGCGCCGTATCTATAACGATAGCATCGACTCCGGCTTCTACCAACGCATCCACACGAGTCATCGAATCGGCTGTAACACCGACCCCCGCAGCCACACGCAGCCGACCTAATTTATCTTTACAAGCAAACGGTTTATCTTTGGCTTTCGTTATATCCTTATAAGTAACCAACCCTACCAAATGGCCGTCTTTATCGACAACCGGGAGCTTCTCTATCTTGTGCCTTTGAAGAATATCCGCAGCCTGTTGCAAATCGGTGGATTGTGAAGTCGTCACTAAATTGTCTTTGGTCATTACCTCGTCTACCAATCTTTCCAAATCGCGTTCAAAACGCAAGTCCCGATTCGTTACAATACCCACCAAAAGATTTTTATCGTCCACTACGGGAATCCCTCCTATATGGTATTCACTCATCATAGACAACGCTTCGCGCACCGTCGACCCACACTTGATTGTCACAGGGTCATAAATCATTCCATTCTCAGCTCGTTTAACAGCATGAACTTGACGGGCCTGAGCCTCGATACTCATATTTTTATGAATGACTCCAATTCCTCCTTCACGAGCGATAGCAATAGCCAATTGCGCCTCGGTTACCGTATCCATGGCTGCCGAAACTAATGGAATATTTAATCGGATATTGCGTGAAAACTGCGTCGACAACTCGACATTACGAGGAAGGACTTCGGAGTAAGCGGGGATTAACAAAACATCGTCAAAAGTTAATCCGTCCATCACCACTTTTTCTGCAACAAATGACATAATGGGGTTCATTAGAATTTTATTGCATGCAAAGATAATTATTTTTCGGCAAGCTATTATCTATACATGAAGATTTTTAAATTATTTATCACCCCAAAAGCTAAAATAAAAAAGCGACAACCGATTATCGGAATGTCGCTTTTTCACTATTATTTCTCGGCTTTTAATTTCCCATCTCTGAAAGGAACTTGATACGTATCAAACGAATTTCTTCTTCGCTATACTCCATACCAAACTCCTCAATGGCATCTTCGAGACTATCGCTTTCACTCTCCTTGAAGTAGTCAAAAATATCGTCGATATGCTCGTCGTCCATAATCTCGTGCAGGAAATAGTCGATATTGATTTTCGTTCCCGAATAAACAATCGCCTCTATCTCGTCGAGCAACTCTCCAAATTCAAGGCCCTTCGACTCGGCCAATTCATCAAGTGCAATTTTCCTGTCGATGGCCTGAATAATGGATACTTTCAATTTCGACTTATTGGCAACCGTACGCACCCTTAAATCTTCGGGACGCTCAATTTCATTTTCTTCCACATGAGCTTTGATGACTTTAACGAATTCTTCTCCGTAACGTTTCGCTTTACCTGCTCCTACCCCCGGAATATTTTGTAACTCCTCAATTGTAATCGGATAGGTTGTCGCCATAGCTTCTAATGAAGGGTCTTGAAAAATCACATACGGAGGAAGTTCCAATCGTTTAGCGATTTTCTTTCGCAAATCTTTCAAAATAGAATATAACTCGGGATCGACCGCACAAGAAGCTCCACCTTTCATGGGCACTTCTTCCTCCACCTCGTCAAAATCGACATCTTTGACAATCTTAAACGAAACCGGATTCTTCAAAAACGCATGCCCAGCCTTCGTTACCTTCAATAGTCCATAATTCTCAATATCTTTACCTATGTAGCCGGCTATCAATGCTTGTCGAATGACGGCGTTCCACGTGCGCTCATCTTCACCCTGTCCGCTTCCAAACACCTCTAAATCTTCATGTTGATACGAAAGTATTTGGCTCGTTTCTTTACCTAACAAGACATCTATCACATATTCGGCTTTAAATTTTTCTTTCAGTGCAATAATAGTTTCAAGAACCGCACAAAGTTGATCTTTTGCTTCCACTTGCTTTTTAGGATTTAGGCAATTATCACAATTTCCACAATTATCTTCCTCATACTCTTCTCCAAAATAATGCAGTAAAATCTTGCGACGACAAAGAGAAGATTCGGCATAAGCAGCAGTTTCTAACAAAAGCTGTTTACCAATCTCTTGCTCGGCAATGGGTTTTCCCTGCATGAATTTTTCGAGTTTCTGTAAATCTTTATTGATATAAAAAGTTATACACTGACCTTCTCCTCGACCGGCTCGTCCCGTCTCTTGATAATAGCCTTCCAGACTTTTGGGTATATCGTAATGTATGACATACCTGACATCGGGCTTATCAATCCCCATACCAAAGGCTATCGTGGCAACGATAACATCTATTTTCTCCAACAAGAATGCATCTTGATTCTGAGTCCTAGTCGCAGAGTCCATTCCGGCATGATATGGCAACGCACGAATTCCGTTTACCTGTAACAATTCTGCCAATTCTTCTACTTTCTTTCGACTCAAACAATAGATTATACCCGATTTACCCTCCTGCGATTTTATATATTTAATAATGTCTTTATCGATATTCGCTGTTTTCGGGCGAACCTCATAATAAAGATTAGGACGATTAAACGACGACTTAAATACAGTAGCTTCCAACATGCCCAGATTTTTCTGTATATCATGCTGGACTTTCGGAGTCGCAGTCGCGGTAAGAGCTATTACAGGACGTACGCCAATCTCATTAATAATAGGTCGGATACGTCGATATTCAGGACGGAAATCATGTCCCCATTCCGAAATACAATGGGCTTCATCTACCGCATAAAACGACACATTCACCTGTTTAAGAAAATCAATGTTTTCTTCCTTCGTCAAGGATTCAGGAGCAACATATAACAATTTGGTTTTCCCCGATAAAATATCGGTTTTCACTTGGTCTATCGCAGTTTTGTTCAAAGAGGAGTTTATGAAATGAGCGACACCATCTTCGGCACTGAAATTCCGCATAGCATCGACCTGATTCTTCATCAATGCAATCAAAGGCGAAATAACTATCGCAGTACCGTCAAGAATCAACGACGGCAATTGATAACAAAGCGACTTCCCTCCTCCGGTAGGCATCAATACAAATGTATCATTCCCGGCAAGCAAATTTCTGATAATCGCTTCCTGATTTCCCTTAAATGTATCGAATCCGAAATTCCTTTTCAGTTCCTCAGTCAAATTTACTTCTTTTGCCATACGGTTACTCTCTTTCTCGTTATGTATATTCGCCGACCTTTATCGGTCAAACAAATTTATAAACAACTCCTCTTAATTACCAAATTTTTTCTTGCTGTTTTTTCTTATACTGCCAATAGTTTTGCTTTTTCTAACTTCTTTTCTGCATAGCTACGTGTTATATGCAATTTCTTTTTTGTCGAAGAAGGCGTTTCATACATAGCATCCATCATAATCGTTTCGACAATAGAGCGCAATCCTCGGGCTCCCAACTTGAACTCTACGGCCTTTTCGACAACATAATCAAGCATATCCTCATCAAACGAAAGTTTCACTCCGTCCATTTCGAAAAGTTTGATATATTGTTTGATAATCGAATTCTTAGGCTCTACCAGAATTCTCCGTAGCGCAGCCTTGTCCAAAGGTTGCAAATAGGTTAAAATGGGCAATCGTCCTATAATTTCAGGAATAAGACCAAACGATTTCAAATCTTGGGGCGCAATATACTGTAACAGATTTTCCCGATCTATACGACCATTGCTACCACCTCCATTATAACCTACGACATGGGTGTTCAACCTCATGGCGATTTTACGTTCTATTCCGTCAAAAGCCCCGCCACAAATATACAAAATATTCTTTGTATTCACCGGTATCATTTTCTGCTCGGGGTGTTTACGCCCGCCTTGCGGAGGAACATTTACGATAGAACCCTCCAATAATTTCAACAAACCTTGCTGTACGCCCTCACCGCTGACATCACGGGTAATCGAAGGATTATCGCTTTTACGAGCAATTTTGTCGATCTCGTCGATAAACACAATACCTCGCTCAGCCGCCTCGACATCATAATCGGCAACTTGCAGCAAACGGGTCAAAATGCTTTCGATATCCTCGCCCACATAACCGGCCTCGGTCAAGACAGTAGCATCGACAATCGTAAACGGAACTTTCAATAAACGAGCAATCGTCTTCGCCAATAAGGTCTTTCCGGTTCCGGTAGGGCCGACCATAATAATATTCGATTTCTCAATCTCAACATCATCATTATCGGCTACCTGCAAAACACGTTTATAATGGTTATAGACCGAGACCGACAAATAACGTTTGGCATCGTCCTGCCCGATAACATACTGATCGAGAAATGTTTTTATCTCTTCCGGTTTAGGTAAATCCTCTCGGGATACGGTCCATTTGGAACTCGCTTTTTTCTTTTTATGCAAATATTCTTCGGAAAGGAGATAGGCTTGTTCGGCACACTCGTCGCAAATGCAACCGTCACGCCCCGGCATCAATAATCTTACCTCATTTTCTCCTCTTCCGCAAAAACTACACTTTTCGCCCTTAGCCATTCCTAGAATATTATTTCATAGATTTTACCAATACGTCGTCAATCATACCGTACTCTTTGGCTTCAAGAGCAGTCATCCAATAATCGCGATCGGAATCTTTCTCCACACGCTCATACGAGTTTCCCGAATGATCGGCTATAATGGTATAGAGTTCTTTTTTAAGTTTCTGTATCTCCCTTGCCGTAATCTCTATATCGGAGGCTTGTCCTTGTGCGCCTCCCATCGGTTGATGTATCATAACCCGGGAATGTTTCAAAGCAAAACGTTTTCCCTTTGTCCCTGCAACCAACAATACAGCGCCCATCGAGGCGGCCATACCTGTACAGATCGTAGAAATATCACTGCTTATGAACTGCATGGTATCGTAGATACCCAACCCGGCATATACCGACCCTCCGGGAGTATTGAAATAAATAGATATATCTTTACCCGGGTCAGCAGAATCGAGATAAAGCAACTGTGCTTCTATAACATTCGATGTATAATCATCGATAGGAGTTCCCAAAAAGATTATACGGTCCATCATTAAACGCGAAAACACGTCCATCTGAGTTACATTCAGTTGGCGCTCCTCCATAATAGAAGGGGAAAGATAGCTACTGGTAAACTGCGCATATTGATCAAGGGCAAGTCCATTCATACCCAAATGTTTTACCGCATATTTTCTAAAATCATTAGTCATAATTATATCGTTTTTAGATTGTTTTTTAATCCCTATTTTTAGTCAAAGATATAAATAAAAACAATTATACCCCAAATAAAATTCTGCAGCCCGGTCTTTTTTGCCAATATCTTCACAAAAAATAATACATCAACCGAACTACAAGCATCAATTAACTATATTAGAAGATTTCAAACAATGAAAAGCCCCGAAGCCATTACGTCTCGGGGCTATCGATAATTATATCGATTTTATTACTCGGCAACTTCAAACATTTTCTGGAATTTATCCATCGTCACTTCTTTGGCCGTAAGCGTTACAGACTCCTTAATGGCAGTTTGAATCTTCTGCTCCGTAGCTTGGTCAATAAGACGCGAACGAGACTCTTTGCTCGATAACATTTCCCTAGCATAACGTTCGAGAACATCATCGGGAACACCTGTCATACCATATTGTGCGAACTGACTTGCCGCTACCCGTTTTGCCAAAGCCAATAAATCGGCATCATCGACATGAATATCGAATTGTTTTACGATTTGTTCTTTAATCAACTGCCATTTCAAATCGGGAACCATCTTCGCAAAATCCTCATCGATATTTTCAGCTTTACGATTTTTATCGGTAGCCAACAACCAACGTTTCAAAAATGCATCGGGCAAATCAAACTCACCTACTGCCTTTTCTATCGCAGCACGTGCATCAATCGAAAATTTATAATCGCTTTCAGGAACCAATTGATGTGCTATCATTTCACGAAGTTTAGCAAAATATTCCTCTTCTGTTTTTACAACATCTTTACCGAATACATTGTCAAATAATTCTTGATTCAATTCGGCAGGTTGCAAATGTGTGATATCTGTCACTGTCATCTCGAAATTCGATGTCACATTGGCAGCTTTTTCCTTATCGATATTCAACATAGAGGCCAGTTCTGCGACCGAAGCATCACAACTTTTCGAAGGATTGAACATCACTTTGTCACCTTTCTTCACACCGGCAAATTTAGCTTTTTCCTTGTCATTCTTGAAATATGCAGGAGAAACGATGGTACTTTCGACCGTAATTCCCCCTTCTACCGGAGTCCCTTTTTTTACCATTTCTACCATCGAACCTTTGATAAGGTCTCTTTCATCGGTAGACTCATCTACCGAAATCTGTTTACCAAAACGTGACAAAAAGGATTCATTCTGACGTTTTACCATGTCATCATCGACAGTAATCGTATAGTAAGGTACTTTTATTTTTTTATCGACCTTTACATTCAATTCGGGGGCTAATGCCACATCAAAACGGAACGTGAAATCGTCTTGTGTATCCAAATCGACAGTCATATCTTCTGCGGTCATCGGCTCGCCCAAGATATTGAGCTTATTATCACGAATATAATTGTACAGAGACTCGGAAACCAAACGATTAATTTCTTCAACTCGAACCGATTTTCCAAACATCTTCATGAGCATACTAAAAGGAACTTTCCCTTTTCTGAATCCGGGAATATTCGCTTTTTGCCCATAAGCACGAAGAGATTTGTCTACTTTTTCCTGATAGTCAGCCTTTGAAATTTCAATCGAAATCACGGCATTCAGGTTGTCAGTGTTTTGATGCGAAACGTTCATTCTTATGATTTTATTAAATTAGACTCACAAATTTATTCTCAACTTTCCACAAAAAGCGTGCAAATTTGAGAGCGCAAAATTAGTGCTTATCTTTCGATAATCAAATTATTATTAATTTTTTTCTTTCTACCTATATCGTGAAAAGACTTTCCACTCCGCAAGAGCAGCCTCCTTTGAACCCCAATACCCCACCTTATTTCGTATCGGACATCAATTGTTCAAAAAAATCGTCAAGCTCTTTATCCATTTTTTCCCAAAAATCATCGTGCAAATAGATATTCTCATCGTCCAATGTAACCAAATCGGCAACGGGCTCCATCTCATTATCTACCAACACGACAGAAAAAGGGGGTATAATATCCAGCGAATGTAAAGCATGATTCACATCTTCATGACTCAACACCTTCCTCAGAAAAGCAATTATCGCAGCATCCGAACGTTCTCCACTGGAATCTCGCCACTCGTCCAATCCATCAATTACCGATTGCACCAATATACTTTCAGTATCATCAAATACCGAAAACAACTGTTCATCGTATTTCACCTGCACATACATATCGGTCAAGGACATCGCCTCTGCACGAGCCTTCTCCACTGCCGTACAAAAAGACTCACACATTGCAGAAAAAAGTGTTAATTCCGAAGTTTCCATAAATACATAATTATTTGTACTTCAAAGATAGTATAACCGAAGATGGAAACCAATTTATTTAGTCATGCCCGGCTCAACTTACCTTTACATTCACGACAAAGATAGCGAAAAAATCCGTAGACATCGCCGTTATGCAAAATTTTCTCCTATTCGTCACATACAAAGCAAGTTTCAAATACCATATACAAAACGATGCGATAAAAAAAATCTCGTTTTATTCAAAAATATATAACTATTTGTTTGGATTCAAAAATGATTTCATTACATTTGCAACATCAAACTCATATTTGACAGGCAATGAAGAATTTTGATTTTGCATATTACTTTTACTTTTATTTTTATTTTGGAGAAAAATAGAAACGGGGTTTTATGCAAAAAAAAGAAATAGAAAACAATTAAGAAACTTATGATAAAATCCCGTTCAATACGAACGGGATTTTTTATTTATCTTGCTTATGAATAAAAAAATCACCATACAAGGCATAGCCGGTTGCTACCACGAGGCCGCCGCCCGATCTTATTTCGGGGAAGAAGAAATAGAAACGGTTCCCTGCTCGACATTTCCCGAAATGTTCGACCGCATGAATAACGACCGTTCTTTATTGGGTATCATTGCCATTGAAAACACCATTGCAGGCAGCATTTTACAGAATCACGAACTATTACGAAAAAGTGAATTAAGTATCATAGGAGAATATAAATTACGTATTTCTCACGTACTG
>OHGT01001213.1_pt1 | contig 12176 bp, 6 predicted proteins | sample 1567861 | NCBI WGS metagenome assembly OHGT01 (sample SAMEA3879533, study PRJEB24766) | human gut metagenome | biome: human-associated habitat; feature: feces | place: USA | collected 1985/1987 | reverse complement strand
CACTGTGACAGTGGTATTGAAGAACGGGAATATAAATGAATATAAATAATGCTAATGAATGTGAATATTTGGGGGGGGTAATTTACGAACATTTACGCGGGATAAAAATCTGGATATTGTAAAAGGTATTGGTATTTTATTGATTATATTCCATAATTATTTTCATACGTTTCCTGAGTTTCCGCCAGAATGTGAGTTTAAGTATGCTCCCGAAAATGTTTCCCGTTTTACCGAGGCCATGTTGTCTGGTAATTTACGCATTATGATTTTATCACTATTTTCCTTTTTAGGACATTACGGAGTTTCGATTTTTGTCTTTGTCAGTGGTTATGGACTTTCCAAACGTTATGACCACAGCGGGGAATCGAAATGGTATATCATTTTGCGCCGAGCCATACAACTGTGGAAGTGGCTCGTTCCTATGACGCTACTGCTTATCCTCGACCGTTATTCGGGGCATACGCATTTTACCTATGCCTATCTGGGTAATAACAAGATTTGGACCGACATGTTGTTTATGCTTACTTTTACGGCCAACGGCCTTGCCGACAGATTTATCATTGCCGGGCCGTGGTGGTATTTCGGCATGGCATTTCAGTTGTATGTTATTTACGCATTATTCTTGCGGAAATCATCGGACAAGGTTCTATGGGGTATTATAGCAGGGGTGTGGACGTTGCTCATTGTGTTGTCTAGTCTCGGGTTGGATAACTGGGTTTTTGCTTTTCGTTATAACAGCATAGGGTGGTTACCTGTGTTTTGTGTAGGCATTCTCCTGTCTCGTCACCCTGTATATATTTCGTGGAGATGGATTTCTTTGGGAGTCGTTCTTTTTGTTCTGAGTTTGTTCAATCGCTATTTGTGGGTGGTTAGTCCCATATTAGCCCTCTTTCCTGTGGCTGCCGTTCTCCCGCTTGCCAGAAAGGAACCTCTTCAAAATGTTCTGCTTTTCATGGGAAAACTTTCAGCTGCGCTGTTTGTAACTCATGCTTTTGTGCGGCAACAAGTTCTTGCGCACGATCAAGACCTTCCCCCAAAGATATCCGGGTTATTGTATCTCGTGCTTTGTATCGTTGTTGCGTGGGTATATCGATTGTGTTTGACCTGTTTTTATAAAAAGATTCATTTGTGATAATGTCCCTTTTCTTTCACCAAAATGACTTTTACTCTCCCGTCTTTCAGAATCGCCCTTGATCGGGAAAAGAAGGGTAATGTTCAGATTCTTTAAATCGAGCCAAAGTTCTCGGTCGGGGTTAGTTCCTAAAAAGTCGAGATAGGCCTTCAACGGTTCGCCCGAAGGTTCGTCATGCCCTATCTCGAATGTCGCTGAATCGGTGAGGAACAGCACGTCGCACTCAAAATTTTTATACTCCTGTTCAAACTCGTGCAACTTCTCGATCGAGTTCGTCCGGTGTAACCATATTTTGTCGATATAACGACGTACGATTCGGTCGTTCCAAAACGGGATAGCCAATAGAGACAAACACAATATCAACAGCAAAAGTCCAGATAGACGAAGCCGTTTCATCGTGCTATTTCAGATGTAATTTTTTCAGAATCTTTACGGGAACAGCATCTTTGTGGACCAAGATATCCATAGTTTTATATTTCACGAATGCTTCTGATGCGTAGAAAAAGCCTCCATAAATTTGTTCCGTACCCCACGAATTTTTCACTTTATAATATTTCGTACCGTTCTGGTCGACGGCTGTTCCTATGAATACCATGCCGTGATCGTCGGTAGTCTCGTAGTTATCGAATGCTTCTTGTCGCAGTTTTTGGTCGATGTATTGTTCTTCCTCCGGTTCTTCGAATTTATATAGTTCTCCTTCTTTTTCCGATTTTGACAATTTTACCCAACGAGCCAATTCGGTTCCAGACAGGTTCTCGTTTTTCTTCTCTACGGGAACCACAGCAAACCCTTTCAGATATTGGAATCCTTTCTCGCTTACATCGGAAGCCCACATGACTGTAAAACCTTTATCGATGGCATAATCGATTGTCTCCATCAATTCGTTGAGCGGGATATTATAATATTCCGACCATAACCAGTTGTCGGGTACTTCAATGGCAAAAGGTTTGTAAAAATCGTGATGGGTGAATGATGTCAACGGAACATAATCCGAGGCTTTTATACCCAATGATTTTGCAAAAGATTGAGGTGTGTATTCTACGCCGTTGTAAGTAAACTTCTCGGGAACTTTGCCTAAATAGGTGTCCAGCACGGCTTTGAATCCATCGAGCCATGCCGTCGAAAGTTTTTTATTGGGGTTGGCAATGATAGCATCGACATAACCTTTGAGGATAGCGTCGAGTTCTCCGTGCTGGTGCTTGTCTGTCCCGTAATTCAAACCGGTATAAACCTCCTCGGGAACAATGCCATATTTATCGATGATATAGAGCACGTCATAAGCGCTACCCCCGGCCGAAAAGGCGATATCGCCGTGCATGCGTACATATTTAATCGCTTTTTCTATATAATCGTTACGCACGATAAACATTTCCGATAAGTCTACCGCAGGCTTTCCTTGACGCAACAAATCATCTTCGATAAACGATAAAGTCGAGAAGCTCCAACACGTTCCCGATCTGCTTTGGTCTTTTACCGGGTTGGTCTTCAATTCTTTGGTTACAGTAAATTGGTAACCCACAGAATCCGTTTTATTTTCGTTTGCCCATGAGCAGAAAGACATTGACAATAAAGCACAAGCGATAGTGAAAAACTTACAATTCATACACAACTATATTTTAAAATACGGTACAAATATAGTGAAAGGTGAGTGCAGAGACAAGCGAAAATTATATTTTCGGCTTGACTATGCCGAACCGCATCCTATATTATACAGAATAATATAACGAAAGGTAGATGTAGGATAAAATAAATATATTTATTTTTCATGCCGAACTGCATTCTGTATGATTCGAGTTATAAATTATTTTCGTTCTATTGCGATAGAATTGATGGCTGTAAGGGATATATTAGGATATAGGCGTAAAATTTCGTATGTTTGCATCAGTAACTCGATAATGGAATGGTTATGAAAACAAGTTATATTTTTCAATTGCTTATTTCTGTTTGTGTCCTTTTGGGAGGCATTTCTGCAACGGCCCAAAATCGTTCGGAACCGTATGAAACACAAGCCTTCTCCGATCGATTTCGAACTATACAGACCGAGGTGGAAGGTAGGGAATTGTTCCCTCCCATTATTGAATTGAATACCGACGAACACATAACGATTTCGTTCGATGAGTTGGCCGAAGATGTCACTTATCTGCAATACAGTCTTATACATTGTAATGCAGATTGGCGTCCTTCCGACTTGTCGGATTTGGAATATCTCGATGGCTTCAATACGAATTCTGTCGAAGAATATGAATTTTCTACTGCGACTTTCGCGCATTATGTGCATTACAGGATTACGCTTCCCAATGCCGATGTACAGTTTAAAGTATCGGGTAATTATGTGCTTGTGGTTTATCCCGAAAACGAACCGGAAAATATTTTGTTGCAAGTGTGTTTTTCGGTCTATGAAAACCAAGTTTTGGTCGCTCCTTCTGTAACATCTCGCACCGATATAGATTATAACCGTGAGCATCAACAGGTAGAAGTCGCTCTCAATACCAACAATTATCGGGTTCAAAATCCTTATAACGAATTGAAAATAAGTATTCTTCAAAATAGCCGACGGGATAAGGAGGTTATTATAAATAGACCTTTAAGGGTACAAGGGAATCAAATTGTTTTCGGTCATGACCGCAATATGATATTCGAAGCGGGGAATGAATTTCGTCGGTTCGAAATGGTAGCTACCCGTTATGCCGGATTAGGGGTTGAAAAAATATACTATTTCGACCCATATTATCACGTCGTGTTAGCTACGTCTGTTCCCAGAGCGCAAACGAGTTATCTTTATGATAAAACCCAAAACGGGCGTTTCGTCATACGCCAAAGCGGGGCAGACGACAGCAATACCGAAGCCGATTATTTCGTCGTGCATTTCACGCTTGATTCCGATCCGATTCCGGGAGGAAAAATATATATCGATGGCGAAATGACGAATCATCGGTATACCCCTTATAACGAAATGGTTTATAATCCTGCTTCTGGGAAATATGAGAAAACCCTGCTCTTGAAACAGGGTTCTTACAATTATCAATACCTATTTTTGCCCGATGGAGGGAGTACCACTTCGGCAGGCCCTATCGAAGGAAACTATTATGAAACGGTAAACGAATATTTAGTAAAGGTTTATCATCGTCCGCAGGGAGTACGTTACGATAAACTCATCGGTATAGGAATGGGGTATTCCGGTCGTTGATCGGCTTTCTGATTCGGCCATGCCCCGAATTTATTCCTAACGCGATCGTTGTAAATAAAGCAATGAGGTACAAATAATTTTTCATATATTTACCTTGTTTTTTAGGTTTTCTGTATATTCTAAAAACAAATGCTGTCGTGCCAATGTTTATAAAATAGCCACCGGAATACAGTTAAATAAGGTGTATATAGAGTCCTTCAAAAAAGAATTCCTCCAAAATGAAAAAAGCACTAAAATATATTGCTATCGTATTGATTTCACTTTTAGTGCTATTGTTGACTTTACCTTTGTCTATTTATATCCCGGCAGTACAACGATGGGGAAAGAATGAGATTAGCGGTTATGTCGGCCGATCGACAGGAATGGAGCTTTCCATAGGAAAGTTGTCTCTTAAATTCCCGTTCCGACTGCAAATCGACGATATACTTTTATTGATTTCGAGTCGGGATACGCTGTTGCAAAGTTCAAGTATACAAGTGGGGGTAGCCCCGGCGGCACTTTTGCGTGGACAAGTTCAAATTCAGAAAATAGCATTGAACGAAACACTTTTTCGTTTTTCGAATTCAGACTCTACTTTATTACTATCGGCTAACATAAAACAATTCTCCACACAGAAAGCAAACGTTAATTTAAAAGATTATCACATCTCATTACCTTCCACCCGATTGGACGGAGGGGAAATAACTTTGAACTTGTCGGAGAGTTCCCCCGATACTGTTTCTGCGGAAAGCGCTCCATTGAATTGGAGCATCTCGGTAGGAGAAATAGGGTTATCGAATATCCATTATTCTATGCAGATGAAACCTACTATCGAAAATTTGGATGCTTCGATACAAAAAGCGAGACTCTTGCAAGGAGAAATAGATTTATACGGGCAATCGGTTCGAGTCTCCGAGGCGATTATAGACAAAGGGGATTATCGTTATTATCCGGGGAGTGGAAGTGAAAATAATGAAACAGAACCGGAGGAAAATGATGCCGATACAATCGTTTCGCCGCCGTGGACCGTACAAATTCAAAAGTTGCGGCTGCATCGGAATCAAGCTCTTTATGCCTTGCCGACCCGAATCCCCCAAAAAGGGCTCGACTTCGGGTATCTTTCTCTCGATAATATTGAGATTGCCATCGACTCCCTCTATAATCGAGGAAGCGAAATATGCGTTCCTATCAAACAATTGGCGTTCACCGAACGTTCGGGGATAGCCGTAACTCGAACACAAGGAACTTTTACTATGGATTCGACAGGTATCTCCTTGCGAAAATTTCAGATGAACACTGCTTTATCTGAGATTTCGGCGCAGATTAAAGCTGGAAACGGTATTTTCACACAAAATTCACAGACACCGGTCGAAGCTCGATTACAGGCTAAACTCGCTATTGGGGACATTATTCGGGTATTACCCGAATACGACAATTATACCAGAGGGTTGTTGTTGTCGACCGGTTTTCTTTCAAACATCTCGATGAATGGTAAATTGGGAGATTTAAATTTGGAAAAGGCCGATATATCCCTGCCGGGAACATTCGTTTGCCAAGCGACAGGCAATGTGCAAAATTTGCACGAAGCAGATCGGATTAACGGAAGTCTCCAATGGGAGCTTCGCCTGAAAAATTCGCCGGTCTTTGCGAATGTAATGCCGGACTCCCTAAGCAAAAAAATACATATACCGCCGACCCAATTCACCGGTAATGCCCGACTTTCATCGGAGATGATCCGGTCGAAAGCCCAAATCGAATCCGGCGATGGCCTCATCACTCTCCTTGCTCGATTAAATACTAAAAAAGAGCAATATGATGGACGGATACTGATAGATCGATTCCCTCTATCTTCGTTCCTGCCTCATGATTCTTTGGGAGTACTCTCTGCTTCGACCCGGTTCTCAGGAGAAAAATACAATCCGATGGATTCCAGTATGTATGCGACTGTCGACTTGAAAATAGATTCCGTGGATTATTCGGGTTACCGGTATACCGGACTGTCTATCGAAGCAAAATTGAATAGGGGTAAAATGAGTGGCGGTATAACTTGTACCGATCCTAATTTGTTGATGGAACTCTCCGTATCGGGATCGCTGTCTCCCGAAGAATATACGGCCGACTTGACTGGCGAGATTCATACCGATTTGGAAGCTCTGAAACTGGTAACCGAAGCATGCTCGGTTTCTACCGGCCTTTCTCTTTCTGGCTATGTTTCGCCCATGAGCGAATCTTATCGGGCAGACATACGGTTAAGTGACTTTTCTGCCCTCTTGCCGACCAGCAGGTTACAAACCAATGCATTGTCGATTTCGGCCGAAACAGACTCTACGCACATAAATGCCGCTGTCCGAAGCGGAGACATGGCTATGAATTTTGTTTCGAGTATAGGATTTAGCTCTTTCTTGGAAAAGCTGAACCAGTCGTTACCTATTATTGCTACGGTTCAAGAAGAAAAGCGATTGGATATGAAAGCGTTGCATCAAGTTCTGCCTCCTTTTGAGTTTCATGCGAACGCAAAGCGGAATAATCTCATACAGCAGTATCTCAAAGGAATGAACATGGGATTTTCTCAAATCGACTTGAATATCCAAAACGATACTCTATTGAATACGACGGGTAAGATAGATCGCTTTTCGACCGGGGGGATTACTATCGATACCCTGCAACTTTCTTTATTCGAGCGTCGTGAAAAGGAGGAAAGATTATATTACTCTCTTCAAGTCGGCAACAAGCCCGGAAACCTCGATCAATTAGCCTCTGTAATCCTTAACGGATTCCTTTCCGGGAATACGACTAAATTGTTTTGTGTGCAAAAAAACAGACAAGGACAAGAAGGATTCCGAATAGGTTGCCAAGCCGATTTCTTAGATTCATTGATTCAAGTGTCGTTTTTCCCGAAAAATCCGATTATTGGCTTTGAAACGTGGACATTGAATCCCGACAATTTTTTTTCCTACCACTATGGGCGACATTTCGATGCCAACATAGCTCTCACTCACGAGGATCGGCATTTTATTATCAAGACTTTACATAACGAACAATCACATGATTTCTCTCATCAAGAGGCATTGAAAGTCGATATAAACGGTATGGAGATAGCTCCGTGGTTGGCTTTATCGCCATTCTCTCCTCAAATCGACGGAAGTATTTCTGCCGACTTGCTGGTAAACTTTCCGCAGAGTGCGACGGAAGTATCCGGTAGTATGGGAATCGGTGATTTATATTATGGGAAACAACGTGTGGGAAATTTTAATCTGAATGTCGATTATCAATTAGACTCTTTGGGGCGTCAGGAAGCACAAGCCGATTTGGAAATAGACGATAAGAAAGTATTGACGTTGAACGGGCTTCTTGACAATCAAGCAGAAAATCCCGTTCGGTTAAATTTGTCCATAGATGAGTTCCCGTTGACGACAGCCAATCCGTTCCTCCCTTCCGAAATGGCGCAATTACAGGGGTATTTGAATGGGAAAATGGGAATTACGGGTAGTACCGATACGCCTCTCCTAAATGGTTACATACAGATGGAAGAAGCCGTGGCTAATTCTAAATCGATGGGAGCTACTTTGAAATTTCCTCAAAGTCAGATTCGAGTGGAACAAAATGTTTTGCAATTCGACAATTATGAAATCACGGGAGCGAATAAAAATCCACTGCATATCGATGGAAATATCGATTTCAAAAAATTAGATAAAATCGTTACCGATTTGAGATTATATGCATCGGCTTTCCAACCGGTTAAATCGGCGAGAAGTACGAAAGTGACTGTTTATGGTTCGGTTATCGCAGATATGGATATGACTGTAAACGGTCCGCTTGATGCCCTGAAAATTCGGGGAAATGTAGGGTTGCTCACAGGAACGGAAGTAACCTACGTTATGCAAGATTCTCCTTTCGCTCTTCAACAACAAGAGAACAATATCGTTACATTCGTTTCGTTCAACGACAGTACTGAAATAGCCGAAGAAGATACTTTGCAAAAGAGCAGTGTGTTGGGCATGGATATATTGGTTAATATCAACATTGCTCCCACTGTTAAAATGGGTGTGAATCTTTCGGTGGACGGAAAAAATCGGATAGACCTTCAAGGCGGAGGGGAATTGGCCTATACCATGAATACGTTGGGCGATAGCCGTTTCACCGGTCGATACAATCTCACCGGAGGTTTCGTCCGTTACAACCCGCCTATCATATCGGAAAAATTGTTTAAAATTCAAGACGGAAGCTATGTGTCTTGGAACGGTGACATCGCCGATCCTCAAATGTCTATCACAGCTGTCGAGACTGTACGCACGACTATCTCCGAGGAGGAGAAAAATACCCGGCAAGTCAATTTTGACATCAGTATCATCATTAAAAATTCATTGGAAAATTTGTCTGTTTCTTTCGACCTTTCCGCACCCGAAGACCTCACTCTGCAAAATCAGTTGACATCGCTCACGGCCGAGCAACGGGCTTCGCAAGCCATGAGCCTGCTCATATATAATACATATACCGGTCCCGGAACGTCGACTACGAAATCCGATCTGTTGGGTAATCCGCTTAACGCATTTCTGCAAAAAGAATTGAACCAATGGGCTCAGGATAATTTGAAAGGTATCGATTTGTCTTTCGATATTAATTCCTACACCGATGCTTCGGGAGTGAATACTCGCACCGATTATTCTTATAGGGCTGCTAAGAGTCTGTTTAACAATAGGGTAAAAGTCGTCATTGGCGGAAGCCTCAGCCCGGACGACAACGCAGATGTCAATTTCAAAGAGAACTTCATAGACGACATTTCCCTCGAATATTATTTGAATCAAAGGGATAACATGTATGTTAAAGTATTCCGGCATACGGGATATGAAAGTATTCTCGAAGGAGAGATCACTCAAACCGGTGTCGGTTTTGTCGTTAAGAAAAGGCTGCTCAATTTGATGGAGCTGTTTCGACCACGGAAAAGCAGAAAGGGGGTGAACCTATGAAAAGAGTATTCCGAAATGTATTTACCGTCGCTTTTCTATTGCTGATACTGATTGGCTGTTCCACGACAAAGCGTATTGCCGATGATGAAGTATTGTATACCGGTGTAAAGAAAATGGAAATCAGACCCGACTCTGGTGTGAAAATCGCCGATGCAGCTGCATCGGACGTTCGATCTACTCTTTCCGTCGCACCCAACAATCCTTTGTTCTCTCCTTATATCCGCACGCCGTTTCCCATAGGTTTGTGGGTGTGGAATTACATGGAACCCAAGCGGGAAAAAGGGTTGAAGCACTGGATATACGAGAAGTTGGCCAAGGAGCCGGTACTTGTTTCGACCGTACAGCCCGAACTGCGTATGAGAGTAGTCAAAGATATTCTCGGGAATAACGGATATTTCGGAGCAAAAGCCGATTATGAATTGATATACAACAAACGGAACCCTAAAAAAGCCCGCATTAAATATCGAATCGAAGTCCCCGAAGCCTATACGCTCGATACCATAGAATTACCGGCTCCTACGACTCCGGTAACTCGGTTTATCGACAGTATAAATAGTTCTTCGATTTTACAAAAGGGCGATCGTTACTGCCTCGATTCTTTATCTTTCGAGCGAAACCGAATTACTACCGCACTGAGAAATAACGGATATTTTTATTTCCGACCCGAATACATCGAATACCTTGCCGACACTACGTTATCTCCGGGTAAAGTGGCGTTGAGAATGACGTTGAAAAAAGGGATTCCGGCACAAGCGCTCAAACCTTATTATGTGGGAGATGTAACAGTTCGACTCAACCGTGCCACCGGCGACGGAACTCCCGATACCATTCGCTACCCTCGTATGACTGTCGCTTATTACAAGCCTATACGATTGAAAAAATGGGTATTACCCAAAAATATCACTTTCAAACCGGGCGAAATCTATTCGATTGCGACCCAAAATGAGACGCAATCCAATCTTGGGCGGTTAGGAATATTCCGTACTGTCGCTGTCGAAGTAACCCCTCTCGATTCATTGATACGAAAAGATTCCCTCGATGTAACGATACAGGCGACGTTCGACGTGCCGCTCGAAGCGACCATAGAAGCCAATGTTTCGTCTAAATCGAACAGCTATATAGGCCCGGGACTTATTTTCGGTATTAATCACAACAACGTGTTCGGGGGCGGTGAAAAACTTTCGGTCAAACTCAACGGGAGTTATGAGTGGCAGACGGGAGGAGGCTCGCAGCATGGTAAGGCTTCGCTATTCAACTCTTACGAAGTGGGTTTGAATTCGTCATTAACCTATCCCCGTATCGTGCCGGGATTTCTACCGCAACTACCCCGTACCCGAAAATATCCCGCTTATACTCGGTTCCAATTGGGGGCAAACTTGATGAATAGGCCTCATTATTTTCGTATGGTCTCTTTCAACGGTTCGATGTCATACGACTATCGTACCTCCTTGCGGGCCGGACACTCGGTTACGCCATTCAAGTTGGTGTATACAAAACTGCTCAATACGACCGAATCGTTCGATAAAACGATGGAAGAGAATCCGGCCATTGCCCTCAGTTTCCGAGATCAGTTCATTCCTTCTTCGAGTTACACCTATACTTACGACACCTCATACGGCCGGGAAGTGGATAACCGCTTTATCTGGCAGTTCATGGGAATGTCGGCTGGAAATATCCTTAGCGGGATAACATCGCTTTTTGGACAGCATGGGGAGAAACATATCTTTGGCAGCAGTTTTTCTCAATTCGTAAAGGGAAGTGCCGAAATGAAATATTATCACCGTTTCCGTGCCGAACATTGGTTGGCGACCCGGTTGTTTATAGGTGCGGAACATGCATACGGAAATTCCAAAGAAGTTCCGTACAGCGAACAATTTTATATCGGAGGTGCGAACAGCATACGGGCTTTTACTATACGTTCGCTCGGTCCCGGAAGTTATATTCCGGCAAAAGACGATGTCGACGGATATTTCGACCAGACAGGTACTTTCAAGCTCGAAGCGAATATCGAATACCGTTTTCCCATTTGGGGCGATTTGCACGGTGCGGCATTCGTCGATGCCGGGAATATCTGGCTATTGAAAAAAGATCCGAAACGTCCCGGTGGAGAACTCGACCGGAAAACTTTTCTCAAAGATATAGCCCTCGGTACAGGTATAGGATTACGCTACGATATCGGTATGCTTGTTTTACGGGGAGATTTAGGTATCGGGATACATGCGCCCTATGACACTGGAAAGAAAGGATATTATAATATGACTTCTTTCAAAAACAGTCTCGCATTCCACTTGGCTATCGGATATCCGTTCTGATAATCAATTCCAATAATCCAACAAGTGAGCAATAGCCCGACGAAATAATAAAGGAGCTTGTATCCCCAAAACCAATTTCCCATCTTTATTTAGAAGGAATCCGATTTGGGCTTCTATGATTCGTTCTTCTCTGCTTCCGTATAGTACGACAGTTCGCACTACTTTATAATCGGGATAATAATATTTTAAATATCGCTTTTCAAAAGAATCATAATCTTCCAATTCTCTTATTCCCTGTTGCCTAAACTGGTATTTTTTGCCTTCGATTGTAATCGTTTCGTTTTCAGATATATCGATCAAGACTAAATCGGGAATAGCAATTTTCTCTTTTTTATCTCCCTCTTTATATTTTTTTCGGTCATTATATTTTGCCAATGGTATAGGCGTGCCATCGGATTTCATAAAGTAGCCTTTTTTGCATCCGGCGTGATTCTCGAATATAGAATACCCCTCTGTGAAATTCTCAACGATAATATGAATGAAAATAGTTCCTAACTTCTCTCCTGTTGTATCGTATTTCCAATAGAATTCAGGCATGTTGGTTTGAGGAATTTCGAGGTTCTCCAATTTGATCTTTAATAGATTAGCCACTTGTATGA
>OHGT01001186.1_pt1 | contig 12399 bp, 5 predicted proteins | sample 1567861 | NCBI WGS metagenome assembly OHGT01 (sample SAMEA3879533, study PRJEB24766) | human gut metagenome | biome: human-associated habitat; feature: feces | place: USA | collected 1985/1987 | reverse complement strand
AATTAATGATAGTAGCCTGGCCAGGCTTTGGTCCTAAAACCGAACAACGCAAAGAGTTCGATGCCAAAGGTATGATTATTAACTTCGATACCTGGCCTCCCAAAAGCGGTGCACGTCCCTACGATGCTTATAACTCCGAAGCTAGAGACATCTATTGGAAATACCTCAATAAAGGCATTTTCAGCTACATCGATAACGATGGCTGGTGGCTCGATTCTACAGAACCCGACCATATTGACCGTAAGGAATCCGATTATGATCTGCCCACCGCACTCGGTTCTTATCGCAGCGTAAAGAATGCTTTCTCATTGATGCACAATGCCGGTATCGCTACTCATCAGAAAGCCCATACCCAAAACAAGCGTGTAGTCCTCCTTACCCGTTCGGGCTTCATCGGCCAACAACGCTATGGTTCCAACACTTGGAGCGGCGACGTAGCCTCTACTTGGGAGATGCTGGAAAAACAAATTCCTGCCGCACTGAACTATACACTTATGGGCATTCCCAACTGGAACAGTGACATAGGCGGTTTCTTCGCCAACCACTGGAACGAAGGAGGCGGAGCCAAGAACCCTAAATATCAGGACTTGTATGTACGCTGGATGCAATTCGGTACGTTCTGCCCCATGATGCGTTCGCACGGGACAGAGGTGCCCCGTGAAATATGGAACTTTGGCAAGCGCGGCGACTGGTGCTTCGATGCTCAAGAGAAAATGATTAAGTTGCGCTATCGCCTGTTACCTTATATATATAGCACTTCATGGGATGTATCAAGCAATGACGGAACATTTATGCGTCCGCTACTGATGGACTTTACTGCCGATAAGAAAACGTATGAGTTAGGTGGTGAATATCTCTTCGGTCGTTCCATCTTAGTAACACCCGTCACCAAGCCGGAAGTTACGGAATGGCCCGTCTACCTGCCCCAAGGAGCCGATTGGTGGGACTTCTGGAGCAACCAAAAGCAACAAGGCGGACAAACCGTGAATCGCGCTGTAACCAAAGACATCTTGCCGGTATATATCAAAGCCGGAAGCATTCTGCCTTTCGGTCCGCAAGTTCAGTATTCTACAGAGAAGAACTGGGACAACCTGGAAATCCGTATCTATCCCGGTGCCGATGGAACTTTCACTCTGTACGAGGACGAGAACGATAACTACAATTATGAAAAGGGTGTGTACTCCACCATCCGTTTTCAGTGGAATGACAAAACCCGTAACTTGACAATAGAAGACCGCCAGGGAGAATTCCCCGGTATGCTGAAGAACCGCAAATTCAATGTGGTATTGGTAAACCAGAAATCCGGAACAGGAGATGCACCGATGAAGGGGGGAAAGAGCGTTAACTATACAGGGAAAAAGACGACAATTAAATTCTAAGTCCACACCCTTAATCGATACGACACTACATCCAGCTATCAATACTTTATGATAGCTGGATGTTTTTTGATATTTTATCATTATATTTAATATACTACTATATACATAGAAACTACAATGATTTGGAAAGTAAACAATAAAAATATATATTTGCAATATTAATCATATATTGCTATGAATCGACTATTAGGATTATTATTATTTCTATTTTCAATTCTATTTTATCAACTTGCAAAAGCACAGAACAATCCTTATAAGATTGATGATAAGCTATATGCCTACTATCAGAAATGCAGTTCTTATGTCAATAATCCAGTTGTGCTGGCTATGGCAGATACCCTGTTCAAAAATGCAGCACATACTAAAGATGAGAAGGCTCAATGTCTGGCATTGCATCTAAAAGTTGATTATTATTACTACGCAGACTGTTTGGAAGCTTTATTGCGCGAGAATCAAAATATCGCCAACTTTGCACGCCAAACACAGTATCAGCAGTACATATTCAGTGCGTGGAACCGCGTAATCTCCTACTATATGCTGCATCATGACAGTGAACAGGCGCTACAAGAGTTAAAACGGTATCAAGACGAAGCGCTCCGTCTCAACAATTCATATGGTATTGCGCGTAGTTATATCCGTATGGGTGAACTTTATCAGTCATTAAACAACGATCTCGCCATCAAGCAGTTTAATAATGCTATAGAATATTACAAAAACATCGGTGAGACTAAAGACATTTCTTATCCTTACAACCGCCTTGGCTATTGTTATCTAAAAAAGCAAAACTTGAAAACAGCCGAGGAATATGCATTGCAATCATTGGATTCCGCTAAAGTCACAGCTCATAAAATAAGTGCATATTCTATTCTATTAAAAATTTACATTAAAGCCCGCAATTTTGAGAAAGCGGGTATCTATAAAGAATTACTTGATGGCCTCCATGCAAAAAAACTACTTATAGGAGCCAATAAAAGCAGCTACTTTAAAGGAATTTCGGACTATTACATCGCCTTAAGGCAATGGGGAAAAGCACTCATTTACGTAGACTCTATTGAAGACCCGATTATAAAAGCTGAGCATCAGGCAAAAATTTTCTTTGAGCAAAAGAACTTTGAGAAGGCTTACTACTATAGCAATCTGAAAAACAGGCTATCCGACTCTATAGTACAAGCCACCAATGCAGAATTGCTTGCTGTATACAACGCTCGTTTCAACAACCAGACTCTGCAAATGGAGAAAAAACGCCTAAAAGTACAGCACCAGCAAGAAGAGTTACACCGAATAGCTCTAGAAACCCGAGAGAAACAACGCAACTTTATCGTTCTTACCATTATATTATTAATGACAAGTGGCTTCTCTCTATTTTATGCGGGCAGTCGCCGCCGTTACGCACAACGTCTGCAAGCAGAAAAATTGTTAGCTGAAGAAGCTTGCCACCGTGCTGAAAACGCCGACCGTTTGAAAAGTGTTTTTCTACAAAATATCAGCCATGAGATACGTACTCCACTCAATGCCATAGTAGGATTCAACGAGATACTGAATGGCAATGACAACATTGAATTAGAACCGGAAGAAAGGGCAGAACTTCTCAGCAGTATTCATCGGAATACCGAGCTTCTACTGACATTGGTCAACGATGTACTTGATCTTAGTTCGCTGGAGAGTGGTAACTATCAGCTAACTCTCGCTCCTACGAATATAGAAGAATTATGCAGGCATACTTTAACCAATGTGGAAACGAAAGTTCCTACAGAAGTATCCCTGGAATTAGAAGCATCTCCCAGCAACCAGATTATCACAACCGATGCTTCATGTCTGCAACAAATACTAATGAATCTTTTGGAAAATGCCTGCAAATATACGGAACAGGGTAAAATAATTCTCGCTTATAGAGCAGATTCAGAGAAAGTGGTCTTTTCGGTTACCGACAATGGCTGTGGTATTTCTCCGGACAATGCAGAGATTATCTTCCAACGCTACGAAAAGCTGGATAGCTTCAAACCGGGCTTTGGTATAGGACTTAGTATCTGCCGAAGTATCGCCACATTGTTGAATGGGCACATCTATCTGGATACCACCTATACCCAAGGCGCTCGATTTGTATTAGAGATTCCGATTACATCACAAAATAAATAAGAATCGAATGTAACAGAAAGACTGATTTTAAATTACATCTTTATTACTATATAGTTTTTTTAGCCTTAGCAATGCCTCAATATAGTAATAATCAGCATAAATAATTGATGCATCTATCTCCGACTTGGCAGGCCAGTGTCCTGTGGAATGGAGCAAGAACGAAGGTTTCGATTTACCACTTTGGTATTTTTCGGAACTGAGGCTTGTCAACATCTTTACAGCTGCATCTTTATATTCAGTGGCTTTCTCGACAGGCAGATAAGTGGATAATTCCAATAAAGCGGAAGCCACTACCGCGGCGGCTGATGCATCACGAGGAGAATTAGGGATAGACGGATCATTAAAGTCCCAATAGGGAACGTAATCTTCCGGCAGGTTCTTCAAATAAACATCGGTTATTTTCTGTACAAAATCCAGGTAACGGGTATCTTTCGTTTCACGATAGAGAACTGTATATCCGTAAATACCCCATGCCTGTCCGCGAGCCCACATCGTATTATCGGCATATCCCTGATGGGTACATCCGCGAATAAAATCTCCGGTCAAGGTATCGTAAACTGCCACATGATAGGAAGTATAATCCGGACGGAATTGATATTTCATAGTCTTGTCGGCATGAGAAATGGCAATATCCGATAGATAAGGATTACCACCGTTATTGGCTGCCCAGAACAACATTTCCAGGTTTATCAGATTATCCATAATCGTGTTGTGCCCGCCGAACATCTCTACATTTCGCGGCCATGAGAGGATAGTACCTACACGTGGATTGAACAAGGTAGCCAAGGTATCCGCAGTATTTAAAATGACATTTTTGTACTCAGGGTTTTGCGTCAGGCGATAACCGTTACCGTAGCTGCAAAATATCAGAAAGCCCAAATCATGGTCGAAAGCCGGAGATTCTGAGAGGAACTTCAGGGATGAGGTGAATTTATCAGCCTCTTCTTTTAACTTCTCATCACCGGTATACTCATAATCGTACCACAGAATGCCAGGCCAAAAGCCACTGCACCATTCATCTTTGGTAGCCTTACGGCAATGCCAAGTGGTAAGGCTATCCATGATGTTGCGGGGCATCATGGTATAATCAATGCTACCATCATTTGTTTTCAGTTCGGTTAAAGTACGATGTACCTGATTATTACAATAATCAAGAGCCTTGTCCACGTCGAACTCCTCCTTCGGAGCGGAACAAGCTGTAAGCAGGCATAAGCCCAAACTTGTTAATAGAGTTTTTGTCTTCATATAATATATTCTTTTATCTTTCAATGTGAAACCAGTCGGCATCTACCCAACCCCTCTCTTTTCCAAATGGAGCGGTACTGAACAAACCTACCTTAGCTCCTATCCATTTCCCTTGACGGGCAACGAAGGGTTCACCGACTGTTTTGTATTTCTTTCCGTCCAAGCTATAAGAGAAACGGCAAATTCCATTCTTACCTACATTTACCCGCAAGTAAATGTCTCTTTCATAATTGGGATTCAATCCGGCTTCAAACTTCCGGCTCAAAGGCAATTCAGCAAGGCGGGTTGTGATTTCTTTATTCTTCTGTTCGGCATCTTTACAGACTACTTGTTTCAGAATGAATTGCTCTCCTTCTTTCTCCACTCCGATGTAGCAATAATCCCAACCCATCACAATCAGACCGGATTGCTGTCCGTCGGCTTTTGCAACGACTTTTAGTTTGGTAGTTGCCGCGAACTCTTCCGCAGGAAACTTCTGCAAAAGAAGATTAGGGACTTCCCAGAAGTTCACAAAGTCTTTTGATAAAATATGCCCATAGATACGCATATATCCTAAATCAGAGGTAAATCCAAAAGTATCCTGATAATTGGCATGCCATTCCCATTGCAATCCCAGTTGCCGGGAATTAAATTCATCACTTTCTGCCAGTGATTCTACCGGATAGGTACGACCTACATTCGGCATTTTGTAGCGTTTCACCGGTTCTCCACAACCGTCATTATCTTTATCTTCACCAATTACAGGCCAGCCGTTCACCCACTTCATAGGATTCAGATGGATGATGCGACCATACATCGCTTTATCCTGAAAGTGAATGAACCAAGATTCACCGGAATTCGTTTCTACCCAGCCACCTTGATGAGGACCATTGATATCGGTCTTTCCTTGTGCCATTACTATTTTCGATTCGTAGGGTCCATATATATTCCTGGAACGGAGTGCCAACTGCCAACCGGCAACCACACCGCCGGCAGGAGCCAGTATATAATAATATCCATTGTGTTTGTAGAGTTTAGGACCTTCTATAGTATGGTTTACGCCATCATTGCCATCGAAAACAAGTACAGGCTCACTGATAACCTGTGTACCTTCTGCATTCATTTCACAAATCACAATGACACTGTTAAAGGCCGCACGGCTTCCTGCCCAGGCATGCACCAAATAAACCTTTCCATCCTCGTCCCAAAGAGGAGCAGGATCTATCATTCCCTTCCCTGCTTTTACCAGTACCGGAGCTTCCCATTTCCCCAGTGGATCTTTGGTTTTCACCATAAAGATACCGAAATCCGGATCTCCCCAGTAGATATAATACTCACCCTTATGATAACGGATAGAAGGAGCCCACACCCCTTTCCCATGCTGGGGTTTGTCATAAAACTCCTTTGGCTCAATGGTTTTCAGTGCATAATTAACCAACTTCCAGTTCACCAAATCCTTGGAATGCAGGATGGGTAATCCCGGGCTGCATCCGAAGCTGGACGCCGTCATATAGAAATCATCACCAACCGCACAAACATCCGGATCAGAATAATCGGCATGAAGGATAGGATTGGTATAATACTGTCCGTACATGTCCTGACAAATACCAAGTATCAGAATTATCCTTAAAAAAGCTCTTACCATAATTGTTACCTTCTAAATAAACTATCCCAAAAACATCTTTTTTACCTCAAAATACATCATCCTAATGAATAACTCTTCTTTTATACGTTTAAGGAGATAATTACACTTAATCCATTATAATATTTTTCCATTATATCTCTTATACTTCTTCATTTCCTTACCATTAATGGGGACCAAACGGATAGCTGCTCCCCCACTGGGTTTCAAATCAAACTTCATGGTCATGGAGGCATCGACTAAAAGATAAGTGCATGCTACCCCGGTGCGGGTCTTCACTTTATCACCACCATCGGTATAGATGGATGCCAGATAGGTTTTATTTTTATCGAGGAAAGAAAGCGGAATGTTTTCCTTAGATCCGTTATTATTGGTCATTGCGGCAACGAACCAATCTTCACCTTTGCGACGTGCCATTGTAATATTCTTGCCGGGTGCTCCATCCAGCACTTTCGTATCGTCGAATACGGTTTGCAGGTTTTCGAACCATTCTATTTCGGGTTCTCCCTGATAGAAAGAAGGTTTGTCATACCAGAAAATAGTTTGCAGAGGACTATAGAAGACAAGTGAAGCTGCTAACTGGTGAGCATGCGTTGTCTTCAAACGTTTGTCGAAATAGCAGATTGTATAATCCGCCGCACCGTTTATCATACGGGTGAAAGGCAGCGTTACATTGTGCGTTGCATCAGGAAATTCTTCATTTCCGCAGATGCCTTCCTGCGTCAACAAGTTAGGATAAGTGCGACTGAAGCCCGAAGGACGGAACTCGTCATGAATATTCATCAACAGATGATTTTCGGCTGCAAGACGTACAAGGTCGTGTACCCAAGTAGCCCAGCGATGGCTGGCATACTGTACAAAACCCGATTTGACACCCACAATACCCCATTGATGCAACAATGGGAAAAGTTCTTTTGCTTGTTTCATCAGTGCATGTTGGTTAACATATACCCAAATGCCGACACCTTTTTCTTTTCCGTAGGCAATAACGCGGGGCATATCCAACTTGGCAACTACTTTCGTCGCATCGCCGTCGTGCGAGGTACAAGGCATGTACCATTGCCAATCGAAAAGCATATAAGGAATATTGTGCGCGGCGCAGAAGTCAATGGTAGCGATAGCTCCTTCGGTAGAAATGGTGGTTTCACGCATAATTTTGCCGGGCTTCACCCAAGCGGCTGCATCGGTAATCTCGCAAGGAGGGTTCAGATTCTGAATAATATCATTATGCTCCAAAAGTTCACCGGGTTTATCGGCAGCCATAATAATCTTCCAAGGTGTGGCATAATAAGTGACGATATCCACAGGGCTGTACATAACCGAAGTCAGCGTATTCTTTTTAGTTTCGGAAGTTTTAAATTTGGTCAAGCACCAGTCATCCACATCGGCATCGGTCAAAGCGGCCCATTTACCGTTAGGCAGTTCTATTGTCAATGCACGTTCTACTGGGTGCTTGATTTCGTTGATATCCAGATACTCAAAAACAGACTGTGCCCATTGTTCCGTCCAGGCTTTAGTACCTGCGGGGAAGGTATATTCGGTAAGATCGGCTACAACCTTATGAAAGATAGCCTTGGGATGTTCGGGGAAGAAGTAACGGAAAGATACACCTTCATCGTAGGCACGCACTTCTATATTGAGACGATAACCGGAGCCATCTTTCTTTGACAAGTACATGGTAGCGGCGTTATAAGCATTTTGTACACGGCTACGTTCACCATAGAGCGGTTGCCAGGTATTATTAATTGTCGGTTGATAGGTAACGGAGTCTACCTCCAGATTATCCATCCAGCAAGCGGGCTGCTTCAAATTGCGAACGCCGAGCGCCATTTCCCAGATACGGTTATCCAATCCCAATCCTGCACGGGAGTTTTCGAGTACCGGTTCACCTTTATAACTAACACTATAATACACTTCATTCACCTGTGGTGAGGCTTGTTTCTGCTGAAATACAATTTGGTGTGTACCGGCAGGCGATGCCAGTTTCAACTCTTTTGTATTTCCCGCTATGAGGGTAGCGGCAGATACAAGTGTTCCTAAAATAAATACGGTTCGCTTCATATTCTATGTTCTTTTATTTATGAATACGAATAACCATCAAACTATACTCAATGAGTATTATTTTATTTTTTGCATACCTGTTTTCATATAAAAGACTACTTTTGCAAAAAATGAGAGAAACACAGCATGAAAAGGATCATCACTTTTTTGTTAACCATTGCATCGGCTTTATGCTTTCATCCTTGTGTTGCACAAGAGATTATAGCCAAACCTATGCCCTTCTTTTCTAACCTGACTTCCAATGAAATATGGGATGTTTTTCAAGACCACACAGGATACTTATGGATTGGTACTTCCAATGGAATAGCCCGGTATGATGGCTATCAACTTCAATCTTTCCGGAATGATTACCACACTCCCCACTTACTGACAAACAATCATATTTCAGACTTTGCCGAGAGCGAACGATACGTATGGATCGGCACACGAAAAGGGCTGAACCTGTATGATAAGAATACTTTCCAAATACACCCCGCTCCCGACAAGGAACTTTGCCAAAAGAATATAGAATGTATTGTTTCGGCAAAGAACAAACAAGTCTGGATAGGTGCCGAAGGGCATATCTACCGATGCGACTCTGCGGGAAATGTCCTACGGAGTTATCCTTTGCGTAAAGTACTGAAAATGAAAAATGTTTCGCCAACAATCAATAGTATTTATGAAGACAAAGCCGGTACGATTTGGGCACTTTTGGGAGGTAACGGATTATGCAGGTACGATACAAAGAGAGATACATTCGCCTTCTTTCCGGAGATGATAGATATAGACTATTTTATCATGTTTCAGGATAAGAACGGAAGATATTGGATCGGTTCATGGGGAGACGGCTTTTGGAGGTTCCAACCCGAATCGAGGGAGGGAGAACACTTCATCCCCTGCCCCATCATGAACCAAAAGAGCAAGAAGAACGAAGAGTTGATATACAGTATCACGCAAGATGACTCATTCAACTATCTTTGGGTACTGTCATACAATGAACTATATGCATTGGATGTAACGGATGATCGAAAAATCACCCTTGTAGATATAGAAGATAAAGTAGATACCCACAAGATGTACACCCGCATCACGAAGGATCGTGAAGGCAATTTATGGTTAGGCTCGTATGATATGGCCAATTTGGTCAGTTTCGATCACTCGGGCATTCGCCATTATTCGGTACCGCAGCTCAAGAAAGATTTCGGCTGGGACACCAATATCCTACACATGTGCATCGACGAGGAAGATGTAGTTTGGTTTAGTCAGGACCGGCTTGGCCTTTGCCTCTATGATCTGAAAAAGGATGAACTGATTTATGCCAATCCTCCGGAGAAAATACAGGAAATCGATTTGATGGTGAAATCATACCGTCGAATGGCTGTATGGATCAGCGACCGTAATCGTCCTCATATCACACGACTGGTTCGTCAGGGAAATTCATTGGTCACGATTTATGAATTAATGCTGAATTCCATCCAGAAGAACTGTGGAGGTGTCACCCAACTGCTGGAAGATGCAGCAGCCAATCTGTGGGTAATGACTGAACACAACCTGTTCATAGTACCTTCTAATCATAAGCCCATCTTATGCAAAGAACTCAACAAAATAGGTGTGTCTCATTTGTCAATAGATCAGACGGGTAATGTATGGGCTATTTCAAACTCAAACCATATCCTTCGGCTTCAACTGGACGATGATTTGCATATCAGGCAGCAATCCGCCCCATTCTCTACCACACCGGAAGAGACGGCACAATTCTCTTGCATCGACTACGAAGGTTGTTTATGGCTCGCTTCGTCATCGGGACTTATCTTTAAGTCGGATAAAGGAAAAGGTAAGTTCGAGTTAGTTTCATTCGATGGAGCCTTGGATGACTGTACCATTCTGAAAATGCTGATAGACCGGCAATATCTATGGATCGTTACCAACAAGAAAATACTGAAATACAATCTTCGCACACAAACGTTCCTCGATTATGCCACAACCGACCCTAACATCAGAGTGCATTTATTCCGTGGACAAGCTGCCTGTTCTGATGGTGCTAGAGGTATCTATGCCGGAGGGCACAATGGTTTTATCCATATAGACGGTAAGGAAGATACATACCTCTATAACACAGAGGCAACTCCCGAAGTGACCGACATCAAAGTAAATAATCGAAGTATCTTCTTTGAGAAGGAACCTTCCGAAAACACGATTCAGAAAGTATTCCTATCTCCCAACGAGCGCAATATAGAAGTCTTCCTATCCTCGCTGGAATATGGTTTGCAGGAAAAGAAGCGTATTGCCGTCAAGCTGGAGGGCATAGATAAAGATTGGATTTATCTCAATGCGGACAAACATTCCGCTTTCTACAATAAGTTGCCCAAAGGCACTTACAACTTACGGATAAAGTATGCCGACGGAGCCAATAACTGGAAAGAGCGTACCTCTCCGCTTGTCATCGTACAACTACCTGCCTGGTACGAAACTTGGGTTGCCTATACTATTTATTTTCTGCTAGCTTTGGGTATAGGTTACTGGGCACAACGTTATTATCTGAACCGGTTAAGGAAGAAGAATGCCATCAAGCTGAAAGAAGAGTTATCACGTGTTATGGATCTTTCCACCCAGCCCAAAGTTGCCGACAAGAAGTTCTTGCAACAAATAGCCGATATAGTGGAAGCGCATTTAGAGGAAAGTGAATTCGACCTCGACCACTTAGCCAAAGAGTTGAATATGTCCAAATCGACCTTGCACCGCAAGATGAAAGCAATAACGGGATTGACTCCATTGGATTTTGTCCGGAATATAAAAATGAAACAAGCTTGCCGGATGCTGACCGAACATGAACTATCCATTTCAGAAATTGCTTATGCATTAGGCTTCACCAGTCCTAAGTATTTCACAAAATGTTTCAAAGAAGAATTTGGAACGACACCTACTGGATATCAGCAGCAACCGTATAGAAAAGAAAGCAGTAATGTTAGTAAGTAGAAATCCATAAATCATTCTGGCCTACGCAATAAACATATGCTTCTTTACGAAACTCTCTCTTTTCGATGAACCAATTTTTCAGTTTTGTTCATACATTCATACCCAACATCGTATGTATGTCTTTACTGATTTCTTTTAGCTACATAATATTCCTCCTTCAAATACCTTATTTGTTTCTGATAATGGTATCTTCCACGCATACAATTCTCATAGAAGATAACATTTTGAGACTAAGAGCTCGTTAAACAATAATTTTGGAGACTCACTCACCGAAACTTCGAACGCTATAAAGATAGGGGTGGTCTTAACTTTTTCTATAACACTAGCATATAAATCGGGATTTATATCTAAATTTGCATCACTGATAATCTAATATGGAAATCATAACAATGAAAATGTCAACGATCAAAGTGGTAAGACTTTTGTTGTTTATCATCTTGCTGCTTAATTTCCCGCTTCATGCACAAGAACACTATGCGTTTACTCCTATTGATTGCAGTGATGGACTTTCGGGCAATAGAGTCCGCAATATTATTCAGTTGCGGGATGGGCGTATTGCAATCAATGCCAATGAGATTGTCAGCATCTACAATGGAACTTCTTTTCAATATTTCCATTATAATAAAAGTAACATAATCCCGCTTAATGGCTATGAGGGACACCATCGCATTTACGTGAATGAGGACTATATTTATATCAAAGACTGGTGTAAACTAATGGCCATCAATATCAATGAAGAACGCTTTGAACAACAGCTGGACGATCTGTTTAAATCTTATGGTGTAAAGGGGGTGTTGATGAACTTCTTTGTAGATGAAACAGGTAATTATTGGATGCTGACAAATGATGATGTACTGTTGTACAGGGATTATGCCGAAGGAAAGACAATTGAGTTTCTGAAGAATGCTTCAATGAACGGAGATGAACGTGACAGGCTTTTGGATATAGCGGTAGTAAACCGGCAAGTTTTCTTGTTCTACAATTCAAGCCTCATGGTCTGTT
>OHGT01001183.1_pt1 | contig 12445 bp, 10 predicted proteins | sample 1567861 | NCBI WGS metagenome assembly OHGT01 (sample SAMEA3879533, study PRJEB24766) | human gut metagenome | biome: human-associated habitat; feature: feces | place: USA | collected 1985/1987 | reverse complement strand
CCCCCGCCTCGGCGGGGGTTTGTCCTGGCGGGATTCGTATGTTATTCGTCCGGATTATTCTCTTTCCTCTTTTGTCGAATCCAATAAACAATTGCAGCGGCAGCTCCGAGCAGGATCACGAGCGACGAGACGAGCGTCACGGCTTCGGCCGCCGTCCATCCCGGGGCGCGGAATTTCCATTCGACGGTATGTTGCCCGGCAGGCAGCCTCATGGCGCGGAGCACGTAGTCGGCCCGGAAACAGGGGGCTTCCGCGCCGTCGACGTAGGCCGTCCAGCCGTAGGGGTAGAAGATCTCGGAGAATACCGCCACGCTCTCTGCGGGGGCGGTGTATTCGTACTTGAGGTAGTTGGGACGGTATTCCGTGAGGGCGATGGTGCGTACGGCCGCCGTGTCGGCGGGGGACGCCGTCCAGCCCTGCGTGTACGGCTTGTCTTTTTCTGCGATTACGGCGGTTCGTTTCAGGTCGGTTTCCCCGAGCAGGTCGATCTCCTGTTGCGGACTCCCCGCCACGGCGATCGTGTCGACGAACCAGGCGGCGCCGTTGGCTGTCGGGCGGAGCACCGCTTCGGGCTGTCCGCCGTCGCCTGGCACGATCAGGTAGCGCGTGTTGAGCATGTCCAGAACGGCGTCGTTGCGGTAGCTCAGGTAGCGGTCGATCAGATCCTGGTAACGGGCCAGCTTGGCGCCGTGGTAGCCGCCTACGGAGCGGTGGAAATAGGAGGTCGTAGCGTCCTGGAAGGGGCTGACCGTGAGGTTGAAGACGCGGAACCCCGGCTCCTTGTCGGCCATGATCGCCTTGTCGGCGGCCGTGGCCGTGACCTGGTGCTGGCGCGCCGAAATGAAGTTGTCGTGCGAAATGAACCGCAAGTCGACCGGCACCAGGTCGAGCAGCATCACGGCGGCGAGCAGTGCCGTGAGCACGTATTTGTTGATCCGGCGCAGGGCGAACAGCGCTACGCCGCCCGCTGCGAGCAGGATCATCAGCAGCGAGCGCCATGCGTCGGCCTGCATCATGGAGGCGCGTTCGGCAGCCATGGCATTGCCCGTGGCGATGCCCATTTCGGCATCCATGCCGCGCTGGAGGTAATCCTGCATGTTGTTGGCCTCGAACAACTGGCGGAACTGTTCGGTCATCATCCCGGTGCTTTCCGCGCGGCCGAAATCGAAGAACGCGCTGCCGGCGACGGCCAGCAACAAACAGAGCCCGCCCGTGACGCCCGCGGCCCATGCCAGCGCCCGCAGCAGCCTCTGGCGCGGGATCTCCCCGCGCCACAGCCGCATGAGTGCCAGTGCTCCCAGCAGCGGCACGGCCCATTGGACGACGACGAGCGCCATCGAGACGGTGCGGAACTTATTGTAGCCGGGCAGCAGGTCGAAGGCCAGTTGGGTGAACCACATTAGGTTGCGTCCCCATGCCAGCAGGAGCATCAGCACCGAGACGGCGACGATCCACCATTTGTTGCGTCCGCGTGCCAGGGCGATGCCCAGCGCTGCGAGGAAAATGGCCGCGGCGCCCAGGTAGGTCGGGCCGCCGGTGTAGGGCTGGCTGCCCCAGTAGGCCGGCAGCTGCTGTGCGGCGCCGCGCAGCCCGTATTCGTTCAGTACGGCAGCCACCTCGCCGTCGGGCGAGAAGGTCGTGCCCGATTCGCGCCCCATGAAGTCGGGGATCAGCAGGTTCAGGCTCTCCGTACGTCCGTAGCTCCAGGCCGTGGCGTAGTCGAGCGCCAGCCCGTCCTGCGAAGTCTCGGAGGTCGAGGCCAGTTCGGAGCCGCCGCGCATGGTCTCTTTGGAGTGGCTGGCGGCGAGTACCGCCGTGCGTTTCCAGAAGTCCCCGAGGTGTTTCTCCCTGAAGGCCGCGATCCCCTCGCTGATCCAGAAGGCGGACATGGCCAGGAGGAAATAGTAGGTGATCTGCGGGTGGTTGGCGCCGATTTCGAGCGACGCCGTGAGCGCCGTGAGCGCACCGCCCGCCCACATGTTTCCCCGCAGGGTCATCCACGCACCGCCCATCATCAGCGGGGCATAGACCAGCGCCCACATCTTGGTGATGTGCCCGGCGCCTATGATCAGCAGGAAATAGGTCGAGAGCCCGTAGGCCAGCGCCGGGACGATGCCGACCCAGGGGTCGACGCCGAAGACGAGCAGCATCAGCCACATGGCAGTCATGGCGAAGAAGAGGAAGGCCGCGGGCGTGTCGATGAGTTTCACGACCTGTCCCACGGTGCGCTTGACGATCTGCGCGGGGTAGGCCACGTTGATCAAAAAGGCGGGCATGCCGCCGAACATGCCGCCCGTCCACTGGGGGTCTTCGCCCGTGGCCGCGCGCATGTCGCTGATGTCCTTTGCCATGCCTTCGTACTGCACCACGTCGTGCTGGGGCAGTACTTCGCCGCGGAATTGCGGGGCGAAATAGGCCGCGCTCACCACGAAGAAGACGACGAGCGCCGCCGCTGCCGGCGCCAGCCGGCGTATGATCGTTTTCGAAAAATCCATTTTCCCTGTCGTTAACCGTTGCCAAGGATAGTGCAGGGCGGGAGAAGTGCCGAATTTGTTCGGGCATTCCCGGGCTGCAGCCTGTCCCGGTGAAAGATCCAAGTTTCGCAAAGGTACGAAAAAACATTTACTTGACGAGTCGCGATTGCGAAAAATCACTATCTTTGCCAAAGATATGCGGCGACCCGGTGTGCGGGATGTCCGGATTATCCGGGCCCGTCCCGGGCGATGTTGCGTCCGTTGCCGCTGGGTTAAGTTTGTTTTATGATTACACTCGATACGATCCGCAAACCTGTGACTGCGGAACTGGAGGCGTTCGACGGGTTCGTCGACCGTCAGTTTACGGCCGAAGGGGAATTGCTTGCCGACATGCTGCGTTATGCGCTTTCCTCGCGCGGGAAGGGCATACGTCCGCTGTTGGTGATGCTGTCGGCGGCGATGAACTCCCCGGTGGAGGGTGCGGCCAAAGGGCGGAGGGTGCATCTGGCCGCGATGCTCGTGGAGATGATCCACGTGGCGTCGCTGATCCACGACGACGTGATCGACGAGTCGGATACGCGGCGGGGCCGCCCGTCGGCCAATGCCCGCTGGCAGTCGCACAAGGCGGTGATACTGGGCGACTTCATCCTTGCGAGGAACATGAATATCGGCCTTTCGAGCGGCCAGTTCGACCTGGTGACGCATGTATGCGGTTCGATGGCGGCGTTGTGCGAGGGCGAGGTGTTGCAGAGCGAGTGTGCCGAGAAGCACACCATGACGCGCCAGGCGTACCTCGACATTATTTATAAAAAGACCGCATGCCTGATCGGGGTCAGCGCATCGGCCGGGGCGATGGCCGTGGGTGCCCCGCGCGAGAAGGTGGCGCTGATGCGCCGTTTCGGCGAGGCGATCGGCATGGCGTTCCAGATACAGGACGACATCCTCGACTACATGCGTACGGCGCATACGGGCAAACCTGCCAACAACGACCTGCGCGAGGGGAAGATCACCCTGCCGCTGTTAGCGGTGCTGGACAAGGCGACTCCCGAACGCCGTGCCGAGTTGCTCGGGCGGCTGGCCGGCTGCCGCGAGGAGGAGGAATCGGTGGAGTATTTGCAGAATACGGTCGAGAACGAGGGCGGGCTGGCTTTTGCCGCCGAAGTGATGCGCAGCTACGTAGCGCGGGCCGTCGAGATGCTCTCCGAATACGAGCCCTCGGAGTACCGTACGGCGCTCGTTAACCTTTGCGCCTACATCGCCGAGAGGGACAGATAACCGCGAAACTCATTAACCTAAATTCAGATAAAATCGTATGGAACAGAAAAAAAATTACACGCTGCCCATCATCATGATGTTCTTGCTCTTCGCAATGATCTCATTCGTGACGGGGCTTTCGAATCCGCTGGGCGTAATTGTCAAGAACCAGTTCGCCGTGGCGAACTGGATGTCGCAGCTGGGCAATTTCGCCAACTTCATCGCCTATGCGGTGATGGGGATTCCGGCCGGTATGATGCTCAAGCGCATCGGCTACAAGAAGACGGCGCTTGCGGCCGTGGCAATCGGTTTCGTCGGCGTGGGTATCCAGTATCTTTCGGGCGAAGCGGGCAGTTTCCCGATTTACCTGATCGGCGCATTCGTCTCGGGCTTCTCGATGTGTATGCTCAACACCGTCGTCAACCCGATGCTCAATACGCTCGGCGGCGGCGGCAAGAAGGGTAACCAGCTGATCCAGTTCGGCGGTTCGCTCAACTCGATTTCCGCGACCATCGTTCCGGTGCTGGTGGGTTACCTGATGGGCAACGCGGCCAACGCCACGATCAGCGACGCAGCTCCCGCACTGTGGATCGCAATGGGCATCTTCGCCGTGGTATTCGTCGTGCTCTACATGGTCAACATTCCCGAGCCGTTCGCCATCCAGGAGAAAAAGGCCGAGGTCAAGGACAAGCACAGCGCCCTTTCGTTCCGTCACTTCCTGCTGGGAACGATCGCCATCTTTATTTATGTAGGTGTCGAGGTCGGTATTCCCAACTTCATGAACCTGTTCCTTACGGCGGCACCCGACGCTTCGACGAGCGGCGTGGGCATGGCAGCGGCTGCGGCCGGTTCGCTGGTGGGTACCTACTGGTTCCTGATGATGTGCGGCCGTCTGCTGGGCGGCCTGCTGGGCGGTAAGATTTCGAGCAAGGTGCAGCTTTCGTTCGTCGCCTCGCTGGCGCTGATCTTCGTGCTGGTGGGCATCTTCGCCCCGACGGACGTGATGGGTGCGATGCCCGTGTTCACCGGAACCGGGTTCGGAATGGTGGAAGTGCCTGTCGGCGTGATCTTCTTCACCCTTTGCGGCCTCTGCACCTCGGTGATGTGGGGCACGATCTTCAACCTCGCGGTCGAAGGCCTTGGCAAGTATACCTCGATGGGTTCGGGTATCTTCATGGTGATGGTTTGCGGCGGCGGTATCCTCCCGCTGATCCAGGGCGGCGTGGCCGACTTCGCAGGTTACCTCTCGAGCTACTGGGTGGTTGTCGCAGGTCTGGCCTACATGCTCTTCTACGCGCTGGTAGGTTCGAAGAACGTCAACAAGGACATTCCGGTCGAAGAGTAATCCGCAGAACCGGTTGCGAGTTACGGGAAACCCGGCGTTCCGAGAACGCCGGGTTTCTTGCGGCATGTTGTCAGCGGCGCTTCATGGCGGGATGCCCAATATTTCGGGGTTCCGCTCGTCGCCTTTCCCGGTTATGCCGGATCGTGCGGCGGAGAACCTGCGCCGGGAGGGGAGTTCGGGGCGGCGGGCCTGTAAGTGCGGACGGCAGGCTGGCGCGGGCCGCGGCCGGGGCGGAATTCCGGGCCGGAACTTCTGTTGCTGTTGAAACAGGCCGTCGAAGATGGCCGCCTGTACAGGCCGTTACTCGGGGCGGCGGGAGTTTTCGGGGGCGGGCACAAAAAAACAGGAAGGGGAACCTTCCTGTTTTTTCTTGCTGACGGCCCGGACTATTTCTTGTCCGCGCTGGTCATGCGCTTCTCCTTGATACGGGCCTTCTTGCCGGTCAGGTCGCGCAGGTAGTAGATGCGTGCACGACGTACGACACCGATCTTGTTGACCTCGATCTTGTCGATGTGGGGCGAATAGAGGGGGAAGATACGCTCGACACCCACGCCGTTCGAAACCTTGCGGATCGTGAACATCTTGGTCTTGCCCGAACCCTTGATCTGGATAACTACGCCGCGGAAACTCTGTACGCGCTCCTTGTTACCCTCGATGATTTTGTAGGATACGGTGATCGTGTCACCGGCCTTGAACGACGGTACATCGGCATCCGTCTTTGCCCACATCTGCTCGTTGACGAGCTTGATGATTGCGTCTTTGTTCATTGTTGCAACAAATTTAATGTGTTTCGCACCCAACATTCCCGCTGCGCCCGCCGTACCATACGGATACCCTGATCCGTAATTCCGCGTTCCCGGCACGCCGGACGGGCTGTGCCGTCCTTGTGTCCCCGCAACTGCGTAGCGCCCAATGAAAGAGGTTGATATACGCCCCGTAAGGGACTGCAAATATACGAAGTTTTTTTCATTCGGTGCAAGTGCGGCATGAAAATATCTTCCGTGAGCGTGATTTATTGTTATCTTTGCAGGTAAAATACCGACTATGAAAGAAGAAAAACTGATACTCGTAACCAATGACGACGGGTACGATTCGAAGGGGCTGGCGGCGGCCGTCGAGGTCGCGCGGGCCTTCGGCCGCGTGGTGGTTGTGGCACCCGAGACGACGCAGAGCGGCATGAGCCAGGCCATCACCATGTACAATCCCCTCTACCTGCGCTGCGTGCGGAAGGAGGAGGGGCTGGAAGTGTATTCCTTTTCCGGTACGCCGGTCGACTGCGTGAAGATGGCCTTCGACTACCTGTTGCGCGACGAGCGCGTCGACCTGGTGATTTCGGGCATCAACCACGGTTCCAATTCGGCCGTGAACGTGCTCTACTCGGGGACGATGGGGGCGGCTATCGAAGGCAGTTTCTACGATTGCCCGTCGGTCGGGCTGTCGCTCGACGACCACGGCGCAGACGCCGATTTCGAGGCGGCGGTGGTCTACGGGAAGCGGATCGTGCGCAGCGTCCTGGAAAAGAAGGTCGAACTCCCGTTGTGCCTCAATGTGAACGTCCCCGTAGGCAAGCCCGGCGAACTGCACGGCATCCGCCTCTGCCGCCAGAACCGCGGGTTCTGGCGCGAGGAGTTTTACCGCCACGAAGACCCGCGGGGCCGTGCGTATTTCTGGCTCACGGGCGATTTCGTCAACGGCGAGCCCGGGGCGGAGGATACCGACGAGTGGGCGCTCGCGCACGGCTATGTTTCGGTCGTGCCGGTGCAGGTCGACCTGACGGATTACCGCCAGCTCGCAGCCCTTGCCAATGTGTTGGAATAATACTATATTTGTAAAAAATCGGGACTCCTATGTTGATTAAGATCCTGCTTGTCATCGCCATCCTCATCCAGACGGTCGCGACGGCATATGCCCTCAAACTGGTGCGGGCTACCAAGTACAATTCGGTGTGGATTCTCTTCATCGTGGGGTTTTCGCTGCTCTCGGTCGAGCGGTTCGTGCAGCTGCTGATGGCCAGCGGGCAGTACGTTCCCCGGTGGTGGTTCGCCTACCTGGGGATCGTGATCTCGATCTGCCTGTCGATCGGCGTGATGTACGCCCACAAGCTCTTCAAGTACATCGGCAGGCTTAACCGCCAGCGGCAATTGCTCAACAAACGCATCCTCACGGCCGTGCTCCGCACCGAGGAAAAGGCGCGTTCGCGCTTCTCGAAGGAACTGCACGACGGGCTGGGGCCGCTGCTCTCGTCGGCGAGGATGTCGCTTTCGGCGCTGGCACGCGACGAACGCAGCCCCGAGCAGAAGGAGATCATCGACAATACGACCTATGTGATCGACGAGGCGATCCGTTCGCTGCGCGAGATTTCGAACAACCTTTCGCCCCACGTGCTCAATGACTTCGGGCTGGCGCGGGGCGTGCAGAACTTCATCGACAAGAGCGCCGCGATGCACGACGTGAAAATCCGCTTCACGACCAACCTCCGTTCGGAGCGGTTCGATACGGACGTCGAGGTGATCCTCTACCGGGTGATCTGCGAGCTGATCAACAACTCGCTCAAGCATGCCGCCTGTTCGTCGATCAACCTTTCGCTGTCGCAGAACGGGACGGAACTGGCGCTGGACTATACGGACGACGGGCGGGGGTTCAACCCGCAGGCCATGATGGACTGCGGCATGGGGCTTTCGAACATCTCGTCGCGCATCAATTCGCTGGGCGGCGTGTTCGACATTGCCAGTGCCAAAGGCCGGGGGATGCGCGCCGCGATCCGTGTCAATACGCAGGAGGAGCAGGCATCGCAGAGGCTCCGCCGCCGCAAACGCAAATGATATGGAACGCACGATCGTACTTGTAGACGACCATTCGCTTTTCCGCAACGGGCTCAGGGGGCTGCTGGAGCATTGCGCCGGGTGCCGCGTGGTGGGCGAGGCGGCCAGCGGCGAGGAGTTCCTCGCCATGCTGCCGGAGTTGGAGGCCGACATCGTTTTCATGGATTTCGCCATGCCCGGTATCGACGGCGCGCAGACCACCGAGCGGGCGCTGGCGCGGTGTCCCGAGCTGAGGATCATTACCCTTTCGATGTTCGGCGAGGAGAGCTACTATACGCGCATGGTGCAGGCCGGGGCTCGGGGTTTCCTGCTCAAGGACTCGGACATCGGCGACGTGGTCGAGGCCATCGACACGGTGATGGCCGGGGGCAGCTATTTCAGCCCGCAGCTCCTGTCGTCGCTCGCGGGGCGTATGCGTACGCGCGAGGATGCCCCCGACGAGGAGCTTTCGGCCCGCGAGCGCGAAATCCTGGTGGCCGTATGCCGCGGCCTGTCGAACCAGGAGATCGCCGACGAACTGTTCATCTCGAAACGTACGGTCGACAAGCACCGCGCCAACATCCTCGAAAAGACCGGCTGTAAAAACACCGCCAGCCTGGTCGTCTATGCCATCCGCAAGGGGATCGTGGAGATCTGACACCTAACCTAAACCCCATACCGATGAAAAAAATCCTTTGCCTTGTCGTGTGCGCCGTGTTTGCCGCGGCGCTGCCCGCCCGTGCGCAGTCGGACGAATACCGCGATGCGGTCGCCGAGATGATGGAGCTGACCGGGGCGCTCCGGAATGCCGATGTGGTCATGACCCAGATGGTCGGGTACCTCAAAACCTCCGCCCCGTCGGTTTCGGAAGCCGTTTGGGAGAAGATAATCTCGAAATTCAATGAGAAGATGCGCGCCCGCATGGTCGATATCTATGTGCCGATCTATTCCAAATATCTGACGCTCGCCGATCTGCGTGAGCTGAATGCCCTTTACGCCAAGCCGGTCATGCGGAAGGCGGTCGGTGCGACCCCTGCGATCATGCAGGAGGGCATGTCCGCCGGTGCGGCGCTGGGACAGGAGATCATGACCGAATTGCAGCGGGAACTGCAGGCCGGAGGATACGAATAGCCGCCTGCCGCGTCGGAAATTTACAGCAGCGGCGAAAAGACGCGCATAAGCGATTCCGCGACGCGGCGGGTGCGCGGGCGGGTGAACCATTCGCCGGGGGTGACGGTATGGCAGTGTGCCAGGTCGTCTTCGAATATGGCGGCCATGCGGGCCGTGAACTCTCTGTCGTAGACAAAGGCGTTGACCTCGAAATTGTGTTCGAAGCTGCGGAAATCCATGTTCGCGGAGCCGATCACCGAGAGCATGTCGTCGATGATCAGCAGTTTGGAGTGCAGGAACCCCGGGGTGTAGAACGAAATTTTCACCCCCGCCTTCATCATGTCGTCCAGGTAGGAGTGGGTCGCAAGGTCGACGACTTTCGAGTCGGAACGGGCCGGGAGCATCAGGTGTACGTCGATGCCTGCGAGCGCAGCCTCGTGCAGTGCCGTGTTGAGTACGTCCGAAGGCAGGTAGTAGGGGGTCTGGATCCAGATCCGCTGCCGTGCGCGGGCGATGGCGTAACTGTCGGCCTGCAGCAGGGCGCGCCACTTGCCGAACGGGCCGCTGGGGGCGATTTGCAGGATGTCGTCGGTGAAGTGTCCGGCGGGCGGGTAGTAGTCCGGCCCCGAAATATGCGTTTTCGTAGTCGCCGACCAGTCGCTCAGGAACGAGGCCTGGAGCCCGGCGGCACCGCTGCCTTCGATGCGGAAATGGGTGTCGCGCCATGTGCCCCATTGCGTGCCGCGGACATAGCGGTCGGCGATGTTCATGCCGCCGATGAATCCGACGCGGCCGTCTATCACGACGATCTTGCGGTGGTTGCGGTAATTGACTTTGCTGGTGAAGAGCGGGAATTTGACGTGCAGGAAGGCGTATACTTCAATCCCGGCGTCGCGCATCCCTTTGAAAAAGGAGTTCTTTGCACCCCGGCTGCCTACGTCGTCGTAGAGGATGCGAACCCGGACGCCCTCGCGCGCCTTTGCGACCAGGGCATCCCGCAGGCGGCAACCCGTCTGGTCGTCGTTGAGGATGTAATACTGGATATGGATGTGGTGCCGTGCGCGGGCGATCTCCTCCATCAGCGCCTCCATCTTCGACTTTCCGTCGGTATAGACGGCGATGCGGCTGCCGTAGAGCGGTACGGAGTGCAGCGTATTGAGCAGCAGCGAGGCGAGCGGCCGGTAGCGGGGCGGGATGCCGGGGCCTTCGGTGTGTTCGGGCTCTTCGAGCTGCATGGTGATGCGCTTGCGGGTGCGGCGCGAAATGATGCGCTGCTTGGAGAGGTTCTGCCCGAAGAAGAAATAGAAGACCAGCCCGACCACGGGGGCCAGTACCAGTACGATGATCCACGGCAGGGTCTTCAGCGGATTCCGGTTTTCGGTGATGATGACCAGAATGATGCCGAGGATCGTGATCGAGTATACAACCAGGAAGAAGTATGTCAGTATTTGTTGCATACGGGTTTCTCCTTCGGTGCGAACCGCTGCCGGGCGGGCTCTATTGCCGCTGCTCTTCCTGCGGGGCTTCCGCGGCGGGGAATTTTACCAGGTAGAGCAGGTGCTCCACGCCGCGCATGTAGTTGCGTTTGGGATTTTTGGGCGAGTAGATGTAGCAGTCGAGCGTGAAGACGCGGTTGGTCGCCGTGTCGACGGTCGTGTAGCTTACGAACGGGCCGCCCATGAAATCGCCGTGCACGTCCCAGAAGCCGCGCATCTCGCACCAGAGGCGCCCCTCCATGCGGAACATGCGGAAATCGGGCGCGAAGGCGTCGGAGGTGGTCATATATGAACCGTCCGACGGGCCGGGAATGCGGGCGGCGAACTTGTTGCGGGCGGCGAGCAGCGCCCCGGGCGAAAGCGACTCCTTGCCCTCGTAGGGGTAAGAGTAGATGAAGAAGCCCTGGCTGGCCGTGGGGTATTCGTAGCGCGCCCACAGGAAATCGGGTTCGTTCGCGGCCAGCGCATAGCCTTTCGGTACGTTCATCTCGACCCCGAAGTTTTTCAGGACGGCGTCGTGTATGCCCTTCTCGTTGAATTTCTCCGCGTATTTGATGGCGCGGTCGCGCTCGGCATTTTCGAGGGCGAGGACGATGTTCCCGCGGTTGGCCGAGAGGAACGCCGTGATCGACTTGTCGTTGGGCCCCATGAGCGTCATCACGATCTGGGGGTCGGACGTCACGTTGTACTGGACGGCGACGCTGGACTCGGTGAGCGTGGGGTCTTTGAGTACCTTGAGGATGTTGCGGTGGTCGGCGACCATGCCCGTGAACCCGCGTTCGGTGACGCGCAGCACGTCGAACAACGGTTCGGTCTGGTTGAGGTAGGGGATCGGTGCCGTGAATATCGCGCGCAGCGTATCGCCCACCTCGCCCGTCCACTCCTGCTGCGGGCAGACGACGATCAGCTCGTAGGGGGCGCCTTGTGCGGTTTTGAGCCGCGAATCGGTCAGTGTCCTGAATACCTTGCAACCTGCCATCGTTGCGACGACGGCCGCGGCCAGCGCGATACGGAAGATAGTTTTCATAGCCGGTCTGGAATTGAATCTACTACAAATATAGTTATATTTTTCGGAAAAGCGCGGAATTTCACTATTTTTGCCTGGAATAAGCAGCCATGCGTTTAAAACCACCGAAAATAATCCGGCGCCTGATGCCGGATCTGATCTGGGAGATCGACGACCAGGACGGCGTGTTCCTCACCTTCGACGACGGCCCCACGCCCGGTGTCACGGAGTGGATACTTTCCACGCTGGACAAGTACGATGCCAAAGCCACGTTCTTCGTGCTGGGCAAGAATGTCGAAATGTACCCCGACCTTTACCAGCGCATCCTCGATGCCGGGCACAGGGTCGGCAACCACACCTACTCGCACCAGAAGGGATGGGGGATGAGCCTCGAACGCTACACGGAGGATGTGGATTTTGCCAACGATCTGGTTCACAGCGAGCTGTTCCGGCCTCCGTATGCGCGGATCACCCCGGCGCAGGCGCGTTTCCTGGGGCAGCGCTACAAGCTGGTGATGTGGGACATCATCTCGCGCGACTACAACCGCAAGCTCTCGCCCCGCACCTGCCTGCGGAACGTGACCAAATACCTTGCCCCGGGGGCCATCGTGGTGTTCCACGACAGCGAAAAGGCGTTCCGCAACATGCGTTACGCCCTGCCCCGCACGCTGGAGAAGATCCGGCAGATGGGCCTCAAATGCAAGGCGATAGAGCTTTGAGGGCGTTCTGCGGGCGTTTGCAGCGGGCCGTGGCCCCGGGAATAGGAATTTCCGGATTTTTTTCGTAACTTCGCGGCGCGAAAAAACAACAATTATAAACCATATTCCTATGACAATTACAGCAGCTGACATCAAGATCGGCATGTGTATCGAAATGGACGGCAAGACGTTCCTTGTGGTCGATTTCCAGCACTGCAAACCGGGCAAAGGCCCCGCCTTCGTCCGTTCGAAACTCAAGAA
>OHGT01001181.1_pt1 | contig 12476 bp, 10 predicted proteins | sample 1567861 | NCBI WGS metagenome assembly OHGT01 (sample SAMEA3879533, study PRJEB24766) | human gut metagenome | biome: human-associated habitat; feature: feces | place: USA | collected 1985/1987 | reverse complement strand
AGTGAGGATACCGCCTCAAATAGGCAAGTACAAAGTGTTTATCATCGACGAGGTGCACATGCTGTCGGCTGCCGCTTTCAACGCTTTCTTGAAAACACTGGAAGAACCGCCGCACCATGCTATTTTCATTCTGGCAACTACCGAGAAGCATAAAATATTGCCCACGATTCTGTCGAGATGCCAAGTGTACGACTTCCAACGGATTACCACTACCGACATAGCCGAACATTTACAATATGTGGCTTCACAAGAGGGTATCACCGCCGAACCGGAGGCCCTGAACATCATCGCCCAAAAAGCCGACGGCGGTATGCGAGATGCTCTCTCGGTATTCGACCAAGTCGTCAGTTTTTCGGGCGGACACATCACCTATAAATCGGTTATCGAAAACCTCAACGTACTGGATTACGAGTCCTATTTCAGATTAGTGGATGCTTTCTTGCAAAACAACGTACCGCAGGCATTGATGATATTCAAAGAAATACGGGACAACGGTTTCGAAGCCCAATTTTTCATCGGCGGACTGAGCCGTCATTTCCGCGATCTGCTGGTCAGTAAAGACCCGGTAACCCTCCCCTTGCTCGAAGTGAGCGAATCGGTGGCCAAACGCTATGGCGAACAGGCGGAAAAATGTACCTTACCTTTCTTATACCGTGCGATGGAACTGAGCAATCGTTGTGATCTTGACTATCGCATAAGCAACAACAAACAATTTTTGGTGGAGTTGACTCTAATACAGATTTGCCAAATCACAAATCCTGTTACTAGCGCTCCCGAAAATCCACCGTTGCAGAAGATAACGCCGGCTCCCAACGCCGGACAAACGGTAAGCCCAACGACCCAGACACCAAACACCACGACCTCTCAACAAACGGCAGGAACCACCTCGGGAGTTACCCAGACTGCCGAACCTCAGGCTGCATACCGAGCCGCAACCATACGGCCTACAACTTTTAAACGGGATATTCCGGCAGCTCCGACGCAAACAAGAAAAGCGGCTCCCCCGACTCGTATCTCTATACATCAGAAACCGGCAGAATCTGTCGCAGAGGAAAACACATCGACCGTACAAACCGTACTCGATACACCATTCACAGCCGAAGCCCTTACCACAGCTTGGCTGGAATACGCCAAAACCATACCGACGGAAGTCGTGCTCGTCAATACGATGCAGAGTTGCCGCCCACAGCTCGTCAATCCCAAGAATTTCGTAGTGTCGGTCGATTCCCAAATTCAAGTGGACCACATCAACGAGCATTTCCACGAATTGATGTCTTTCCTACAAAATGCCTTGAAGAACAACCAGTTCTCCATGCAATTACGTATCAACCAACCGGGAGAGAAAGAAATTATTTTCAGTCCGAAAGATGTACTGATGAAGATGATCGAAAAGAATCCCGATATAAAAAACCTATACGATACGTTCGACCTCGAAATCGCTTGACCGTTTACGAGCAAAAGATACGGAAAGGAAAGAAAAAGGCAGCGGGACAACTCATGGAAAAATTAAAGCGGAATGCCATACTCATGCTTCACCTCGTCCATGACAAAAGTACTCATGAGCGACCCCATGCTCTCTATCGTACCTAATACATTGATAATAAACTCCTGATAATATTTCATATCGGGAGCATGGATTTTGAGCAAATAATCGTAATCGCCCGAAATGTTGTAACACTCGGTCACTTCCGGGATTTCCCGGACGATGCGGGTAAACTCGGCGGCTATGTCCCGATTGAGCCTACGGAGCTTGACGCTACAAAAGACGACGAAACCCCGATTGAGTTTCGTAGGATCGAGCACTGCCACATATTTTTTGATATATCCGTTGGCCTCCAAACGTTTCACCCGTTCAAAGACAGGTGTAGGCGACAAATTAACTTTTGCTGCCAATTCTTTGGTTGTCAAGCGAGAATTGTTTTGTAAGACTCGCAATATCTGCAAATCGGTTTTATCCAATATTTCCATAGAATAGTATTCTTTCGGGGAAGCCCCCAAGATTCCAAACAATATATTTGCTCTAATAATAACAGCAAATATAGTTATATTTTCCATATTTATAAAAATTCTTGTTCGATATATCTACAATATATAGCTTTGCGCAGGATAAACAAATAGATATTTCAATAAAAAAACGAACGATAATGGCACAGAAAAAATTGCATTTCGAGACCTTGCAACTTCATGTAGGACAGGAACAGCCCGACCCCACAACCGATGCAAGAGCCGTCCCTATTTATCAAACGACTTCTTATGTATTCCATAATTCGGCTCATGCCGCCGCCCGATTCGAATTGAAAGATGCCGGCAATATCTATGGCAGATTAACCAACCCGACCCAAAATGTACTGGAAGAACGTCTCGCCGCACTGGAAGGCGGAGTGGCCGCCCTTGCCGTCGCTTCGGGCGCAGCCGCCGTCACTTACGCTTTTCAAAACATTACTTGTGCCGGCGACCATATTGTCGCTGCCAAGACGATCTATGGCGGAACCTATAATTTGCTGGATCATACCCTACCGGCTTACGGCGTGACGGCAACGTTCGTCGATCCTGCCGACTTGTCGAATTTCGAGAAAGCCATACGTCCGAACACGAAAGCTGTTTTCATCGAGACTCTGGGTAACCCCAACTCGAACATCATCGACATCGATGCCGTCGCCGAGATAGCTCACCGCCACAACATACCGCTCATTATCGACAACACGTTCGGCACACCCTATCTGATACGCCCTATCGAACATGGTGCAGACATCGTCGTACACTCGGCGACGAAATTTATCGGAGGCCACGGCACATCGTTGGGAGGTATAATCGTCGATTCGGGTAAATTCAACTGGACGGCTTCGGGTAAATTTCCCCAGTTGAGCGAACCCGACCCCAGTTATCACGGTATCCGATTCACCCAAGCCGCCGGAGCAGCCGCATACGTCACCCGCATACGCGCCGTTATCCTGCGCGACACCGGAGCAGCCATCAGCCCCTTCAACGCATTCCTGCTTTTACAGGGATTGGAGACCCTCTCCCTGCGCGTGGAACGTCATGTAGAAAACGCCTTGAAAGTAGTGGACTTTTTGTCCCGACACCCGAAAGTAAAACGGGTGAACCACCCGGCTTTGCCCGACCACCCCGACCATGCATTGTACGAACGGTATTTCCCACAGGGAGCCGGTTCGATTTTCACTTTCGAGATAAAAGGGGGTACAGAAGAAGCCCATCGTTTCATCGACAACCTGAAAATCTTTTCACTGCTCGCCAATGTCGCCGACGTGAAATCGTTGGTCATTCACCCGGCTTCGACTACCCATTCTCAACTTACCGACCAAGAAAAAGAAGAACAGGAAATTTTCCCCGGCACGGTGCGCCTCTCCATAGGAACCGAACATATCGACGACCTCATCGACGATTTGAAACAAGCGTTGGAAAAAGTATAATTATAAATCAAAATCATAACGCGCCGAAACGTCCCTGCCCGATATACGGATAGGGACGTTTCAAGTTTTATATCGCCCCTTTTCACGGGAATCAATCACACACCTTCACTTAAAAACCGTTCTTATTTTTTTACGAGAAGCATCACACAAGCAATAAATATGTTATCTTTGTGGAAAAGCAAAAATATTCTATCCCATACAAAAGGGGATAAAAATGTCGCTTTAAGTTTTTGAAAACACAAATACCGTAATCGATTCTTCACAAGCATATACTTTTTTCGAGTTATGCCCGCTTTATATAGTTATAACAAAACACAGTTTAAAGAATAATTTATTTTAGAATCTACCGATATGACAAAGAAATCAATCATTGCAATAGTCGCAGGGATAGTCTTTCCCCTTTACGCCATAGCCGGACAGCCCTCAGCCCAAATTACTCACGGCCCCTATTTACAGAATCTGTCCGAAGATGAAGTAACAGTCGTGTGGACCACCGATAAGCCTTGCAAATCGTGGGTGGAATTTAGCAAAAAGGAGGCCGGGAAAAGTTTCTACTCCCAACCGCCACGAAAAGCCTATGCCTCACAAGACGGGTTATATTGTGTCGACACGCTGCACCGGGTGACGGTCAAAGGACTCGAAAAAAATACGACCTATTTTTACAGAGTATTGTCGCAAGAAGTGAAAGAATTGCGGGCCTACCGTCCTGTTATGGGTTCCGTAGTATCCACCGACATCTGGAAAAAACCGCTGACCTTCACAACTCTCGACAACCATCGAGAAACCCTGTCAATGGTTATGGTCAACGACATACATGGGAATAACGAATTGCAAAAGAAACTACTGGGCATGGCTCCGCCACAGGACTTCGACATGGTACTTTTCTGCGGAGACATGTGTAGCCACATCAACCGGCAAAACGACATATTTACCAGCTTCCTCAACACCTCCATCGAGTTGTTCGCTACCCAAAAGCCATTCGTGTACGCAAGAGGCAATCACGAAACCCGCGGAGCATATGCCCGCAACTTCTCCCGATACTTCGCCGGCCCCAACGGTAAATTCTATTATGCTTTCACCTATGGACCCGTTCGCTTCATCGTGTTGGACTGCGGGGAAGACAAACCTGACACCGATGTGGAATACTCCGGACTGATAGACTTCGACAACTATATGCTCGAACAAAAGGATTGGCTGTCCCGGGAGATAGACAACCCAGAGTTCAAGAACGCCTCCTACCGTGTGGTTATCTCACATATGCCTTTCACGAAAGGCGGTTGGTACGGTTCCGAACGGCTGCGGGAACAACTACTGCCCTTATTGGAGCAGGCACAAATAGATTTAATGTTGAGCGGTCACAAGCACTCATTCGGATTCTCCGACAAAGGAAATGCGGCCTCCTTCCCCATCATCGTGAACTCAAACAACTCGGTATTGACCTTGTTTGCCTCAAACCATTCATTGAAGGTTCAAGTAAAACAGGAAGACGGAAAAATCCTGTTAGAAAAAGAATTTCAGAAACAATAAATAATACAATCGTATAAATCAAACAGCCGGGGAAAATTTCCCGGCTGTTTGATTTACGTAACAGAACCTTTATTGCTGATTGAGCAAAAAGTGCTTGAAAGCGTTGAAGCCGACCGGCATAAGGATACTTTGTTTTTCGCCCTGCATAAAGACTTGCAGTTTTTCGGGAACCGAAACCGTCTCGCCAACAGCGGATTCGACCGTTTCGAGAAATTTAGCCGGATGTGCCGTTTCGAGACATATGCCTGTCTCGCCGGGCTGTAATCCGTCGACTAATGCCTGATAACCACAGGCTCCATGAGGATCGAGCAAGTATCGTTCGTTACGGAAAGTTTCGCTCATCGTTCGACGAATCTGTTCATCGGTGTAACTTACCCCGCTTACCTCGGCACAAATCGCATCGTGCGAGCCTCCGTACAAATCAAGTATTCGCGCGAAATTACTGGGATCACCTACGTCCATCGCATTAGCGATAGTGGCGACCGAAGGCCGCGGCGTATAAATTCCCGTACGCAGGTATTGCAAAAATACATCGTTGCGGTTATTGGCCGCAATGAACCGTTTCACAGGCAGTCCCATGCATTTAGCCATCAAACCGGCAGTAATATTGCCGAAATTTCCGCTGGGCACACTGAACACGACTTCTTCGGGCTTCCCGACTAACCCGCACAACTGCGCATAGGCGTAAAAATAATAGAACGACTGGGGCAGGAAACGGGCCACGTTGATAGAATTGGCAGAGGTAAGATAGAGTTTCTCGTTCAGCTCCTTATCCATAAAGGCATTCTTCACCAAAGCCTGACAGTCATCGAATGTACCGCTCACTTCCAATGCCGTAATGTTGCGACCAAGTGTGGTAAACTGCTTTTCCTGTATCTCGCTGACTTTCCCTTGCGGGTAAAGCACAAATACTTTTACACCCGGAACATCTAAAAATCCGTTTGCCACAGCACTGCCCGTATCGCCAGATGTAGCTACCAACACATTGACCTGCCGCTCGCCCTCCTGTTTATTGAAATAGGCGAGTAACCGAGCCATGAAGCGCGCCCCCACATCTTTAAATGCTAACGTGGGTCCGTGAAAAAGCTCCAAACTATACCGGTTATCGGCCACCTGCACCAACGGAATATCGAAGTTGAGCGTCTCGTCGACAATCTCTTTCAATTTACCGGCTTCCACATCTTCCCCGAAAAAGGCCTCGGCCACGACAAAAGAAATTTCGCGCAAGGTCATCTCTTTCATATTTTGGTAAAATGCCGGGGGAAACCGGCGAATCACCTCAGGCATGAAAAGCCCCCTATCTGCTGCCAATCCTCTCACCACTGCTTCGCGGAGGGAAACCGGCGAAGTTTTTCTATTCGTACTGTAAAATTGCATCGCTCTTTTCTATTTTAATTTTTCCGAAAGAACTCTTTTATAAACTGCTCTCCTGCCAATACCCCATAAGCGCCGCCGGCTACATCGGACTCGCTGTACCGGGTGACTCCGTCGGGCTCCACCCCAGATTTGTAAATCACAAACGGGACAGGCTCGGCCGTGTGAGTGCGCAACCGGCAAGGGGTGGGATGATCGGGCAACAAGGCTATCGTCACCGAATCGTTCATTCGAGATACGGCATCGATGAGCGGTTTTAAAACCCGACGATCGAGATATTCGACCGTGCGAACTTTCAAATCGACATCGCCTTCATGCCCGGCTTCATCGCTGGCTTCGATATGCAAATATACAAAATCGTGTGTATGTAATGCCTCGATCGCCGCTTGAACTTTACCCTCGTAATTGGTATCATACAAACCGGTCGCTCCCTCGACTTCGACAGGCCGCAGACCGGCATATACCCCGATACCCCGAATGAGGTCTACCGCCGAAATGACAACGCCGCTCTTTATCCCATAACGCTCGGCCAGTGTCTCCATACGGGGCTTATAACCGGGAGACCACGGCCAGATGCTGTTCGCCGGATCTTTACCTTCGGCGACACGCTTCCGATTGACCGGATGCGACGGCAGAATCTGTTGCGAACGCAATATCAACTCGTTCAGACGATCGGCTGTCGGAGCAGCTTCGAGAACGAGGGGACGAACCATTACCTCACGAAAAAGCGTACCGGGAACATCGTGCGGAGGGGTACAGTCGACTCGCTTGTCTCCGCCTTTCAACTTCAACAGATGCCGATACGAAACGCCTCGAAAGAAATTGGCATCCTCACCTCCCAATTCTTTCTGTAAAAAATCGATTAATTCGGCAGCTTCGGCCGTAGAGATATGTCCGGCCGAATGGTTCTTGATACGACCGTTTTCGATACAGACAAGATTACAGCGCATCGCCATCTCGCCCGACTCTATATCGACTCCCATACTCGCTGCTTCCAACGAGCCTCGACCCTCGAACACCCGGTCGAGGTCGTAACCCAATACCGACAAATTGGCGATTTCGCTACCGGGGTGATAACCATCGGGGACTGTCTTCAACAAACCACAACGACCATGAGCTGCCAACCAGTCCATAGCCGGAGTATCGGCCGCCTGCAAAGGCGTTCGTTCGCCCAATTTCCCGATGGGTTCGTCGGCCATACCGTCGCCCAAAACAATGATATATTTCATAGGCCCTTTGTTTTTTATTTATTCTCATATATCTGCGACAGTCTTCCATTGTCGTTCCACTCGCCGTACATCTTGTTTCGACAAGTAAACCGGATAAATTTGTCCAAACGTCGCCGATACAAATCCGAATTATTTCTTTTCATTTGTATATTTCCTATTTTCACCCGCTTATAAAGCTCCGGAAACCGAGAGAAATTATCCATCGCCACAGGGTGTTTCCGCAGCTCTTCGACGATAATATCGTCTATCGTAAATTCCGTTTCAAGCAAATAGGGAAAAACCGCCCTTCCCGCATCAGTCATCGTCCCTTCCCGTTCGAGATACCTGAAACGAGCCTTGTTGAGCTCGGTCCAATTGCTTCCTTTTTTACGGGGAGTGAGCCGTTGCAACATCTTGTCGCCGAACCGCTTACAAGTAGAATCGATCCAGCCGAAACATAGCGCCTCATAGACAACGTCCAAATAGGGTAACCCGCAAGTGTGCACCCGATCGGAACGGCAACACACTATCCAAACTTCATCGCAAGAGTCGTGATTCTCGCTCAGCCAAGCCCGTAGCTGCTCTCTGGAACCGACATTCAACTCATTACTTATTTCCATGCTTCGCACTCGTTATAACCCTTATCGAATGTTGGCAATGCCGATAATATCGGCAAAGACACCGGCGGCTGTAACTTCGGCTCCCGCACCATATCCTTTGATGACCATAGGATATTCCCGATAACGCTCGGTAGTCAGCAATATGACATTGTTACTCCCTTCAAGATGGAAGAACGGATGAGCCGAATCGATTTCACGCAACCCCACTTCGACATTGCCGTGGTCGAGTGTGGCGACGAAACGGAGAACTTTACCCCGATCGGCGACTTGTCTACGATACTGTTCGAACTCGGCATCGTATTGCGGTATCGCTTTCCAAAAATCAGCAAGGGGACCTTTGAAATAGTCGTCGGGGATAAAGAGCTTTTTTTTCACATCGCTCTGCTCTACCCTGTATCCGGCCTCGCGCGCCAAAATCACCAACTTGCGGATAACGTCCTGTCCGCATAAATCGATACGAGGATCGGGCTCGCTGTATCCGGCTTCCTGCGCCATACGCACGGCCCGGCTCAACGGGACATCGGCTCCCACCACATTGAAAATATAATTGAGCGTACCGGAAACCACTGCCTCGATTTTCAAAATCTTATCGCCGCTGTTGATGAGGTTGTTAATCGTGTTGATAATGGGTAACCCCGCCCCAACGTTCGTCTCGAAAAGATACTTCACATCACGCTTGCGAGCAGTCTGCTTCAATTCCCGATAGGAATCGTACGACCCCGAAGCGGCTATCTTATTGGATGCCACTACCGATACGTTGTGGTCGAGCAAAGTCTTATAAAGCGCGGCTATATCGGGACTTGCCGTACAGTCGACAAACACCGAATTGAAGATATTCATTTTGATAATTTCGTCCTTGATTTTTTCGGGCGAAGCAACCATTTCGGAACGATCGAGCAGCTCTTGACAATGCTCGACCTCAATACCCTCCCTATCGAAAAGACACTTACGCGAGTTGGCAATGCCCACTAACCGAAGCTGCAATGCCTTCGTTTCGAGCAACCGTTGCTGTTGCTTGCTGATTTGTTGCAACAAGTCTTTACCTACCGTACCCACACCTACAACAAAAAGATTGAGCACTTGCGACTCGGAGAGGAAGAAAGAATCATGTATGACGTTGAGCGCTTTGCGCAGGCTGCCAAGTGCAATTACAAAAGATATATTGGTTTCAGAAGCCCCCTGCGCACAAGCTATCACGTTGATACCGTTGCGCCCCAAAACGTTGAACAGTTTTCCGGCAATACCGGGCGTATGCTTCATATTCTCGCCCACGATAGCTACGGTGGCAAGATCTTTCTCGGCTTCGATCGCACTGATTTCTCCGACAGCCATATCGTGCATCGGCATTGCGCACGGCAAATGTCGTATTGTTTTCGGAAGATGCCTGCGACACCAAAAAGACACTGATACCCGACTTTGCCAGCCGGTTGAATATACGTGAATTGATACCGATGACACCCACCATGCCCATACCCGACAAAGTGATGAGACACGTGTCGTTGATAGACGAAATACCCTTGATGGCCTTCCCCTCGGCATGCGAATTGTCCTCGGAAATGAGGGTTCCGGGAGCCGAAGGATTAAAAGTATTCTTAATGAATATAGGTATATTTTTGTGAAATACCGGATAAATGGTCGGAGGATAAATAACCTTCGCACCGAAGTTGCACAATTCCATCGCTTCGACAAACGACAACCGCTCGATGACATAAGCCGTATTGATTACCCGGGGGTCGGCTGTCATGAAGCCATCGACATCGGTCCAGATTTCGAGCTGCGAGGCATCGAGAGCGGTAGCCAAGATAGCTGCCGTATAATCCGATCCCCCACGCCCCAGATTGGTGACATCGCCATTGCTTTTGTCGGAGGCAATGAATCCCGGAACGACGGCTATACGAGGCAATGGATTAAAACCGGCTTTCACCAACCGGTTGGTCTCCTCGAAATCGACAATGTGTTTACCACACTGCATCTGCGTCTTGATGAACCGACGGGAATCGTAATGCTCGGCCCCGTCGATAACCCGGCTGACAATCAACGAGGAGAGACGCTCGCCGTAGCTGACAATCGTGTCGAGGGTCTTTACCGACAAATCTTTAATGAGAGACACGCCTTTGAAAATATTTCCCAACTCATCGAGCAACGGCTCTACGAGCGACAGAAGTTCGTCTCTCTTGCGCGAATCGACAGCACCATGTATCATGGCAATGTGCCTATCTACGATTTCACGAAAACCGTGTTCATAAGCATTACCGCCTTCCACTGCGATTTTGGCCGTGCCAATGAGTTTATCGGTTATTCCCCCCAGCGCCGAAACCACTACAATAACAGGCTCCCGACAACTCTCGACTATATGTTTGACACTCGACATGCTCTCTACCGAGCCGACCGACGTGCCTCCGAATTTCAATACTTTCATATCTGGTGAATTTCTATCGGTGTTACCTTCCCCAACCTATGGGGAATCATACACAAAGTTACAAAACTTAGTTAAAAGCCATACTCAATTACGGTAAATCGAGATAATGAAATAACGTCCTCCCCCCTAAGGGGTAGTACCCATAGCCGTAACCCCGAAGAAAAAATATGTTCTATATCGTAACCTTGTCATCAATATTATTACCTTTAAATCCTCTCAAACATGCAACAATCGAGGGATACAACCAAACTCTATCGACTGCCGCCCGATGTCATCTATTTTCTCTTTTATTGCAAAAGTAATCTATTTTTTATTTTTTGAATAAAAACAAGCACAAAATGATTTATAAAAATATCATTTCTTTTACAATTTTGTATTTTACAGACGTTTTTAAACGGCATTTTGAAAATATCTTTTTGCCACATGAAAAGGGAGATAGCCGATAATAGGGAATATTTTGCCAAACAAAATGATATTTTCCCCCGCAAATGACTATTTTTGTACAACCAAACAAAAAAATGTGGCATACCCGACACAACCGAATCCTATTCGTTTCAGTCCGTATCCACTACTTTTTGTACAGAAATAAATCATTGATGTATGCCTGAAAATATAACATCGGTCCTTATCATTTACACCGGCGGAACTATCGGAATGGTAGAGAACAGCAAAACCGGGAGCCTCGAACCTTTTAATTTTCACCACCTTCTCGATAAAGTTCCCGAATTGCGACAACTTGGGTTCTCTATCTCGACGGTACAATTCGAGCCCCCCATCGACTCGTCGGAAATAGAACCGGACTCGTGGGTAAAACTGGTACACATCATCGCCGACAATTACGACTTATTCGATGGATTTGTCGTCTTGCACGGAACCGACACGATGGCATACACAGCATCGGCTCTCAGTTTCATGCTCGAAAATCTGAACAAACCGGTTATTCTCACCGGCTCGCAACTTCCCATCGGCATGTTGAGAACCGACGGCAAAGAAAACCTGATTACCGCCATCGAAATAGCTGCCGCCAAGAATACCAACGGCGAGCCTCTGGTCCCGGAAGTGTGTATCTTTTTCGGCAACCATCTGCTGAGAGGGAACCGTACAACTAAAATAAGTGCCGAAAGTTTCAGCGCATTCGTATCGACCAACTATCCTCCGTTGGCACAGGCGGGGGTACACATTCACTACGACGAAAACCAAATCGCCCGCACCACATCGAAACCTCTGCGTCCGCACTATTTGATGAATACCAACATCGTAGTACTGAAACTGTTCCCCGGCATATCGGAACAAACCGTGCGCTCCATTCTAAACATTCCGGGATTGAAAGGTGTCGTGCTCGAAACGTTCGGATCGGGAAACGCTCCCGTGAAGGAGTGGTTCCTCAACTTACTGAAAGAGGCCGTGGACAAAGGCATCGTTATCGTCAATGTGAGCCAATGTATGGGAGGAAGCGTACAAATGAGCCGATACGGAACCGGTTGCAAACTCGAAGACGTGGGCGTAGTGAGCGGTTATGACAGTACAACCGAAGCCGTACTTACCAAACTTATGTTCTTGTTCGGTCACCGCTATTCCGCCAAAGTCGTAAAAGAAAATATGAACCGCTCGCTAAGCGGGGAAATCACATTGACGTTGCATAATTAAGAGCCGGAAATTATCAAATCCAGTTTATACCATACATCTTTTTCACGAGGCTTTGTATTGTTTCAATTTTTATATAATTTTGCCGTACGTTCAAGAAGTCAAATCTTGAACTGTTAAAATATTATATAAGAAGCGAGTAGCTTTATCCTTCTCTTAAAATCGCCAGTTCTAAGACTACAGGGATAAAGGCAATACAAGCCTCGTTATCGTTGTGCATATCATACACGTATATATGCCCAAGTGATAGCGT
>OHGT01001178.1_pt1 | contig 12529 bp, 10 predicted proteins | sample 1567861 | NCBI WGS metagenome assembly OHGT01 (sample SAMEA3879533, study PRJEB24766) | human gut metagenome | biome: human-associated habitat; feature: feces | place: USA | collected 1985/1987 | reverse complement strand
TCAAAGAAGCCGCCGGGCACCTTGAGGAAATGCAGGATGCAACAGGTGCAGCAGAAGCAGCCTTTAAAGAAATGGCTTCATCTGCAGAAAATCAAATGAAACTTCTTGGCAATAATATAACAGCCGCACTTCGCCCGTTAGGACAAGGAATCTTAAAGGAAATATCCAGTGCAGCGGAATCCATGAATAAAGCTTTTGAGAATGGAAGCGCTCAAGAATCTTTGAAAAACATAGGTGCTTTAATCGTAGTCGTTACGACGGCTCTTGCTGGTTATAAAGGAAGTATCTTGGCTGTAAGTACTGCTAAACAAGTATTTGCAACAGTTACAGCTATTGTCAATAAACAACGTGCTATTGAAGCGGCCAACCTTGTATTAACCAAAGGTATGTATGCCATTGAAGCTACAATGATTGCAAAGAATACAGCTGCTCGCACTTTACTAACCAAAGCAATAAAAGCACAAACCATCGCTCAATTAAAAAATGCTGCAGCTATGTTAACGAATCCCTATGTATTAGCCGCTGCTGCATTTGCCGGACTTGGATATGCTATTTACAGGTGTGCTACGGCGGAAACGGACTCCGAAAGAGCTATGAGAAAGCATAATGCCACTATGGAGACTCAAAAAAAGAATTTGGATGATTTGAAGAGTAAAGCAGATGGGTTTCTTTCTGTTATTAGAGATGAAGCGTCAACTCAATCTGAGAAGCTAGAAGCATACAAACAACTTCAATCAATTATGCCCAACGTTTTAAAGAATCTTGATTTAGAGAAACTTAAAACCATGGAATTAACCGATGTAAAAAGATTGCTCAATGAGGAAGCATATAAACAATATGCTATGGGTATCAAGGTTAAAGCAGTGATGAAACAAGAAGAACTAGATTCAATCAATTCACGTCTTAAAAAAGTAATCGATGAGCAAGCAGAAGCTCCAAGTGGTCAAAAAGCTGCCATCATTCAGAAACTTCAAGAAGACAAGAAAGTGGCTGAAGAATCCGTTCGTCTTGCCAAAGAAGAAGTTGAAAAAATAAACGAAATTCAGAAAAAAGCGAAGGAAAAACAAGATAAAGAAGATAAAGAAGCCGCTATTCAAAATAAAGCCTTTTGGACCAAGCAAAAAGATGATGCAACGAAAGCATTAGATTCAATATCTTCAGCACAAAAGAAGCAAATGGATGCTGGTAACTTCAAAGGTATAGATTCTGCCGTTGTTACTGCCTACAAAGAAAATGTCAAGAAGTTAAAGGAAGCCGAAAAAGAATTAAAAGTCTATGATTCATCTTCCAAGCAGGACGATCAAGCTCACAAGCTCCGTGAAGAACAGGAAAAATATAAACTCCTGTTAGACCAGCAGAAGCGCGAGCAGGCACGGATAAAGGAAGATTCTGCTAATGAATTGAAACAACTTGAAATCGATAAGCTCAAAGAGAGTAGCGAAAAAGTTCTGAGGCAAAGAGAACTTAATCATCGTATGGAGCTGCAAGCTATCGAGCGTGAAACAGAAGATAAAAAGTTAAAGCAATTTAATGCCGCCCGTTCAGCTTTCGAAGCTAATCCTCAAAACAAAAAGAAAATCTTCAATACATCAGAATATATCAAGTCAGAGCCAGTAAAGAAACTGTTTGCCGAATTTGATAAAGTAGCTAATGAAAAAAAGGAAACTACAGATTTAAAGTATAACCGTGGGGATGATTTAGCTGATTTGCTGAATCAGTATCAAGACTATACGGACCAACGTCTTGCTATTGAACGAAAATTCAATGAAGATATTGCCACCTTGCATGAACAACGTAAGCAAGCAGTTAAGAATGGAGATACAGAACAGGTTGAACAGATTGACCGTTCCATTGCACAAGCTACTAAAAACAAAGGAATGGAGCTTATGAGCTTGGATTATGACAAGTTAAAAGAATCACCGCAATATGTTCGCGCATTTGAGAACCTGAAAGAGACTTCAACGGAAACGCTTAATTCCCTGCTTGAACAGCTAGAGAATGCTAAGCAGACGGCGGCACAAGTCCTGTCACCGGATCAGCTAAGGGAATATACAAGTACTATTCAATCCATCATGGATGAACTGGATAGCCGTAACCCGTTTCAGTCACTATCGGATAAGAAAAAGGAACTGGCGGAAGCAGAGGAAGAATTGGCACGGGCACAAATTGAGCTAGAGAATGCCCGCCAGACAGCCGAAGCGGTGAAAGGAGGTGCGAAGATTGAGAACGGAGTGAAATCCTCAAAATACAATCCAAAGACCGGGAAAATTGATTCTACCAAGGCCTATTTATCCGAAGCACAAGCTTTGGAACAAGTAAGGAAGAAAACAGAGAATTACAATGCGGCAAAGGATAAGGTTATCAAAAAGGATACACAAGTCAAGAAGTCAGAGAAAGAAGTTAGAGCACAGATTTCGGAGTTGGCCGATACTATTGATGAACTTGGCAAAAGCATTGGCGGTCCGGCCGGAGAGATCATTTCCCTAATTGGTAGCATAGGGACATTTACCATGACGGCCATGTCCGGCGTAGAAGCTGCCGCTAATACGTCTGCTAATGCTATCAGCACCGTTGAAAAAGCATCAGTTATCCTTGCGATAGTCAGTGCTGCCGTACAGATTGCAACCAAGATTTTTGATATGTTCGGAAAGGATGATACGACGGAGAAGTACGAGAAAGCTAAAGAAGCGTATGAATCTTATATTAATATCCTTGACCGTGTTATCGAGAAACAATTGGAACTAGCTGAAGCATTGACCGGAGATAACGCAAATACTGCTTATCAGAAGGCTATTGATACGATAAAAGAGCAAAGTTCAAATGCTCGTGTATTAGGCAGGCAGTATTTGGATTCCGGTGCATCCCGAAAGTCGCACTCTAAAGGTTATAATGAAGTTAAAGACATGTCATGGGAGGGTTGGAACCAAGCGGCACAAACGCTTGGAATGACAATAGACCAATTTAAAGAGAAAATGAACGGCCGTATGACCGGTCTATTTGATTTATCGGACGAAGAGATAGCAAAGTTACAGGAGAATGCCGGTATCTTCTGGTCTCAACTGGATTCCGATACGCAGAAGTTTGCAGATCAGATTGCAAATGGAGTTGGTAAGATTTCCGAAGTGCTGGAACAACAAATAGCTGATACTACCCTTCTCGATGCAGAGACACTCCGTTCCGATTTTCAAGAGTTACTTACCGATATGGATAATGATTCAGCAGATTTTGCCGGCAATTTTGAAGAATACATGAAGAATGCTATTCTCAACTCCATGATCAAGGAAGAATATATGCAGCAGTTAGAAGACTGGAGGAAGAAGTTCTATAATGCAATGGACGATGGAGTGACGGAAGATGAGTATAACGCACTGAAAGAAGAAGGTCAACGGATAGCCGATGCAATGAAAGCCAGACGAGACGACATGGCCGACATGTATGGTTGGGCAGAAGATGACACAGAGCGAGAAGCGTCTCAAAAAGGTTTTGATTCCATGTCACAAGATTCAGCGGATGAACTGAACGGAAGATTCACTACTATGGTAACACATACCTATTCCATTAATGAGGGTGTAAAACAAATACAGTCCACTACGGATAAAATAGTAGAGAAACTTGTGTATTTATCAAATCTCGATAAAAATATAAGCGAAATGACTAAATATAATAATACGATTATCACGCATTTGTCAGATATCAGTAGTAACACCGCCCGCCTGGAAACAATTGAAAAGACAATGTCTTCTATAAAGACTGGCATCGATACACTGAATACTAAGGGCATAACATTGAAGCGATGAAGGGGCAACTATTAATAGATGGAATAGATATATATGCTGTTTATGGCGTATGTACCATAAAGGGAAGCTACGATAACCTTGTGGCTTTCCCTCCTATGAAAGAACTGGATAAAAACGATTGGCCGGAAGAAGACGGGCAAGAGTTTGATTTGAGTAATCCAGCTCTTAATACTAGTGAAGTGAGCTTAGAATTCGCATTCAAAGATGATTTAGGATTCGGTGCCTTGATAGATATACTTTCGGATATGGGATATCACGATTTCTTATTTCCACTTCTTGGAAGAACCTATCGTTTGCGTCTCTCTTCGCAGAATAGTTACTCTATATACCAACATGTAGAGATAGCGAAAATCACCTTCTCTAATGACTTCCCGCGCGAAAGTGATTATATTTATCAAGAGCCTATAAATTCAATTCCTTTACCAAAAGGTTATGAAATAGACGATAAGGACCTATCAGACTATGGTATTGCAATTTTGAAAGGTAGTAATGCGGAAATACTCAAAGCATCGGCAATCAAAAAGAATTTATTGCAGAATTTCAAGTATCAGGATGGAGCAGTCTACGACGGTGAATATGTGAAGTTTCAAACAAAAGAGGTAGCTCTCAAATGCCTGATGAGTACTCCGGACGTATCAACATTCTGGCGCAACCGGGATGCCTTTCTCCACGACCTTACTAAATTGTCTGCCAAGACGGACGAAGAAGGATATGAGTATTTGGATGCGGAGCGTATATTTTACTGTGAGGAGTTCTTCGAGCACTATCCCTGCTATTACAAAAATTGCAAAACAACGAATTTTATATTGATGAATGGTGGTGTATGGTGGGAATTTACCTTGAAGCTCGTATTTACAGGATTCCGGGCTAAAGAAACAGACTATATGCTTGCGGCAGAAAGTGGAGAGTTGATAATTACAGAGAACAACGAATATTATATTGAATTGATTTAGATAGAAAAGCTATGCCATTAAAAAAGAAGAAAATATCGGAATTGGAAGAAGCGCAGGACATGAGAGGTTTCTACACAATTGGTTACCGTATCGTAAACGGTGTCAAGACCAGTCTAAAGTTCGGTCTTGAAAAGGTTCAGACCGCCTACGAAAATATGGTAGCCCTCAAGAATGATGCTCTTGCCGCTATACGTGATATCCGCTCTCTTGAAGCTACCGTTGAAAGTAACGAAGAAACAAGAGAAATATCCGAAGCCCAACGGGCCGCCGCTGAACAGGTTCGTGTGCAGGAATACGGCGGTGTAATCAATGAATTGAACACAGCCAAGCAATCATCTGTCAGCCAGACGGCGTTGGCAAAGAAAGCGACGGATGATGCTAATGCTGCTACACAATCTTCTATCAATCAAACTGCTTTAGCAAAATCCGCTACTGATAACGCTAATTCGGCTGCCGGAAGTGTCAATGCCGCAAAAGAAGCCGCTACCGCTGCCGCTGCCGGCGCGAATGCAGCAAAAAGCGCATCAGAAGAACAAACTGTACTTGCCAAGACAGCAACAGATAATGCCAATACCGCTGCCAATACTGCCAATTTGAAAGCTACTCTTGCCGGCGAAAAGGCCGCACTCGCCGATGCTGCTGCTCAAGCAGCCAATGAGGCGGCTACGGGCGTAGAAACAAAAGTTAAGACGGCAATTGACAAATTGGTTGCCGACGCTCCCGATGCACTAGATACTTTGCAAGAACTTGCAACCGCACTTGGTAATGACCCGAACTTCGCTACTACCATGACAAATGAGCTTGTAAAGAAACTCAATAAAACGGATATCGTTAATGATTTGGTTTCTGGAGGAGCCGGAAAAGTTCTTTCTGCCGAGCAGGGAAAGATATTAAAAACGTCTTTTGACAATCACAATCATTCGGGTATTTACGAACCTATATTTTCTAAGAATACTGCCTTCAACAAAAACTTCGGTACGGCAGCCGGAACAGTATGCGAAGGTAATGATTTGCGATTGAGTGATTCGCGTACTCCCAAAGCTCATACTCATCCGGCAACCGAAGTAAGCGGCGATGAAGATCATCGCTTCGTTTCAGATGCCGAAAAAAATATTTGGGACAGTAAAGCGGAAGGGAACCACAATCATGACAGCATATATTCTTCTGTAAATCATGAGCATCAAGCGTCTGATATTCAGGAAACAACAGATAAAAAAGTCATGACTGCGGAGGAAAGAAATATACTAAGTACTCTCGGGACTAAGTACGCCAAAGCAGACTTTTCAAATGTTATTACAAAATATCTTTCTCAAAATGGGTATTACAAGTTCCCTGATGGACTGTTAATTCAATGGGGATATGCTTCTAATAGCCAGGATAGTTACCACAAGCAATCTGTATACCTTCCTGTTTCTTTCGCTTCTACTCCATATTCAGTTGTTGTAACGGCAAAGAGCGGATTCCAGGATTATTATGCTGGAAGGACGGTTGATGCATTCTATAATAGCAGCTTTACCGTTAGTGCAAACCAGGAAAATAAAGAGCCGTTTTGTTGGATGGCAATAGGTCGATGGAAATAACCAATAAAGAATAATTATGGAACAAAAAATGTATTGGAAAAACGGATTCTACGATGTTTCGATAGACGGAGCAGTAGAGATTACGAAAAAGTATTGGCAAGAATTATTAGACGGTCAATCTGCCGGACTCATAATCGTAGAGAACGAGAAAGGATATCCCATATTGAAGGGATATGAACCGACCTTATTAGAGTTGAAAGCCCGAAAAATAGCGGAATTACAGGCGTATGACGCATCCGAATCGGTGAATAGCTTTAGTATTGGTAATGTATCCGGCTGGCTTAATAAGAGTACCCGTGTAGGTCTCATGAATTCAATTAGTATTGAAAGGGAATCCGGACGATCTGAAACGACTATCTGGCTAGGTAATACAAAGTTGGTCTTATCAATCGAGAAAGCTATTGATATGCTACAACAGATAGAGTTATATGCCCTTGCGTGCTACAATACAACACAAGGGCATATTAATGCCATTAATCAGCTGGAGAGAGAGATTTATTATTTTAAAGAAATAGAACTCTTATCATAATATCCTGTCGCAAATTCGTAAGGATAGTTATCACCTCTAATCAATAATTGCTCACCTCCAGTTCCATAATCTGTCGTTTTCTCATATCCCCAATGAACAAAACTGATATAAAGAGTATAGTATTTCTTCTCACCTCCCAAAACGTCTTCCATGTATGGATGTTTAACAAGATTGAGATCATTCTTATTTATGGAATAATCAACAGAGTGAATGCTTGTAAATTTACCCCCTTTATATGTATAGTACCCTAATTCCCCATTTTCAAAAACTAAGTAATATGTATATGAGCCTTTGTTCATTACATATGTTCCCGTACCAGATTCTAATTCATTCGCAGTAATTTGTTTTTCATAAAACTCATCTTTTTCTTCATCTAGCAAACATTAGTGCGGTAATCATTAAGAACAATAAATTCTTCATATTTATTTTTGTATGTTTATAGTTTACAAAGGAACAAATAAGTTTGAATACAAACAAATTTTTCACTTTACTTTTCTGAAGATATTCAATATACCCGCAACAATTATAATAAATTTGTTTCATTATCAATTGGAGCGTCTGGTATTATCATAATGTATACATCGAAAAACTAAAAATGCATATAATCTACATCTCAAGCATTAATAGTCTACACATTGGGTATTAATACTTGAAATGTCAGCTATTAATATCCAAGACATCATTCACTAATCATCTTCCTAATCAAATCCCTATTCTTAGGATCATCTGCATTAACCATTCTCCCATCACCACGCCCCAGTTTTTTCGTTCTTCATCACTTAGATACACGGTGGTGATAGCATCTGCAAACAGCATATTCAGATTCACATAACTAATTCCCCAAAGCACATAATCCATCGTCCAGCCATAACGCTGGCAAGCAAAGTCTATTAATAGCCCATAGATACTTTTTCCTCCGAAAGTGATACTACTACCTTCCCCTTTAATCCGACTGATTTGAGTCTTCATTTCCCGGTCGGCATCTATCCCCAAATACTGAATAAACTCTTCAACCTTATCATTTGAAAGAATAATAGTCAGAATCGTAGCCATGTCCTCCACCGATATATTATCCTCAAAAAACTTGGCACGATGAAGAATTTTCTCTATATCTAAAACACTTTTCTTACCATCGAACGTAGAATAAGCAATAATTTGACAAACTGTATCTGATTTCTCCGTACAGACTCTCAACGTTTCAGCCAATGGATTAATTGACAAAAGTCCCATATCCACATCCATAGAAAAATACAAATTCTTCAATATTTGCATCTTTCCAAGCGTAGGCGGATAAAGGCATAATTTAGACTTGCCGACACTAAAACGAATAGGTTTCTCAATAATAGCATCAGATATACTCAATTCCATCTCTTTATTAAAACTCATAGCAATATATTTATATAAAAGAGCGCTGTGACCAGCACTAGCGCTCTTCGTTAACAAAAAACAAACTTACTTACCCGCTTCAACAGAAGGTGTGTAAGGTTTCACCTGATTACCTTCGTTAGGTTTCAACACATCCACTGTATATTTCCATTTCTTACCTTCGGCCGTATCAAAAGATTCTTCTACAGAAACTACCGAACGGTCAATCTGGATACCTTCACAGGTTACATCTTCCGGAGTTAAACGGAAAGCATATTCACCTTCAACAACACCGTCAGAATCGGCAATCGGTTTTTCACGGCCTTTTGCCGCACGGATTTCAAATTCGAATGCGTAAGTATTTCTAGCATACTTCACTGCTTCATTTTCACCACCTTCTACTTTAGCCTCTTTCTTTTCGCCCTTGGTAGGAGTCAGCTTTGTAGAGTTCTCAACCGGATCATAAGCAAGTTTTGTCCATGTTGTAGGTGCAGCTCCATTAGCTCCACATTTTCCAAACTCAATTGTGGGTTTTCCCCAAGATAATTGTGCCATAATCTAAAATGTTTAAATTTTCAATAAATAAAATCTCTATATAAAAGCTAGCTTTGTTTTTATTTCGCCGGTAAAAGTACTGCCAATATTAACAACCACATTATTTTTACCCTTTTCAACCGTGACATCAAAAAGCTAGTCACAAAATGTAATCTTGAGAAATAATTTTCCTCTCCTGCAGACGTCTGATTATCTCGACATAAATACGGTCTACATCCGCTCTTAGTTCTTTATCACACTTGTATTGGAAAACCATATCACCCGCCAAAAGATTGGAAATACCCGATGGAGATTTATAACCGAACATTTCAGCTAAAATATTACGTAGTCCGTTTACCAATTTTTCACCGGCCAAAGTCATGGGTGAATAAAGAAGTAAAATGATAAACAGGTACTCATTCTTCTGTCTGGTAGCGATTTCTCTCAATTCAACACCTATATTTGATAATTCACAGAACCACTCCGCCAACATTGGGATATACTGTACATCTTCTAATAATGGGGTGGCTAACTCGGATTTCAGTTCTAACAATTCGGTTTCTTGTGCACAAACCGATTTTAACTTCGATATTTTATCTAAGACTTCAACCATTATATTATCATTTTAATGTCAACAAATCTTTTTCCTTCAATGAATCTATTTCTTTAAGTTTTTCATTCCATCCCCACATCATAGCGGAATAGATGACATTTGCATACAATAAGATTTCTCTCCCAGTTGTAATAAATTCCACACGAAAAGCTGCATTCCTTGCAATGAGCCATAAATCATTTCTTTGTTTCATTATTTTCTATTTTTATTTGTTAAGTTCAGTTTTGTCCATCCACTAAAATCCAAACTTGTTTAAAATTGTGTGCCAATAAGTAAGGTAAAAGTAGTATCAATATTGAAAAATGGTAAATTATTGACATAGTAAACCATGACAGTCCCAAAGATGTCACAGATTAAATAATGCTCATATAAAAATGAATTATCATACCTATTTATAATAAGAAAAGTCCTACCTTTGTATTGTCTTAATGGACAAGATGTTTTTACCGACTCATAAGGAAGATTTAATAAATCCTACTGCACAGATTAATAACTTCCCCTTATCTTTTAGCAAAATCATCCGCACGAATTAATCTGTTGCACTTGAGCAACCACCCAGCCGCACTTGTGCAACTCGCCAGCTACACTTGTCCTACTCGGAAGTTACTCAACTGCAAACAAGTAGTAACCATAAAAAACGATCACTCGTGAGCATACTTTATAAATCAACCCGTTTTGCAGATACCTTTACGGGTAACAAAGAAACGAACGTACGCATACAGCTCCTGTCATGGGATACATTGGACACCAAAGCCTTCGTTGAGTACCTGGCGGACAAGAACAATCTATCGAAAGGGGATACATACAAAAATCTTACTATGGTATTGGAAGGTATAGAAGCTGTTCTGAAAAACGGAAATATCCTCAATCTGGACGACTTCGGCAGTTTCTCACTGAACGGCAGTTTCTGCAAGGACAAACAGCCCGGCGAAAATCATCGGGCGGAATCCATAGAAATAAAAAATGTTATATTCAAAGCTGAAAAACAACTGAAGAAACGTATAGCAACGGCCGGATTTGAGAAGTACAATCCCGAAAGACACAACAAACGCAAATACTAGAACAAAATGGAATACACCAGAACTTACTCCATCCGGAAAGGCGAATACTTTGCGGATGCGTTGAAGCGTGCCGGGAAAGAATTTATACCGACTAATTGTATCATCAACAAGCTACTGCCCGGACTGGGTGCTACGCATTGCGAACTGATAGCTCCACGAAAATCAATCATCATCGAGCCTAATGTGCCTGTCATCGAATCAAAAGCTAAAAAACATAAGAATGCATTAGCCGTCTACAAAGGAGTGACTGTCCGGAAAATTATAGATTTCCTGGAAGATAATCACGACAGGCATTACAAACTGCTGACTACTCCCGAAGGTTTCGCCAAGATAAAAGAGGCGATGCAAACGGTAGGCATAGATATGTACGAGGAATGTTTCATTTTATTCGACGAATGTGAGAAATTAGTGCAGGACGTACACTACCGTGACTCTATCCGCGAACCGATGAACGATTTTTTCCTCTTTCAAAATAAGGCGCTGATTTCCGCAACTCCCATTATTCCCGAAAAAGACAACCGTTTCGACGGCTTCGCACGGGTACTGATCCAACCGGACTATGCATACCGGCAGAAATTAAAACTAATTACTACAAATAATGTGCTGGAGACACTACAGGAAGTAATCGAAGCCAAACGAGGAACAGTCTGCATTTTCTGCAACAGCATTGACTCGATAGACAGTTTCTACCGTCTGATTCCGGAACTGAGCAACGCCTGTACCTTTTGCAGTGAAGACGGGCAATATAAACTTTGGAAAGGCAACCGCCGGAAAAAGTCAATGATGATTACCGAACTGGAACGTTACAATTTCTTCACCTCAAGGTTTTACTCGGCCGTAGATATCATCTCTCCCAACCCTCCACACGTGATTTTCATTAGCGATTTGTTTGGTGCTACCCAATCCGTTATCGATCCCGCTACCGAAGCGATTCAGATTATCGGTCGGTTTCGTGGCGGAGTAAATAGCGTGACACATATCGCTTCCATCCGTCCAGATCTGGAATGTATGTCATCCACAGAAATCGACGACTGGATTCGTGGCGCTTCCACCGTCTACAACAACTGGAAATCCCAACTGACACGTACCTCTAATATTGGCGAACGGACTCTATTGCAGGAAGCGATCGGAGAAAATTCATACCTCCCCTATCTGGACGACAAAGGCAAACCGGATCCGTTCCTGATTGCCAACTTCTACGAAAAGGAACAGGTGAAACGACTATACACTTCTACTGACCTGCTTTGCGATGCCTATCGGCAGACCGATTATTTTGTTTTCTCTCATGAAGAGCGTCTAATGCCTGTTTCCGACAATGAACGCATGGCGATACAACACCGGCTGGCAAAGAAAAAAAGGGCGGAACTTATCGTCCGTAAACTGGAAGAGATGGAGAAGATGAGTAGGACAACTGATAAAAAGCTACAAAAACGCTACCAGCGTATGCTAGGCAACCTGATTACTTCGACTGCCGACAGATACATATACGATTGCTTCTGCTGTTTCGGAGCGGATTTTATCCGCCAATCCGATTATAACGAGAATAAGTTGCGCACGGCATTGAACGTAAGCAGCGAACACACCATCAAGAAATCGGCACAAATGCGTATATCTATCCAACGAACTTTCCCCATAGGCTCCGAACTTTCCGTTCAGGAAGCGAAAAGTATGCTGAAGCAAGTATATAAAAAAATGGGACTGAATACGGGAAGAGGTATCACGACAAAGGAGTTGGAACAATATGCGGAGATAGAAAATAACCGAAATCGTACAGGAAGAACAATTAAAATACTGAAATTCAAATAATTGACTATAAAGTGCAACTTTTCTAGCGGAAAAGATCTGATTCTCTTATAGTTTTTTTGCAAACTTCGTTTACTTGGAGACTATTTCAGGTACTAATTAATTGATTAACAGCGATGTGACATTTTTGTTTTTCCCCGTATAATACTTAAAATAAAAACAAAAATGTCACACCAAACTACCACACATTCAAAGTCTATATCTTTCACACCCTAACGCTGAAATACAACTAATTTGAGCTAAAAAGAACATTTTATCCCGAAAAGTTTTTGTAATATCAGAGTTAATCGTATT
>OHGT01001177.1_pt1 | contig 12529 bp, 15 predicted proteins | sample 1567861 | NCBI WGS metagenome assembly OHGT01 (sample SAMEA3879533, study PRJEB24766) | human gut metagenome | biome: human-associated habitat; feature: feces | place: USA | collected 1985/1987 | reverse complement strand
TCTGGATTGTGCTTTTCCTTTCTTCTCTTGATTACATCTACTTAGCCATAAGCTGCTTGATTCCCTGGGATTTTGCACCTGGGTTATCATTTCCGTAACCTTCGAGAAGGTTTACAACACCCCATGCGCCCAGACCTGCGCCCAGGGCGATCACAAGGATCTTCAAAGTATCAATCGCGCTTGCAAAAAATGCCATAATGTTCCTCCTTTAATTTCAGAAATTTTAATTTGTGATATGGCCGTATCAGGCCGGAAACAAAAAAAGCCGCCGCACTGTTTTTAGAAAAAAATCTGTTTCAAACAGCACGGCGGCATGGGGCAGGAAGAATCCTGCGGTTATTTACTTTTCAGGGAGAATCACGAATCCTCAAAAAATCCTCCTTTCATCGTGACAAAAACAAAGCCTGCTGGGGCGTCATGCTTTGACAGGCAGGAACAACTCTATAAAGTCTGGGAAGCCAGATCTTCGGCTGTGACTTCATAATTGCGGTATCGTTCACCGGGACGCATCGGCATCCGGGTAGAAAGAAACTTTTCGATATTAAAAGCGTTCTTCTCATTAAAATCGGAAAGCAGTTTGTAATTTGGGTGTTTGGTTATATCATATTTCCGGGAGAGGAACGGCCGCACACCCCTGATCTGCAGCAGACATTTATCCCCGTCCATGACTGCCAGTTCATCCACCGACATCAGATCCTTTCCCAGCTTTTGAAAATTTTGTCCGTGGGATTCCTGATTGCCCTTTGTGACACTGGTGTTATACAGGTCGATGGTCTCTTTCCCCAATAGGGAGTTCCAGCTTTTTAAGGTGGTTTCTTCTTTGCCTCCTAAGAAAAGGGAGGCGTCACAGTTACCGATGATGGTGTCCATGTTGTCTTTATACAGGGCTTTGAGCTGGCTTTGCGCCTGCAGCACCAGGCAGGCAGAGATCTCACGGCTTCGGATGGTCGCCATAAGACGCTCCAGGTTCGGGATCTGCCCGATATTTGCCGCCTCGTCGATCAGGCAGCGCACATGGATGGGAAGCCTGCCCCCATACACATCATCCGCCCGCTCGCACAAGCGGTTAAACAAAATGGAATAGATCAGACTGATCAAAAATGCAAAGGTTCCGTCCGTATCACTCATAATAAGGAAAAGAGCAGTCCGTTCATCTCCCAGCATATCCAGATCCAGTTCGTCATACATGGTAATTTCCCTGACTTCTTTAATGTCAAAAGGAGCCAGTCTGGAAGCACAGGAAATAAGGATCGACTTCGCTGTTTTTCCGGCAGCGAGCTTATATTTCTTATATTGACGCAGGGCAAAATGATCCGGGTCTTTCTGTTCCAGCGCGTCAAAGAGAAGGTCAACGGCATTTTTGAATGACTCGTCATCCTCACGGACCTCCATTGCGTTCAGCATTTCTACCAGTGTGGCAAAATTCTGTTCGTTTGCCGGAGCCTCATAATAGATATATCCGATCAGTGCCGTATAGAGCAGGGTTTCTGCCTTGACCCAGAAATCGTCTCCGGCTTTTCCTTCGCCTTTGGTATTGGCGATCAGGGTAGTGACGATCTTCAGAATATCTTTCTCGGAATGAATGTAGGCGAACGGGTTAAAGTGCATACTTTTCTGGAAATTGATCGTATTGAATACCCGTATTTTATAGGGCTCATAGATGATCTTTCCTTTTTCATTACGCACAGGCTTTCCGTCCTTGTCCAGCTTTGGTGTGCCTCGCTGCAACATCTTTCCGCATTCCACAAGGACTGTACCTTTCGGATCGGTGATGACGTAGGAACTGTGCATTTGCATCAGATTGGGCTTGATGAAAAAGCGCGTTTTTCCCGAACCTGATCCTCCGACTACCAGTACATTTTTATTTCTTGCATTGGCCGGATTTTTGGGCCTTCCGTTTAACATCAGTCCTTCACTTTGGGTAAGAATGATATTGTTTTCCGGCTTTGGGTCCATAAACGGGGCAATATCGGCTTTATTTCCCCAACGGGCTGAACCGTATTCCACATTTTTGCGGTATTTCTTAGCGTCTTTCCCTCTAAGATAGACTGCCAGCCGCATAATGGCTGCACCGCATAAACCGATCAGCCAGTCCATTGCCGCCCCCGGCCACATACTCTGAAACGCAAGGGCAAAGCCTTCGGACAGTCCTAACAGCTTTTGGGAAGCGTCTGCTCCGGGAGCCAGACGCACCGCCTCGCCCAGCTTGGCAAATACCAGAAGGAACAGAACATAAGGCAGATGGAGAATGACCTGTTTTTTCAATGTTTCTGCATCGATCTTCATCGTTCCGGTCCTCCGTGTTCTTTGTTCTTTACACGGTCACGGCCAAGCGACTGCGCCAGTTCTTTGAACTTATGAAGCTGTGTAAGCAGCGACGGTCTGGTGCTGCGTGTAAGGTCTTTCTTTGTATATTCCTTAAATGCTGCCGTCAGTGCATCCGCCTGGTTTGCCTTGAAATATACCGTCCATTTTGGGGGATCAGTCCCAAGTTCCTTTTCTATATGGTAGCGTACCTGATGTTTCCTGGCATACCGTTCAAAAGAGCGGATTCGCCCTGAAACTTCAATGGTATTGGCTCCGGGGTCTTTATAAGTCAGCCGCTTCATGCTGTTGCGCCCGACTTTTGGCATTGTGCGTTCCTGTTCCATCTTTTGGAGTACCGCAGCAATAGCCGCACGCAGTACCCGCCCTGACAGTTTTGCTGCCTGTATAGAAACAGAAACCGTTCGTTGTTCGAGATCTTCCTGCAAGAGCATCCTCCTTTCTGATAAAATCGGTATTTATAATATGGAAATAACTTTTTACCGGCTTTCCCCAAGAACCTGCTGTCGGGAAGCGTGTTCAAAGGCTTTTGCTGCCTGATCGACCTGAATTTTAGCGTGTTTCAAAAGCGTCTTGATGATCGTAGCCGGGCGTTCCTGTTCCTCCAGATGATCGACCATCCCTTTGCACTCATCCGGGAGGTATTCCGCCATATCTTTCAACACATCGGAAAAGTTACCCATAAAGCCCCAGCAGCTATCCGACAGCTCCCCGTTTTTATAAAGCTCAAACCCATAACACTCGCCACGAAGATAGGAATCATAAGCGGCGACTTCACTGCGCATCAGTGCGTCCGCTTTCTGCCGGATGGCGCCGGTCATCTTGTCAGCGTCAAATTCCTTTAGGGCATCTTCTTTGGAAACATAGATCCAGCCGACCTGTCCGCTGTCCCATTCTGCATGAGGAGCCCTGCCTGAGAAACTTTCTGTACTCATGGCAAGACCGGAGTGGTCGTAGAGATAGAGGGGGAGCATCAGATACTTTTCCGAAATTACTTTCTGCATTGCTTCATCGATCGCCCGTTCCTCTGTCTTTGGTCCATGCCGGAAACGGCTGCTTACAATGTTTACCATCCGTTCATAGCGTTTCATGCCAGCTTCATCATGTCCTACGGTATCTAAATACATTTCCCGCAGGAAGTCGTCTTTGTCCATATAGTTGTGATGGTCGCCCAGCGCATAGCGGGGATGAAAGCATACCATCGTCCCAAAATGTTCATCTACCTCACGGGGAGAGATCAGAATATCGTCCGGCTGCACCATAAGGGCATAAGGTTCATTTACTGCCATTAACATAATTGGCTCCTTTCTTTCTACAAATCCGGGCCGGAATGGTGCATCATCGGTTTTTCCCGGTGTTCATTGGTTGCAGGCTGCTTGACTGCAATGATCTCGCCGGCAATCCTTGCAAATTTTTCAGGGTACTTGAACTGCTCCCCGTATTTCTCCATCAGGTCCGGGGAAAGGTCTGTAAAATCTTCCTCGCCAAGACCAACGATCAGAAAATTCCCGGACACAATATCATAGATGTGGCCGTCATCGTCAAAGAGAGCCCGGTTCAGAGGCAGCCCCATCAGCTTGCCTTCTTCATTACAGATCAGAGCCACCGGGTCCTCATACGGATAGACCGCCTGAATATCTCCGCCCACTGCCGCCTGCAAGGATTTCAGACCACTTTCGATCTCCGCAGCATAAGGGGACTTGCCCGGCTCTACCATTAACACTTTCATAATTGTATATCCTCCTTCTTTTTCATTGCCGTACCGGGAGCGGCTGGCGTTTTTTCCTGAGTTTTTGCCACAGAGAGCTTCCCCAGGACGGAAGGCTTCTCCCGGTTTTTGGGTGTAAAAATACCGCCCTCCGAAACCTCGGCGGCGGCATGTTCCGTTTTGGTCTGTTCCAGTCCCTCAACCGTATAACCAGGTAAGAGAGTGCCGTGAACCATAAAATGACGCTCATATTCTTTCGGAATTGGCGGGGAAATTTCCGTAAATGGGAATAGGCTTTCTTCCGCCCGTCCAAGTATTTTATGGCTGCATTCTTATCTGTATATCGTTTCTGGTTTTGTCCGGCAATCTTTGCTCCATATCCCTGCTTCGGGGAATGAATACGGACTTCCCATGTCACATACCAGGCAATCGGAACACTCTGTTTGGTTTCTCTGTTATATTTCGTATCTTCCCAAATACTGCAGGTCATCTGATAGACCCGGTTGCTGATTTTCTGATCCGCCCTCCAGTTATCGGTGTCTTTCCACTGGTTGCCGGTATGTTCGATCTCCGGTGTACGAAGATATTCCAAAGCCCGGTTGATCGTCTGTGTTGCCGCTGCCTGCTGTTCCCACTGTTTTGCGGCAGCTACTACGATTTCATAGGCTTTCTGCTCCCCGTCGATACTTCCCTGGCGCATAGCTTCCAGGCTATCTGTTCCCATTGTGATCAGAGTAGAAATGTCCACATTTTCACAAACTACGCTGTGTTCTATTTTAAGCTCTGATCCCGGCGTCAAGTGGTCGCCATACCGGTAGGCATGGTAATCCCTGTTTTCTTCCAAAATGCTGTTCACCTCCTGCTATATTTCCGGCTCATGTTTTTTTCTGGAAACCGTCTGAGCCGGTGATTTTTTATCTGTCGGCCTGTTTGCCGCAAGCTGATCCATCACGGAAGGACGGCCGACGCCGAACATGGATAGCTGACCGTCCGCTGCCTCACGAAGTTCAGAAACAGAGAGGGGAAGCGTTACATCAGCATGGGTCAATAGCTGTTCCCGTTTCAAATCCTGAATGATCTCGTCAAAAACAGCGTTGATCGCACGGCGTTCTTCCCCCACAGGGAAGGCTTTCAATACCTCCATTTCTCCGTCTTTACCGGAAACCAGGGTAAGGGCACAGTCGGCATGGCCTGCCAGATAATCCGATGTGTAGGGCAGTTTGTCCTTGATATAACAGGCAAAGGCTCTGGCTGTCATTTCCACATTGCTGTCCCAATAACCGCCGTCTTTTTCACATTCTTTTCCCATGCGTACCGAATTACGGTAAAAATCAGTTTCCGTCCGTCCAATCTGCGGAGCTTCCTGCGCCTGCATCCCGGAAAGCATACGCTCAAAAATTTCCAGCCGTTCCCGTTCACTTTTGGGAATAACCCGTCCGGTAACATTCTTCTTAAATGCGCTGATCTGTTCCACAGAGCCGGGTTCGCCGGACAAAAATGCTTCCCGCAAGACTGCGTAGGTTTCCATCTGTTCCTCATTGCCATACTGTTTCAGGGAGGCAAGCACCGAGGAATCCAGCCAGCCTGCCGCATTTTTCCGGGTGCGTTCTGTTTGTGCTTCCGTGCGCTTTGCTGCCTGTTCCGGTGTTTCCGGTTTATACTTCATAGTGTCAATGAGTTTTTGGAACGGCGCATAAAGGCGGGGCTGTTCTGACAGCATCCCTTTTGCACCCATCTTTGTACCAAGATAATCGTCAAGTCCATGCCACCATTCATGTGCCAGGGAACCGGCCCCGTGCATTTTCGTAAGATTGATGACTGTACGCAAAGGTTCATAATGAGCCGCAGCATTGCCGCTGCCTCTTGCACCAAAAGCGATAGCAAGCGTTCCCTGATAAGCAATATCTTTATCGCTGATCTTAAGGGCTGACGCCAGATCCTTTAGTGCTTCAAATCCCATGTTAAGGGAGGTCTGACGGTCGTTCTGGTTCATCCAGTTTCCAAACTCGCCGCCGCGGAACCCAAATGTATCAAGATAATGCTGTCCGGTGATCTCCACACCATTCCGGTAATCTGGGCCGGTACGTTTGACATGGGCGAGCTGGTGAGGGACAAACCGGATCTTTCCGTTTTTGTTCCTGCCTTTGGCAAGTTCCTGCACCCATTTCAGGGCAGCTTCTTTGGTCTCAAAATTGGTCCGCAGGATCGAATAGCCTTTTGTCACATAGTAGGTACCGGGTTTCCAGTCCTCATTTTTAGAATAGGTATGTTTCCCGTCGTTGAAGTGGATCGCATAACCTTTCGGTATTTTCTGCTCTTTGGAAACACAAAACTGTTCCTTTTTTGCTTTCTGAGTAAAGTTGCGCTCAAAATATTCAGCCGAGCGGATCAGCATGGTATTGGACAATTTGTTTGTGATCACGGGATTGTCCTGTCCCTTTTTCGTTGCCCGGTAATGGATTCCGCTTCCCCAGCCCTGTACCTTTTCTAAGTATCCATTGTCAGCGAAAAAGCGGTCATAGGCTCTTATGGCATCCTCCACAGTACGGACATCTGAAAGCACTGTCTGCAATTCCCGGACTGTTTTTATATATTCCTTTTGCCTCGCGGTCCGTTTTTCCGGGGTGTCATCCGTGCGGTAATACTGAGGGGAAACGTTTAAGCCGTCCCTTGCTTTTTTAATAAAATAGACCACGCCAAGAGGAATCCCTTCCTCCAGCATGGCTGCATAGTCCGGCTTTTTCCAGACATTATCCTTTTTCACAAATTTTTCGGCTTCGCGCTCATTCATGGCTTCCAGATCATCCGCATACAGCCCGCGGTCTTTCCACAGGTCTTTTTTCGCACCGCCGATCTTTTCGCCGAAATCTTCATGCACTCCTGCCAATCTTCATCACCTCCAGTCAGTGTAAAATTCTTATCGTTCCGGGGCAGGGCGGCGTTCTTCGTCTTTGTGAAGTTGTGGGAGGTTTCCTGTGAGCCGGTCAGTTTCCCTGCGGATCAGTTTGTCCAGAGCGCCTAAATCCTCCGGTGCAATGGCAAACTCCCGGTAATTTTCATACCACAAGCCCGTAGAGACTGCTGCGATGGGCGCAATTTTCTCCGAACCGGATGGAAGAAGGCGATACACAGGGGCTTCGTCATAAAGAAGCATCTGCTTTGCCGTTCCCTGTGGTATGCGGTACTTATCCATATCCGGGTTCTGGGCTGCCTCCATATATTGCATATTCAGGCGTTCTTCTAAATCCTGGGGCATATAACGAAATGCCTGATCCATCCACTGTCTGAACATCGTGGAATAGTGGTACTGCCATTCCGTAACTTGATTTGGGGCATAAGAAAATCCCCAACTTTTCAGAGCATCTTTTTCGTAAAGCTCCATTTCAGTCCATTCTTTCAGGCTGACCGTAGCCGCTGAACCATCTTTGCGTTCGATATTGACGCCGCAAGGATAGAGGATATTTCTTTTTATATCCTGCCGCAGCGTGTCTAAATCCATCATCAGGACATCTCCGTACAAGTGACCGCCCTCTCTGCGATCCGTATGAAACAGGAAAGCCCTCGCTCCGATAAACTCCGTTGTTGAGATCATTTGATGAAGATCCGCCGTAGAACAATAAGCAAACAAGGCGTCGGAAAGCCACATGTGATTTTTCCCCATGATGGCAATGGAATCAGCCCCGGTATTTGTCGCCAGAGAACGCATATTAAATTCGCATTCCCTAAGAAAATCTCCGGCAAAAATATGGAGCTCATACGCAAAGATGGATAAGTCTGTATCACGGATCAAATGAATCTGCGGTAGTGGTTCCTGATTCAATCAAATTCCTCCTTTCATGTGAACCTGACAATTACCGGCTTTCCTTATCATGGGAAGGTGCCGGCTGCTTTTTTGCCGGTTCCGTTTTTGCTGCCTGTTCCCGCATTGCTTCCAAAACAGAAGGGCGCCTTTCCGCAGTCTGTTCCAACCGGGCAAGGGTATTAAGTGCCCACTCCGCATTACGGTTAATGGAGGATATAAGGGCGCCCTCCACTTTGAAAGCACCTTTGAACACTCTGGCAATCTTCCCATTTTCTTTTGCGTCTGTCTCCGCAGGTTTTCCTTGAATAGCACGGCCCATATTTTTGAGATGCCGCCCCATTTCGTGGTATTCCGTACTGAAAGCATCAATTCTGGCAACAGCCCTGTTGCTGGCCTGCATACTTTTTTCTGCTGCACTTTGAATGGACTCCAACACCGGTCTGACATGTAAAAACTGTGTGATCCCATTCAAAGCAACAGTACCTCGTTCCCTGAAATCGGCAAGGATATTCCTGCACCCGTTTATGATCTGGCCTTTGAGTTCGGAAAGACGGTGACGCATAACGGAAATATTTGTCTCCATAGCTTTACAGCTCTTTTGGAGAGCATCTTTCAGGGAATGGTTCTGTAATCCCTGCATTTCCTGACGCACTGCCTTTAGTTCCTCGGTTGCCTCCAAAAGACGCTGCTCCATCCCGGTCACATGCTCGATCAGCTTGGAAAATTCTTCATATCCCGGTGTGTTGTTGTCTTTTAGGAGAGCAAGCAGTTCTTTGACCTGCTCATTTTCCGCAATCGGCTGGCTATCTGTCTCCGTCATTCATCAATCCCTCCCATCTGCCGGTAGCGGCCCTCCGGCAATCTTGCCGACAATCTCCGGACCAGTTTCATAAATCTGCATGAGGCGTTTTGCTGTGCCGCAGGGCTGTGCAGCTCCGCTGGTCCAAAGACGCACTGTGGATGGGGCAACATTCATCAAAAGCGCAAAGCCCTTTTCGTTCATGTCCAGCTTTTTCATCAGCGATTTAACCATATCGGGGCCGTAGTCTGGACACCGGGAAGCCTCGGCAATCATCTGCAAAGCGGTATTTTCAATTTTTTTCATTTTCAAATCCTCCTGTTATTTGTTTTCCAGCCTTATGCCGGGGCGAAGCTGATCTGGTTGTGTTTCATCCTTTTGGCAAAGTCCGGCAGCGAATAATTTACCCCGTCAATTTCTGCATGGGTGTCATCCAGACGATGGCAAACAGCAAAGTGCCTGTCCCCGTTTCCATAGAACAGGCAGAGTAAACCATTGTCAGGAATGGAAAACAGCGCTTTTCCGGCGCTGTCTGTAAAGCAGATCTGTTGAGATCCATTCATGTTGAAATCCTCCCTAAATTGAAACAGCCGCCTCTTTTGGGCGGCGTTGGTGCTGGCTGGTTTGCAGTTGTTCCCGAACCTGCAGCAATTTCTCATTGTAATCTTTTCCCATCCGGGGAGGGTTGACACTTACCCGGATATGACGGAAACGTTTATCCTCGTGGAGCATGGTCTTGATTTTCCGGGCATTGACAAATCCGGCAAGGTCGTGGTCCATATAAAGGGTAACACGCCGGATCTCCGGGTGGCGTTCCAGAAAAGAAGTCAGCGCCACATGGGAAGTACCTCCCAAAGACAAGCGATAACCATTCCATTTCCATCCCTCCAGCTCTTGAAGTGTTGCATGGGAAAGCGCATCAATAGGAGCTTCAAAGACTGCCACATGCCGGCTGCCCGGACTTTGCGGGGGATAACAAAAGTTATATCCTTTGTCGCTGCCATAGACATCCTTTTTGAGATTGCCGCCGATACTGCGCATACAGGCGAACTTCGCTTTCCCGGAATCATCTTTCCCTACAAACACACAAACCGGTTCTCCATGATACCGGGCTTCGTAAAAAATCCCGGCTTGTAAACACTGGCGAATGACTTCTGAGCTGATCCCCCGTTTCTGCAAATAGGAGACCGCGGCGGTCGCGCAACGTCTGGCCCAGGGGAGAGAGAATGCTTTCTTTTCCGGTTCTTTTGATACCTGTATTTCTGCCGTACTTCGGTAAGCCGGTGTATGTCGGATTTCTCCACCTACCAGAGCATGAACCGCATCCACAAGACCATATCCCCGAATCTGGATCAGGTAGTCCAGCGCATTGATACTCCGTCCACGGCTGTTCCAGTACCAGTACCTTTTCCCTGTCACATATACTAGACTGTCATGTTCCTTATGCCGGAAATTAGGTCCATCCCGTTTCAGCACACCAGGTTCATGGAACTGCAGGTAAGTAAACAGATCAGCTTCCCGCGCTGCCTGAATCTGTTCTTTGGTTACGCCGGGCATTGTACCGGCACAGTGATTCTTTTCATCGTGCTTTGCCTCCTTCCTGTGATGGAATGAAAAAAGACACCCAAAGGTGCCTAACAGCCGTACAGATCGTGATTGACCTCGGCACGGTAATAGCTGTCCATTGTAGCCGGGGCATTATACAGCGCCGCCAGCAGATATGCTTTGATATTTCCGACCTTCGTCGTGTTCTTGTCGATACAGTCAAAGACATACTCTAAGTGGCCGGAATTGATCTTCAGGAACCGGCTCTTGACGATCTCCCTCGGAAAATCATCTCCGTCAATGCGAATGTAAGGGCGTTTAGACAAAATCACTTCAAGCATAAGTTCAAGGGCTTCGTCCAGACGTTCCCTGCCATACCGTAAGACCAGTAAGTCATATTCGATATTTTCTTTGATGATTTCACGATAGGCTTCTATCAGCTCTATCCGATCCATCCCATCCGTGCGGCTTGCCGCTTCCGGCTCTGCCGGATAGATTGATGGATAAGTTATTGATTTATCTTTTTTTGATTTTTTTGTTTTTAATGGATTAGTATTTAATTGTGCCGGATTTTCCTGTTCAGGTTCCGCCTGTTTAGGTTTTGCCTGTTCAGGTTTTACCTGTCTTGGATTTTCCCGTTTAGGTGAAAGCCCTATGTTTTCGGTACTTACAGGCTGCTCATGGATCGTATATTCAATGTCTCCCAACTGCCCGTTATCATAGCGGAGGCGCTGTCTGGTGAGATAACCATGCCGCTCCAGTTCCTTCAGGGCAGTAGTGATAGAATCCACACCGTCCTTGCAGATATGGGCGAGTCCCTTCGTGGTATAATCCCAATCTTCCGGCAGCGACAACATAAGTGATAAAAGCCCCTTTGCCTTTAAGGACAACTCCGTATTGCGCAGATGGTGATTGCTCATTATCGTAAAGTCCTTTGTTTTCTCTACACGGAATACTGCCATTGTATCGCCTCCTTTCTTCGACTATTCCGTTACAAAGCATGATCCCTGTGGTCATAATGGAGATGACCGCCAGAGACCTTCGCATGGTTTTTCAGTTTCACTTCGCCCCGTTCCTGACTCTCTAAAAATTTCTGATAGCCGGTATCTATAAGGAACAAGCGCATCTTATCGCCTTTGTCGCCAACAGGGGAATCGTAAGACAATACATCAAAAACGATCATGTGCCTTACCTCCGGGTCAAAGCGTTCAAGTGCCATGATGTCATGCCCCTTCAATTTTTCTGCACCTGATTGCTGTCTGGCCTCGGCGATCTTTTCTCCAATCGTCCGGGCTGGATAGGGCAGACGGTAATTCTTCTGAATATCTTTTACCAAGTCCATGCACTCTGCATTTGACAGAACACGAAGTTTTGCCATAAGACCTTCTGCCGCCTCCCGCTGTTCGGAATTATTTGAATACCTCACGGTCATATAAAGTTCATTCAGGATCTTTGTCTGATAATCGCCCTCCACCTGAAAGAGCAGCTTTTTTTCCATTTCGTTTAATTCCATGGGGATCTCCTTTCTCTTGAAAATAGGTATGAAAAAAGGGCGCCCACCTTAAAAGTGAAACGCCCACGGCAATCAGCGGTCAGACATAAAGCCGGACCGCTGGCACTATTAAATTTTGTCGTTAATAAAACAGCCTCCTTTTTTCTTTATAGTTTTCGTCAATTTTCAACTTGGAAAAGGAATTGAATAAAAGACGACAAACGCTCAAACCCCTTGAAAATAAAGGCTTTTTCTGTTTGTCGTTATTATACCGTAACGGCACAGCTGCGCTTCGCTGTTGCTGGCCAACGACGTGCCCATGAAGCAGATCCAGGAATGGCTGGGCCACAGCGACATCAGCACCACGGCGAACATCTACAGCCATCTGGACTATAAGTCCAAGCTCACGTTCGTAAATGTGATGTACAACATCCTCAGCTTGCCGGACACCGCACAGGCCGGATGGCGCACGGGAGTCCTTGCCGGAAATCATGTTCACCGATGTACGTTTGAAAAAAGAAAAGCCCAGTCATATGGGCGCAAAGCCTTGATATGACTGGGTTTTTCGCTGGCGGAGGGCGTGGGATTCGAACCCACGTGCCGGCTCATCACCGACAAAACGATTTCGAGTCGTTCTCGTTACGACCACTTCGATACATCTCCATACCGCTTCGCCGAGTAATTATATCTGATTGTTGGGGAAAAATCAAGATGGGGAGAAATTTATTTTATTTTATATAATTTGTGTTAACATTTATATATTATGCTTGACAAAATTTATTGTCCGTATTAGTATATAGGCAAGACAAGAGGAAAGGGATGGTCAGATTTGAAAAAGACATTATACAGCCTGATGCT
>OHGT01001173.1_pt1 | contig 12599 bp, 10 predicted proteins | sample 1567861 | NCBI WGS metagenome assembly OHGT01 (sample SAMEA3879533, study PRJEB24766) | human gut metagenome | biome: human-associated habitat; feature: feces | place: USA | collected 1985/1987 | reverse complement strand
ATGATGGTGCCATAGCTCAGTTGGTAGAGCAAAGGACTGAAAATCCTTGTGTCCCTGGTTCGATTCCCGGTGGCACCACACAGAAAACCAGTCACTTACAGCCCTGTAGGTGACTGGTTTGTTTTTAGTCGGGCACACAATTTAGACACAAACCCAATCTAATTTCCCATTGCGGGATACCTCTCCTTCTTGCACTATTTTTCGCACTTTTTGGAATGAATCATTTCAATAAAGCTATTTTCCGACAGTGAGAATTGCTCTCCTCTTTTTTTAACGAATTTTCCCTTAATATAATTTGCATAATGTGCCGAACATACTGACTTTTGTCGCAGAGGCTGTGAAGTCGCAGCCCACCAGTTGCAGAACGATATAACCTTCATGTAATTGTTAGTGGGTCTGTTGGCGTCGGCTGACAGACCTTTTTTGTGCGAATATGATGATTTATTCGAAACCATATAGAACGAAAAAACATGAAAGAGAAAATTCTCGTAGCGCTGAAAACCAAGTATTCTAATTTGGGGTTCGGAGCGAAGGCTCTCGACGGAGTAGCCTCCATTTTGGAAAAATCCGTCACCGATGAATCGCAAATTGAAACCGCAGTCAGCGGGGTCGAACCTTTCCTTAAAGTTTTCCAGTCTGACGCTGATCGTGCACGCACCGAGTACAACGCACTGAAAGGACTGTATGACGAACTCAAGGCAAAGAGTGAGGCATCTCCTGCAAATGGGGGCGGGCAGGGCAAAAAAAACGAACCCGACGATGAGGAACCTGCGTGGTTCAAAGCCTACAAGAAGCAACAGGAGGAGCGTTACAACGCCATCAAAGCGGAGAGCGATACTCTGAAAGCTGAAAAGGCCAAGAACGACCGGGCCAATCTCATCTCCGCAAAGGCAAAAGAACTCGGTATTCCGGAGTGGCGCATGAAAGAGGGATTCGTCATCGCCGACGATGCAGATGAAAAAACGATCGGCGACTACCTCGCAAACGTGCAGAAAAATCTGGTTACCGCAGAGCTGGAAGGGAAAGGTTCGGGATTCCCGATGTCCACGCCCGAAGCGCAGGGCAAAGAACTCGCAAAGGCGTGGGCTGAAACACTTCCGGACAAAGAGTAACCAAAACGTAAAATCATGGCAATCGTATTTGAAAAAACAAAAGTAAAGGGCGGTTTCCCCATATTCTGGCGCGGTGAGTTCGCCGGATTGCCGGGGGACTTCAAACTGAAGGAAACCTATCCCGAAGGGACAAAGATTCCCAAAGGTACGCCGATCAAGCTCGACTTCGACAACATGGAATGTTCCATATGCAAGAGTGCACGTGTTCTGTCGGGCGGCACAACCACTGCTCCACATGTCAAGAAGGGTTCCATGCTCCAAGTAGGAGATGCGGTTAAGGTCGGCGAGTCAAATTCGACCGTAAAAAGCATTGATACCAAAAATGCAGATTACGATGTGATCACGTTCGCAGCGGCCGTAACGGGTGCGACTGAAGGCGCAGATGTCCTCTCGGACGACAATCTGCCTGATGCAGTTGTCGAAACCGACATGGTCTATTCCGCCAATAACGGATTCCAGACCGTATCGGCCGGATATGCAGGTATCATCCTCAAGGATGTAGCCTATCCCGTCCCTGCTGCATGGCTTCAGGGTTACAGCCTGAAGAACAACCCCGAAATCAAGTATGTACGACAGTAAAAGAGGAGGTAAACAATGAACGAAGTATTTTATTCATCCATTTTCGGCGAACTGACTAAACAGGTGCAGATTCGCATCGATGCCGCCTCTGAACTGCGTAAGCGGCTATTCGACCAAAATATTTACGAGCGATTCCTCGACTGGGACACCCCCACCGTCGGACTGAACTTCGAGGAGTTGATCGGCTCGTACAATTTGAGCGTCGCCGCTGCAACGCTCGACTCCAAAGGTAAGGAGCCTATCATGGGAACCGAGGGACTGGAAACGATCAAGCAGAAGGTATTAACCCACCAGATGTCTTATTCGATGCCTATCGAAGAGTATCGTAAGGTGTTGCAGATTCTCGATTCGCGGATGCTGTCCGATTCGGCCAAGACACAGCAGCTCATCAATCTGATGTGGAACAATGTTACGAAGGTCGTGAACTCCGTGCAATCGAAACTGGACATCATCTTCCTCGGAGCATTGTCGAACAAAGGCGTATTCACGTTTGACGCGTCCAATAACCCAGAGGGTGGTGTGCGCGGTACGATCGACTACAAAATGCCGAGCGAGAACATTGCCACCGCGAAAACGTTATGGACGGATGGCAATAAAGATACGGTCGATACGCTGGAGGATATTCAAGCCATCCTCGATGCTGCACAGGACAAAGTTACGTTCGACCGCATTCTGCTCTCGCAGAAACGCCTGTCGTATATCCTCCGCAACAAGAAGATGAAGTTGGCGGTATTCGGTAGTGACAAGTCGTCCACACCGCTGTTGCTGGCGAACCTGAACGAGTTTATGCGTTCGAACGGATTCCCGACATTCGAAGTCATCCGCCGCATGACCCGTATTCAGGATAACGGTAAACTTACGGAGTATTCGCCGTGGAACGACAAGAACCTCGTGTTCGTACCTGCGGGCAAACTGGGCGTCATCAAGAACGCCTATGCCGACAACGAGCTGCGGCAAGAGCCGGGTGTCACCTACTCTAACTACGGACGCATCCGCATTTCACAGTGGGGCAAGGGCGAAACCGACAACTCTAACGGCGTAGAGTTCACGAAAGCACAGTCGCTGTCACTTCCGGTTATCACCGAAATCAACGGCATCTATTCGCTGACCGTAGAATCGTAGTTGTATGAAGAATTTCGAGGCAATATCGGCAAGTCTGTATCCTTACGATGTGGATCCTTTCCTCAAAGAAAAGGCCTGCATTGACGAGGGAATAGACACTCAAGCAGACTATACGGTAACCGATAAAATTAGCGTGGCAAAAGCCACAATCGCCATTCTGCGAAATCTCATTGTTCTTGCGAGTGAGAGCAACGGGGGCTATTCATTGTCGTACACGGACAAACTGGAAAAGCGCATTTTCCATATCGCAAAGGAAAACGGGCTGGACGATATTGCCGAAGAGTTCGATACTCGATCGAAAATTACCGACATTTCCGACCAATGGTAAGATTCCCCTATACGCTCGAAATGTGGTACGAGGAGGACGCCTCGCAAAATCCTGATGGTTCGTGGATCGAAGGTGCGCATGAATGGCGTGTCATCGGACGATGCAATGCCCGTCAGAATGGACGAGCACAGCAAATCAAAGGGCAAAACGGGGATGCCTTCCTCTACTCTTTCGAGGTTACGATGCCTGCAGATACACAGCCAATTCCTATCGGGACGAAAGTACGCATATTCGACAGCCGAGGATTCAACATCTTCGACCGTTCGCTCCGCACTGAGGCCAAACCGAAAGACAAGGACACGGCGTCGTATCCGGTACAGGGATTCTACAAAAGCGGACAACGTTACGAAAACACGAGATTATGGCTGTAAAGTGTACCAACTGGCGTGAGGTGGAACTTGAATTTGCGCGAGCAAAAGAAGAGTACGACCGAAAAGCTGTAGAATGGTTGTCGGCGTTGGGGGAAAGAGTGGTGAAGTACGCCCGCGAACACGGTAGTTATACCGATCACACGGGTAACCTACGCAACTCCATCGGGTATGTTGTGGTACAATACGGAAGAATCATTGCTGAATCTTTCAAGTATAACCGCCGTGTCAGACCGGACGGCAATCCTAAAGGGAACAAAGGTGCCGATGAAGCTCATGCCAAAGGGCTTGAACATGCCCGGTCTGTCGCCCGTGAACTTCCCGCTAACAAAACATATCTCGTATGGGTAGCCGGTATGGAATACGCGAAATATGTCGAGGCTAAAGGTTTCGACGTTCTCGAAGGGTCGGGAAACTGGGTGGAATCTACTGCTGAAAAACTCAAAGCGGAGTTCGCTCGATTCTTAAAATCGAAAAAGCGATGAACCTGACCTCTACGGAAATATTCAAACTCGTCTGGGATCGCATCCGGGATTCGCTGTTAGGGAAGACCGTGCCGATGATGTATGCGGACCACTACCCGAATAATCCTTCGGGAGAATTTATCGTCGTAGGCTCATTGTCAAATGTCGTCGGAGATTCGCAGGTGGCAACCGTAAATGTAAACATTTATGTACCGGACACAACACCGACAATCGGTCGTGAAGAGCAACGCTACCCCGATCGCAACCGTCTGAACGAACTAACTCGTCTCGCTTTCGATTCACTAGGATACTACCCTATCAACGAACGCTGGTTCTTTGATGTGAGCGATGAAACTCTTATTAGTGAGGAGGGGATCTCCTACACATTTTCAAACCTCAAAGTAAAACTTAAAAAATATTAAACATGGGACAAATAATCGGACTGAAAGCCGTTCATGCAGGTAATCCTCTCCCGAAAGGAGTAAAAGACGCTGAGGCTGCCGACTTAATGAAGGCTTTCACCAAAATCAGTCAGCCTTATAATGGTGGTGTTTCCACCAATTTCGCGATACCTTCCAGTAATGATTTTTATCGGGAAGGAGAAGCAGACCCATTTTACTCTGCAATCGACGAAACGACAGGCACAAAAGAAGTTACTTGGAATGTCGTAGATTTTGACGACGACACGATGGAATTTTACTTCGGAACTACAGAACCTGCAAAAGGCGAGATTTACGAAGGAGTAAAAGCATTCGTATTCGATTCCAAAAGTGGAGGCTCCATCGCTTTTGCAAGGTTAAAATATGTAGCGACATTGGGTGGTGGAATCAATAAAACCGACCCGCTCCAAATTCAAGTATCTGCGAAAGTTTTAGCTCCGGAACAAGGTGGTTATTCCTGGTGGCCGATTACAACTCCGGAATATACCAAGGGCGTTTTGTAAATTCTCTATCCCGCTGGAAAGCTGACGACTTGCATCACGTCTCGAGGACGGGGCGGGAGCAAAAACAATAGTTTATAATATGAAAAAAGAAGAAGTCGGCCGCCTTACAGAACAACGTGCACTTGACACACTGACTGAAAAAATTGAATCGTTCGAGATTGAAGGCAATGACAAAGAACAAATAACCCTTTACCTATACCCCCTCCAACTCGGACGACTCGCGATGATAAGTCGCCGACTAATAGACCTTGATCTGATTTTCGACGACGAACAGATGGAGGGTGCTGTTAAACGTATGTGGACCATATGCTCCGAAAAATCAAAAGAGGTGGCCGAAATAATCGCTATCGCCACACTTCGGACGCAACAAGAAATCGAAGATATGCTTAAAGAGCGGACAAAACTTATATACTGGTCCCCTACAATGGATACAACAGCTCTTACAAACATTTTGTCCACCATCGTATTTCAATCCTACTACGCGGATTTTATGAACGCTATTCGCTTGGTAAGAACGCTGCGGGTAATGATTTCCCCAACGACAACAGCGGAGCGGATAGCCACTACGGAGGGCGCAGTATCTGGGGACAAATAGATAATCTTATAAACCGCTATCATTGGACTCTTGAATATATTCTTTGGGGGATTTCATGGGCTAACGTACAGCTTATGATTTCCGACGCTCTAAAAACGGATTGTAAAAGTAAATCAACAACTAATATTCCCAACAATGAACAATCAAAAGTTCCCGATATAATTGACATGAACGATCCTAATGCAATGAACACACTTCTTCTGATGGCAGGAGGCAAACGATAACAAACGAAATAATTTATATGCTTGACAACATCCTAAAATCCGCGTCCGCACTCGGCGCCTGCGAACGACTGGACAAAGTGAAAAATTTTCACTCCCTGACCTCTCTGTTTTTTACGCCACAAGGACTTGAATTTTGCCATAAAAACAATTTCCCTCCGCTGGGAATATTTCAAGCTCACAAAAACGAAGTGAGTGATTGCAACATGTATGTGGATTGCGGATGCATAAGGCTCGACAAGCGAAAATACATTTGCTTAGTCGGCAATACGTCGGCTGAAATAGAAGCCTCGGGAGTAGATTTCGTCCACACTGTCATTCTTATGCATGGAGCCTCGGCCACAATCAACGCTTCGAATTATGCCGTAATAAAAGTCGTGAACATCAGCGGATCAAAGGTAGAAATCAATAAAGATAAAACCGTCATCGTATTATGAGTATAAACCTTACCGTAGTCATAGATAACGATGAAGCAATTCGCAAGTTCCGTGAACTTCAGAAAACGGCCAAAACCGTAACGTCCAGTGTCGTGACGGACGCCGACCGTATGGATATTGCAATGCGTCGCCTGGCTACCACCCTCGGACAAATCGGCGTCGGAGTGTCGCTTGCGGGGCTGGTGAAACAAATCGCGCAAACTCGTGGCGAGTTTCAACAGCTCGAAGTGGCCTTCGCAACTCTGCTCCAAAGTAAAGAAAAGGCTGATGCATTGATGTCACAAATGGTCGAACTGGCCGCCAAAACGCCGTTTGACCTGCAAGGCGTGGCCAGCGGCGCCCGCCAGCTTCTCGCATATGGATTCGCAGCAGCGGATATTACCAACACACTGACTCGGCTCGGTAATGTTGCGGCCGGTCTGGGACTGAACCTGCAAGACCTCACGTGGTTGTACGGCACGACGGCCGTACAGGGGCGTTTATACACACGTGACGTAATGCAGTTCCAAAGCCGAGGCATCGACCTCGCGGGAGAGTTGGCAACGCAACTCGGCAAGACCCGCGCAGAAATCTCACAGATGGTCACGGAAGGCAAAATAGGCTTTCCAGAGGTGCAGAAGGCTATTGAAAGCATGACGAACGAGGGCGGGAAGTTCCACAACCTGATGCAGGAGCAATCCAAAACCATTACGGGCCTCATCTCCAATCTCGGCGATGCTCTCGACATGATGTTCAACGACCTCGGCAAATCGCAGGAAGGCGTCATCACGGGTGTGCTCAAGGGTACGATTTCACTTGTCGAGAATTACCAAAAGGTATTGGATATTCTAATTCCGTTGGTATCGGCATACGGTGCCTACAAAGCAACATTGATCTTGACCGCAGCGGCACAAAAAATAGTTGTAACCGCAGCAAATATCAAAGCATTTTTTGATTTGGCGAAAGGTATAACCGCCGCAAAGGATGCACAGTTGTTATTTAATACGGCGTTTAATGCTAATCCGCTCGGGTTGGCTTTGAGTGTCCTTACCGCTATTGGGATCGCCGTATGGAAATATTCAGACGGGATATATAGCGCGGCAAAATCCCAAAAGCAGCTGAATGACAGTATAGCCGAAGCGGCAAGTTCTGCGGCAGTAGAACAATCGGAGTTAGGCAGGCTTAAAGGGAAATTACAAGCGGCAAAGGAGGGAACGGAAGAATATAACAAAATTCGTAACGAAATAATAGAAAAATTCGGTAAATATGACGCCGGACTAAAAGCCGAAACACTTACGGTTGAAACTCTCGCTCAAAAATATAACAGTCTTACTGATGCAATATTGCAATCTTATAACGCTCGTCAATACGAAAAATTCTCACGGGAGCAGACTGATTTGTTCGAGCAAACGGCAACCAAAAGCTATGACAAAATTTTCAACAAACTTATAAAAAAATACGGCGATGAATTGGGTACGCAGTATGGCGTTGAATTACAAAAAGCCATAAGCGACGGTTCGATAAAAGTTCTTCAAAATTCGGCGGGGATATTACGTATAAGTGGATTGAAAGATTTTGAAGCAACAATAGGCGGAGCATTGGGGCTAACAACCCAATTTGAAGTATATACGGGACGTGTCGCAAAACTTATAGCGAATATAGTTGAAGCACAAGAGGTACTGCGTGAAACAGATGATTTGGCCCGCAAACGATTCGGTATTACAGCTCCAACACCCCAAAGTTCTACAAATACCGAAACACCAGAACAGCCCCAAGAAGTACGCAACAAATCCTATTGGGAAGGACAGAAGAAGGAGGCGGAGGCAGCTCTCGAAGCGATGGACGTTTCATTGAAAGGGACAGCGAAATGGAATGAGCTGATCGCCAAAATCGCCGAATACGATTCGAAAATTAAACAATACAGCGTTTCGGGCAAAACGGTGACGGATGCCGCCAAAGCCCAGAAAAAGCTATCCGATCTTATTCTCGCCAATGATAAAGCCCTTCAGCAATCGCGCATCGATATTTTGAAAGATGGCAAGCAGAAAGAGCTGGCCGAAATAGACTTGCGCACAAAAGAGGAAATGAACAAACTCGAGCAGGATAAATCGAAACTTAAAGCCGCGCAGGGTGGAATCATAACTGCAGATCAAACAAAAGATTTTCAGGAAAGGCAATCGAATATTCAGCAAAAAAATGCCGATGACCGAGCTGCCATAGAACTGAAATACGCCCAAGAGCTTGACAAGATATACAAGCAGATCACCGATGACACGCTCTCGGAAGAAGATCGCCGCATCAAAGGCATAAAAGACAAATACGAGGAGTTCCGCAAGTGGGTAGAAGATGCTCTGAAGGCTGGAAATATCACCAAAGAGCAAGCGACCGATTTGGGTATCAAGATCGACCAAGCGGAAATTGCGGCCAGCCTAAATACCATTGTCGAGAAATACGGTACGATGGAGGATAAGATTGCCAAGATACGCGAGAAACACGCCAAAGACAGGGAAACAGCAACAAAGAACGGCCGCTCCGACCTTATTCCTCAAATCGACAAACATGAAACAGAGGAAATCGGACAAATCAAGGTGGACGAACTGATGAAAACCGAAGACTGGATTAATCTGTTCCAAAACCTCGACGCCTTGTCGAGCCGTGAGATATTGCGTATTATTGACAACATAAACAGACTGCTCCAAGATGCCGACCTCGACCCTATCAATCTGAAAACAGTAACCGATCAACTTGACCAAGCAGCAGATATAGCCACTCGGAAGAATCCATTCGCAAGTATTTCGGCAAACTTCAAGGCTTATAAAAAGGCACTTGCAGATGGGGATGATCTTCGAGCTGTAAAGCTACGTGAAGATGCCTGGCAAGCAGTAGCGGAGGCGATTGACATCGTTGCGGCATCAATAAGCGGTGTGTCTTCTATTGCGTCAGCATTGGGAGCAGATGAAGACACGACGGCCTCCATTAACAACATTGCAGGTGCTGTAGGCGGAGCAGCACAAGCTGTGAGTGGATTCGCATCTGGAAATATTGTTCAAGGCATTCAAGGAACTGCGTCGGCTATCACCAGCCTGATAAACCTTTTCAGCGGAGATCGACGAAAAGAACGTAACATTCAGCGCTTACAAGATCAAATTGATGCTCTCGAAAAATCATATGATGAACTCGGGGAGGCCATTGAAGAGGCATACTCTACAGATGCTTCTGAACTTATCGAACAACAGAATGAATTACTCGAACAGCAAAAAATATTGATACAAAATCAAATAGCAGAAGAGCGTAGTAAAAAAGACACGGATGAAGAACGAATCAAAGAATGGGAAAATCAAATCGATGAAATAAATAAACAAATAGAAGAAAATAAGGAAAAGGCCTTAGATGCAATTTTTGGCGAAGATCTAAAATCTGCAATTGATAATTTCGCAACAGCTTACGCCGATGCATGGGCAAACGGGGAAGATCGGGCAAGAACCGCACGAGATGTGGTTCGGAATATGATGCGTCAAATGGTAATAGAAAGTATTAAATCTGCCATACAATCTTCCGAAGCCATGAAGAAAATTCGCGAGAAATTGCAAGAGTTCTGGTTAGATGGGGTATTTTCAGCCGAAGAACAAGAGGAGGCCTATAAAATGGCTGATGACTTACAAAAATATTTAGATGATAAATATGGATGGGCAGGTTCTCTGCTATTCGACAATCAGGCATCTACCCAGAATGCTACTTCACGCGGTTTTCAGGCAATGTCCCAAGACACAGGCGACGAACTCAACGGTCGCTTTACTGACATGCAAGGTAAAATGAACATCCTTGTCAATGGTATGGAGCTGCTTCGATCGATCAATATGGATACGCGTAATGTGACTTTCGACATCCGAGATATTATGATTCAATTGAATGGTAATGTCGCAGATATTCGAACATACACCCGCATATTGCCTGCAATGGGCGAAACTCTTGTTGCAATAAATCGAAAACTTGATAACCTATAAAACATGCCAACAACAGAAGTAACTATAAATAACAAACCGTTATCTACAATGGGAGTTGCCATGCTTTCAGGAGCATATGCAGCCCTCCTTACACCTCCATCTCTGAAAGAATTTGTCGAAAACGACGATCCAACACAAAACGGAATAGATATTATTGTTCCGGATTCACCGGTTGTAAATGAACGTGACGTAACATTGACATTTTTGATCCAAGGAACATCACAAGAGGCATTTTTATCTAACTATGCTGCTTTTGTTGCAGAATTACACAAAGGAACCGTAACACTATATGTCCCGGATTTAGGCAATACGTATAATCTTTTATATAGCAACAGCACTCAATTTGAAAATTATCGATTGAATGCCTGTAAATTAGCAGTGAAATTCCGAGAACCCAACCCCGCAGATCGGGCAGCACGCGAATAGGAAAGGACGGGATTTATGAACGGCACCCCAAAAATCAGACAAATATTTTTAGCAAGTTCTTGCATAGTGTGCCGAAACCTCACACTTTTGTATCGACCCTGTGATGGCACAGGATACATATATCGACGAAATGACAATATACAACCCTTCCGGTAAAGCGATATACGATGCGCCCGTAACAACGAGTGCCATTATCAAATACGCACTTATGGGGGATTATTACATCGAACTCCCCTTTAGTTTGCTTACCCCGCTGGATTTCCCCCTCGGATCATACATCACCTACAAAGGCCGCAAATTCGAAATCATGTCGGAGGTTTATCCGGATTTCGACAACAAAACCGGCGGCTACAAATACACGCTTCAGTTCCAGGCGCAGCAAAACCACATGAAAAATTTCATCTGCTTCTGGCTGGGAGGCGATAATCCTGAAGCTGTATTCCACAACACGACAGACTTGGCATCCTTCGGGGCGCTCATCGTCGCCAACATGAACAAGGCACTGGGAGGAAACAACTGGCAGATGGGAAGTGTAAATGTCGAACATCCGGAAACCAACAAGCTCGTATCGTTCAATGGCGATACCTGTTGGGATGCCTTATCATCCATTGCCGAGACTTTCGATGTCGAATGGTGGACCGAGGAGAACGGCAGTATCGTAACCCTGCATTTCGGAAAACTGAACTTCGGAACGCCGGAAACATTCAAACGCGGAGAAGTCGTCAAAAGCATCCCGGCCAAGAAAGGGGACGATTCCGAATACGGGACCCGTTTCTATGTATTCGGCTCCACGCGCAACCTGACGAAAGAATACGGACAATCCGAACAGGGCGGCGTAACGAACCACGTTTCCGAAGTCCGGTTACGGCTTCCGGATGGGCAGCAATACATAGACGCACGTCCCGGACTTACAAAAAACGAAATCAAGGAAGTCGTAGTGTTTTTCGACGACATCTACCCGAAGAACACGGAAACCGTCACTTCGGTAGAAACTATCGATCGGACAATCATTGAAGGGCAGACCGACAAGGCATACGTCATGGTATGCAACAACACGCCATTTCTACCTTCGGACGTAATTGAAGGAGAAACGCTGGGGGCACATTTTACGAGCGGTGATTTGATCGGCTGGGATTTCGAACTCGCCCTTATCGACGACAATGGCGACAATATCGACCCCGCGACCTGGAAACCCGAAGACGGTTTCAACAAGAAATTCGAAATCATCGCCCAGGTCGAAACGTCCGGCGAAAGTCAGCAGATTATACCGAATGAAAACATGCGTCCTCGTGGAAAAGATGATGACCGAGGGCCTGACACTTTCGTACTCACAGGCGTCAAACTCCCCCAGCAACGCATCGACGAAGCAGAACAAGAACTTCTTAATGCCGGCACTTCCTATGCTGCCAAACATAGCAGCGACACGACAGTCTATGACTGTGAAACGAATCCCGTGTATTGTACACACAACGAAAAAAACTACGAGGCGGGACAGGCTGTACGATTAATGGGTCCTCAATTCGGTATAGACGGTCGTCTTTCCCGGATTCAAGGTTATGAAAAAAAACTATACAACGAGTACATCGCAACCTATACGGTAGGCGATAATACACCTTATTCCCGCCTGGGCAGTATTGAATCGGACGTGAAAGCATCACTCTATTCCCAACGTATAGGCATTGCGGAGAATGGAGCGGCTATATATCTAATCACCCGATACGATAATACTTTTCCGACCGATACAAATGCTTATTCTGCACGAAGGGCAATATGGGAGTTTGCCAACAAGCAGGCACCCGATACGTTCAAGGGTAGAATGACTTTCAACGCAGGGGCACAATTTGGACCATCATATGCCTCCGGTATTACCGGAGTGGGCGGGTTTATAAATGAAAAAGGCGCCGGCGAGCTGGAGAGCCTCTTCATCCGCCGTTTTCTGGAGGTTCCGGAGCTTCGGTACAACCGCGTGGGCATCAGCGTCGGGGACGACTGGAGCGCTCCGGGCGCCGGGGTGATCGAGA
>OHGT01001159.1_pt1 | contig 12785 bp, 18 predicted proteins | sample 1567861 | NCBI WGS metagenome assembly OHGT01 (sample SAMEA3879533, study PRJEB24766) | human gut metagenome | biome: human-associated habitat; feature: feces | place: USA | collected 1985/1987 | reverse complement strand
AGGGTTAATATTTTGATTTTAGATTATTATTTTAGTCCTTTGCGTTATAAATATAATAACAATAATTGTAACATTTAAGATTATGAACGAAAAAACATCAAAAATGGTACCTAAATACCATTACGACCAGATGGAGAAAGCCACGAGACTGAAGCTCCGTGATGAGTTCCTAAAAAGAAGCGGTATGTCATTAATTACGTTCTATGACAAATTAAGAAAAGACTCTTTCAAGCCTTTGGAAAGAGAACTATATGAGAACATTTTCATAATTCAACAAAATTAAGAATCAATCAAATTATGGATGAATTTAAAAGAATACCCTTTGGCGGTAATCCCTATGCGGATTTTGAATTTTTCAAATTAGAATTAAAAGTGAGTGAAATAAAATATACCCCAGAGCAGATTTATGCACACTTTGAATTCATAAACGGGTGCAAAGTAGATGTACAAGGTACATTTTATCCCTCACTAATTCGCAAAGCTGTAGTTCAAGTTCACGAAATGGAGCACACAAATATTGCAAACTCATCACGTTGTGGAATTCATGCCGATAACTAACATCGAGTTCTACAACACCCCCGAAGGTGATGTGATGATGAAAGAATTAGGTTTTCCAGCAGTTGTGCTCAGTGAGAACAACCGCCCGACCATCGAATTTATGCTTTCCATCATCCGCGACCGCTACCCCAAGGCACATGCTAGATTGATGAAGCTCTATTCAGCCAGTACGATGAACCGTTGGCATTACGAGTTCCGCGTGGTGCACCGTTTCATCCGCTGTAACTTCGGAGAGTATGATCAGTATAACCTTGACATAAACAAAGATGGCCAGTTTGTATTCGAAGAGGTAAAGTGTCCGCTGCGGGGTGAGTGCGAGCATGAAGGAGTGATTTGTCGCCCGGAACTTGATATGGCACTGAGTGATCGTGAGATGGAGGTGTTTCGGCTCATAGTCTCCAACTTCCAAACGGATGAGATTGCAGCAGATCTGCACATATCGCCTTATACGGTGAACCGCCATCGTGAGAATATTAAAGCGAAAATCAAAGTTCGAAATGTGGGTGAGATGATAACTTATTGGCATCAGAATCAAATGAAATAGCAATAATATTTAAACAGCTTACAAAGAAGTAGATATGAACTTAAAAGATTTTAGAAAAGAGTATCCGGATGCGATGAAGTCCGAACTCACAGTCACTACGGAGTTATTACGTAAAAACAATTTCTATACAGGTAATGGGTTGCGTGAATATTTACGTAAGTTGTTTCCAGGAAGTTGTGTTTTAGATTGTAGTATTTGTGGTAAAAAGATAACAGCAATCACTTCTGAAATGGCATTTGCCGAGGAAATGAGACAGTTATCAATGATTCCTGGAACAAAGGTTAAGATGCAGGAACGTTCCGGAGAAGTAAAATTGTCTCCAGAAAAGTATAAGGATAAAGTATTTATAGTTGTACATGGTCCTCAGTGGATGTGTGGCAACTGGGTAGTATGGTTAGAAGGCTTTTCTGGTGCATATAGTTGTAATTTATTGGATATTGTATACCTAATTTAGATATGAACAAGGAGCAATTAAAAAGAGGCAATGAACTTCAACAGCATATCGAAGACATTGAAACGAAAATTGAGGCGTCAAAAGCAGGTTTAGATTACCCGGAACATGTGTCTATAAAAATCTGCTTCAATGGATACAATCCGTATGAGTTAGATACGATAATGAAAAAAGAGACAATTCAAGCCTTTAAAGACCATTACGAAAAGCTTTTGGAAAAAGCGAAGGCGGAATTTGATAATCTGTAACCCTCAATACAAGAAAAAATATGAGGAATATTGAAAAGCCACCTTTAGGCATAATGCCTAAGGATTTATATTACCAACGGATTGAATTGCAGAGATTAGCTGATTTACGTGCTACCATAAGCAGGTACTACAATGCAGGGCTACCTATCCGTATAGAATGGGTTGAGGAGTACAACGAATTGGTTGTAAAATATGGAGAGATAATCAATAAACAATAATCAAACCAATAATAAATATGGATTTAAACGATCAAGCAACTATTATACTAACAAAATGCGGAGCTAACATTCTAAATATGTCAAATGCAGGAATGAACAAAGCATTTCCCACTGCTGGTATTATATGGAAGACTAATTACAACGAAGGAGATACTTACACAAGTACCCTTTTGGAAATTCTAAGTATTTTCTCTGAATGCTATACGCCTGGACATGATGCTCCATTTACGGGTTTAGAGAAATTATGATTAACGAATAACAATTTAGATATGAAACAATCAATCGAACAAGCAGCAATAGCATTTGCAGAAAAATGCCGTATTGCAAACTTCAAAGGAGGTCTTGATTATCCATAAGATGATTTGATTGATAATATACTGAAAGAAGAACAACAATCATAATTAATAAAGATATGGAAAAATTGGAGCTAACAAAAGAGGAATTTAGTGAAATATCTTGGGTACTCTCACTCTGTGAAACTATCGTAGAACAACGGGTTTCTGAAGCCGATAAACAAGGTTGGGAAGCAAAATTTCCACGGGAATGGCTACTGAAAGTAAAGAGGGCTATACGCTTATTTCATGGAGATAAACAATAATTCAATACTAAAAAGAAATGAAGATAGCTAAACTAATTGATACTTGCACTGAGTGCCCGAATTGTAAAAGGTACATAGACGATACAGCCAATCATGGCCACGTGTTGATATGCACTAAGTCGGAACGTTTGATATACTTAGATAGAGTATCAAACCATCAACACACTGTTAATCCTATCAACATTCCCAAGTGGTGTGAGTTGGATGATTATAGCGTAATAGAAAATTCAAATTAAGATAAGAATGAGGCTAATTACAAAACAGGTTTCCAAGTTGGAAGAACTTGAAGCCAGACGGGAAAGGCTTGTTAATCGTGTCGCTAAACTCGATCTAAAAATCGAAGAGCAAAAGGAGAAAATAGCCCAATATTACAGGAAACAAGGGATTAACATATAACCAAAAAATTAGACGCCAGAAATCAGCCGGCTACACCAGGCTGTTTTCTGGCGGAACAACACGATAGAGCAGCTCAGGAATGAGAATGCCGCTTGAAAAATGAACTCGATACGTATATACTGTTTCTTGGCAAAATTTAAGTCCTATCACTTAATCCTAAAAACAGTGTAATTCGTAACGGCAACATATAAAACTCTTATGTACTTTACTAAAGATGATATAAAACGGATCAAGGAAGCTTCCAAAGGGAAGCTCCTTGATATTATCAGCGATTTCCATGAACTACGGAAACGGGGTACCGAATATAAGTGCGAATGCCCCAAATGCCACGGACAGGAGAAGCTACATATTTCTTCGGCCAAACAGATTTTCAAATGCTTCAGTTGTCCGGATATAAAGGGCAAAGAACCGCTGGATTATTTGCAGAGGGCTGAAGATATGCAATTTTTGGAAGCCCTCGACTACCTGGCACGCAAATTTAATGTACTACTTGATCCCAAACCAGAGAAAAAGCCTGCCAAACCTGCTAAAATGAAGAAACGAAGCAAGGAGGCCAAGGGAGAAAGTGTTGATACATTCTGTGCGCGTATGCTTGCCGGTAGTGGACTGACCTATCAGGATGTAACGGCACATATCTTCAAAAAAGGAGATACACAGAGTATTTTTGAGGCAAAAACTTTCCGTCCGGGGACCATAGATGAATACGGCAATATCGTTGACGGGGATGATGTCATTATCGAATATTATGATCTGGATGGTATGCCGGTTACTTACATGCGTAAGCTACCGGGACGTGGCAAGCAGGAACTCAAGGTGTATTATCGGGTCCGCTGGCAGTTTCCGGACGAACATCGGGACAAGGAAGGGAAACCGTTCAAATACAAATCTCCTGCCGGCAGCGGTACGCCCATATACATTCCGGAATGCATGAGGCAGATGTACAAAAAGAAAGAGCAATTTCCGAGACTCTACATCCAGGAAGGGGAAAAAAAAGCGGAGAAGGCTTGCAAACACGGTATTCCCTCAATAGCGGTTAGCGGTATTCAGAACCTGGGGCAGAAAGGGGCATTGCCGGAAGATCTCGTCAAGATTATCACCGTTTGCGGGGTCAAGGAAGTGGCCTTCATCTTTGATTCGGACTGGAATGATCTGTCCAACAATATAAAGTTTAATACTCCTGTTGATACACGTCCGCGGTGTTTCTTCGCCGCTGCCCGAAATTTCAAAGAATATATGCGTATGCTGAAGAACCGCGGCATCATGGTGGAAATATTCATTGGCCACATCAATAAAAACGATGAAGGTGACAAGGGATTGGATGATCTGTTGGCAAACAAACTGAGCGGCCATGAAGAAGAACTTGCCAAGGACCTGGAATTTGCCTGCAATGAGAAATCCGGAATCGGCAAGTATGTAGAAATATTTAAAATTACGACATGGAACGATCAGAAAATACGTGAGTTATGGAATCTGCATAGCCACGAAAAATTTGCCGAGCAACACCGCGAAGTTTTACAGGAACTTCCGGAGTTTATCTTTGGCCGGTATGCCTATAAGTTTGACGAAAGCGGCAGGGTGGTATCCGCACTACCCTATGATGAAGATGAAAAATTCTGGAATGAAGATTTTAAGGAAACGAACGGTAACAGAATACCGGTGTTTGAATACGACTATGTGGCCGCCAAAACATTTTTTCAAAACCGGGGGATAGGGCGATATCGTTTGCTCGATACGAAGATGTGGACCTACATTCATTTGGATCCGCCAGTAGTGCATACTATTGACGTAGAAGATGCACGCGATTTCATGTTCGCCTTTGCCGAACAGAATTGCAGCCGCTTCGTCAATAATCAGTTACTCAAGGGAGGCTCGCAATATGTCGGACCATTCCAGATGTCAAGACTTGCTTTCATCCAACCCAATTTTATATCCCCGTCCCGTGATGAACAATACTTCTATTTCCGTGACCGCTGTTGGCATATAACCCAGCATGAAGTCAAAGAAGTGGGCTACGAAAGTATTACTCACCAGATATGGGAAGAACAGCGGAAAAACACCGATGCCAAATACCTCGGCCATCCCCTCATTGCCTTCAGAGAACAAGACGACAAATATGATTATGAACTCTCTCCGGAAGGAAAGAAATGTCATTATCTGCAATTTCTGATCAATACCAGCAATTTCACCTGGAGAAAAAAGCCTGAAGAGATTGAAGAAGGTGAACTTTATGAAAATAATCTCCACCTGCTTAGTAAAATGTGTGCCATTGGCTACATGCTGATGGAGTGCAAGGATGCGAACGTGACACGTGCAGTTATTGGCATGGATGGCAAGCAGTCGGAAGTGGGCGACAGTAACGGCCGTAGCGGTAAATCGCTTGTTGGCGAATTAATGCGCCAGGTAGTCGATACGGTCTATATATCCGGGAAACGGACGGATATCTTCAATGACAGTTTCATTTGGAATGATATTGATGAACAGACCCGTCTGGTGTTTATTGATGATGTTATGCAGAATTTCAATTTTGAGTTCCTGTTTCCTAACCTTACCGGTGATTGGACTGTAAATAAGAAGGGAGGTGCGCGTATCACCTATCCTTTCGCAAAGTCTCCTAAAGTATATATTCCAACTAACCATGCTATCCGTGGTACGGGTTCCAGTTATACTGACCGGCAATGGCTGATAGCCTTCTCCGATTTCTATAACGACCAGCATAAGCCTATGGATGATTTCGGGGTATTATTCTTTTCCGAATGGGATTTCACCCAGTGGAACCTGACCTGGAATATGTTGGCCAACTGCATACAACTTTATTTGAAATTTGGAGTTGTACAGGCACCGGGCGAACGCTTGCAGCAACGTAAGCTCAGGCAGGAAATTGGCGAAACTCTTATATCCTGGGCGGATGAATATTTTAGCAGCGAAGAAAACCACCGCCGTACTCCCCGTAAGGAGATTTACGACAATTTCTGTAACTATGATCCGCAGCAACGCAAGTTTATCAGTGCTACCGCATTTAAGGACAAACTGAAGAAATATTGCGAATGGAAAGGCTGGATATTCAACCCGCACAAGTATGACGCAAAAAGCGGTTTGCCCCTCTTTCTGGATAAAGATGGAAAGCCGGTTATAGATGACAAATCCGGAGGTATTGAATACTTTACCATAGGAAAAGCAGCCGGCGAACTGGCACCGCAGAGTAGTCTTCCTGAAGCATCAACTAATAAGCTTGCATTCTGATGAACGATACATATTCCGATATTATGGCCCGGCTTATGCCTCTCTACGAGATGGCACCTGAACGTTTCATGGCGTTCTATGATGCAGTATATCTGATGTGTATTGATTTGCCGGAAGGTGAGCTGTTTCGTATTGCAGACCGTTGCCAGGAAAAAGATCTGAAGCTGTTTCTGGACATCGTAAAAATATTCATTGCAGAACAGCCATACGATGTGCATACAGGACAGTTGGAATTGTCGGATGATATGGAGTACGTGAGACGGACAACAGGCTTTAGAACCTCTGTAAATCGCTTCACTCCGAAACGCAGAAAGGAGTAGATTATGCCAATTTACTACGATGTAAAGATACATATTTTCAATGAATTACGCAAGAAATCATGCTAAAAAAAGAGCATAAAATATTGGTGGTCGTTTCGCCGGATCCGGTCGAACGCAAGCAGCTGTTGAGTCGTCTGGTAGTACGGCTTGGCTTTGCCCGCATACCTTCAGATGCGGCAAAAATCATATCGAATGACATCTTCAGTATAGACCTGGCAACGGCCTATTTCGTTTTCTGTAGCAATTATAATTTTCGTGGAGCCGTACTCACTAACCAACGTTTATATGAAATGGCCGCGCGGGGCCTGTGTGTAGTTGTAGGAGTCCGTTCAATTCCCCGTGAGTACGAGTTCATTTGCAGAGTATTCTATCCGGAGGACCTTCCATAGCAGAAGTATTCTTTTGATGATTACCGGTCATTCCGGGAAAACATAACACGGAGTATTCTTAAAAGTACATATTGAGTGTTTGCCTGCATCCGGCGGTACGTGAGTACGGTCGGATGCTATCTTTTCTTTCTTTTGCCCCTTCCCCCTTTCCCCCAACCCATTACAACAACGATTTGAACAAACGTGCATGAGCGACAGTCGTAGGAACTGCCGGAGGGGGTATATTATTCTTTTTTTTATTCTTCTTTTTAAAAAGAGACTACCTTAAAAAACAGAAAAAAAATCGTGCATTCGTGCAGAAGTACTTTTGTTTTCTTATATCAATTTGATATGCAATAAATTACAGGCGCACAAAATCCGCACGAATTGCGCACCAATAGCGCACGAATTGTACTTTTTCGGGAAAAAGGCCGAAAAGTACGCAAACGAAAGAAATAGTGCGGGAATGTACGATTTTTGTACAGATATAATCTGTTGATATACAATTGTATATCAATAAACACATGTACAAAAGTACTGCCGCACGATTTTTATACTATATCCGTGCGAGGGCTTGGTTATATTCTCGGTATTTTGTATATTTGTGTAAAAATCAATACTTTAAATGATAAAGAAAGACCGATTTGTCTGCTGGCTGCCTTGTAAACCGTATGTTAAGCAGTTCCTTTTGCACAATTTCAATACGCCTGATGATACCTGGACTGAAATCGTTAACCTATCTTCCGACAAGGAGTTACAGAACGATTTCCTTTCACGGCTATCCAAACCCGGACGCTACGAGAACAAATACCGTAACCTCTACCGCTATACGGCCAATGTAGCGGTAGAGATACGTCGTGATGACTTTTACCGCTATGGCTGGTCGATGTCGAATACCGAAGTGGTGGCGTTCGGTACCAAAATAGAACGGCGGATCAAACAGATATTGTTCCTCTATCTTGATACCCATGTGAGTATGGGACTTCCATTATCAGCTGCCATCCGCAATTTCCAGACGAATTTTGGATTCACTGAAGACACCTGGTCTTATGATACCATCCGCAGGGAGTATAACCGACACGGATATCGAAAGACAGTGGAGAATACTACAATTTTTGATTTTATTAACCGTATTATATTGGGGAAGTTGTCCGAGTTTGGGACAATTTCCCAGCAAGGAAGATTAGCGTATGAAAGTGATAAACTATGATTTTGAAAACATCGGAGGACTGTTGCAGGTGATTGCCGTTCCCCCGACCTCGTTTTTGCGTATCCGTAAGGATTACAATGTCGGTCTGAACTACCTGGAGCTTCGCGACCGGGAGAATATTATTTCCATACCGGTATATGCCAATGACACCTATTCCTATAATGAGGACAAGGAGGTGAATGATGCGGGGGATTGCTGGAATGTGTCGGTTGAAGGCGTGATTCCTAAACTTTCCTCTGTGAATCATCAGCTGATGGAGACGCTGGAGCGTGGTTTGTGGTATGTGCTGGCGGTGGACGGTAACGGGCAGGTGCACTGGTGCGGGCAAGAAGACGCGTTAATGTTGTTTGCCACGAACAAGACAAGCGGACGCGCCGTTTCCGAACGGAACGGCACGTCTTTCACGTTCACCTGTATCCAGGATGAACCCACCATTTATATATCCGGATTGGAGGAACTGGAAGCGTAAAAACAACGCTTATTCCCTGTTTGACGGTGCCCTGTGTCCTTGGGCACCGTTTTTTTTGCGCTTTTCTTTGCGCAAAAAAGTTATATGAACGAGACAGTTATCACATTATTCGGCAGTATTGACCGGTATTGTTTCAACAAAAATTATCTGAAATACTTTTTAGATAAGGCAAAAGGCCAACCCGTCCGCCTGAAGGTCTCAAGCTTTGGCGGTGATGTGGCCGAAGCGGTCGCCATGGCAAACCTTATATCCGAGCATGGCAATGTGACGGTGGAGTTTATCAGCTTCAACGCTTCAGCGGCTACCATACTGGCGTTCGGTGCCAATTCCATCGAGATGCATGAAGACGGTATGTGGCTGGCGCATAAGTGCAGTCTGGGCGTGGACATTTGGGGACAGCTCAATGCCGATCAGATTGAAGGTGCCATTAAGGAGTTGCAGAACAAGAAGAAGAGCGCCGAAGCCATTGACTTAATGATTGCGCAAAAGTACATCAACCGCAGCGGCAAGAGTCTGAAGGATGTTATTGCCCTGATGGAAGAAGAACGCTGGATGCCGGCTTCTGAAGCCAAGGACTGGGGATTCATTGACAAAATCATTCCCGGTGCCCATAAAAAGCCACAGATAACCAATGAAATAACCGACTGCTTTACTGCCATCGGTTTACCATTGCCGGTACTCAATGCTTCCGAATCGGAAACACAACCTAAAGGCAATGAGAGAAACCTTGTTTCTCAAATCATTGACGGTATCAAAGGGTTGTTTCCTGCCGATAATAAATCTGAGGACATTTCTAATTCAAATACAGTTATTTCCATGCGTAAAGAATTTACTTTCATTAATCAGATCCTCAACAGTGAAGGCATTGAGGAAAAAGACGGTAAGATATCGCTTACCGTAGAGAACTTGCAGGCCATCAATGACGCCATCAAGGTAGCCAATGAAGCGAAAACCAAAGCTGAAAGCGATTTGACGGCCGCCAATACAGCCAGACAGACGGCCGAGAATAATCTGACGGCAGTTGTCAACGACCTTGACAGCCTGAGCGATAGCGTCAGGAATGCAGCCGACAACAAGACTAAGGTACAGGTTATCCGCGATATCGTGGCCAAGATTCCCGGTGCGTTAACCGCCAGTCATCAGGAATCGAACGAGGACAGCAAGTTTGCCGATATCGCCACGGATCCGATCAACAGTTACGAGAATGAATAACATCTAAACTATTCTATTTATGGATTTTAAAGCACCTATTGACATTACCGCGGTTCTGACTGCGGTAAAAAAACACAGAGACATCCTGAAGGCGGTCGATAAGCTCGACGCTTCGGAGGTATTGAAGCATTTCACTCCGGTACCGGGCATTACCGATTCCCTTGAATTGGGCAAGGTAGAGGGTGGAAGCATTTCCGGCAAATATACCGGCAAGTTTACAGCCGGCAAGTATCTGGGTAAGATTGTTCCCCGCCGTTTGGTTGTACGTCCGGTTGTGATGGAGATGTCCGATGAACCGGAACGTTACCGTCGTACCTACATTGCCGAGGTACCGGGTACGCTCCGCAAGGAACATCCCTTCGAGCTGTGGCTGATCAACCACGGGCACGAACTGGCATCCAATGATTTGCTGTTTGCCATCTTCACGGCGAAATACAGCGCTGATGAGAACAAGACGGACATTCAGGACTCTTTCGATGGTATCGGTACCATTATTACCGAAGGCGAGGCAGTCGGAGATATCTCCAGTGCTGAAGGCAACGTATATGCCACCGGTGAGCTGACCCGTGCCAACATTGGCGAAAAGTTGCTGGAGATGTGGCGCCACATGCCGCGTACCTTCAAGCGCAAGAAGAACATCAAGATGTTCATTTCCGACGATTTGGGCGACACGTACGATGACTGGCGCAAAGATGAAGGTACTATCGTTATCGGATTAAAAGAAGATGCTTCCGATACACAACACCTGCTCGGTTCCAATAACCGTTGTGAGCTGGTACGTGTTCCGAACCTTCCCGATGGTAGCCAGTTTGTCATGCTGACCACCAAGGAGAACGTATGCTACGGATTTGACAAAGAGAGCGACTTCAAGTCCATCAAGCCGTTCTTCTCCGGTAATCCTTATACGTTCGATGCTTCGGGCAAGTACGTGATAGGCTTCCAGTTCGTATCGGTACATAAATCGGAGTTCTGCGTCAATGATCGTCCGGTGGATCCTGAAGGTAGCAACCCGTTCGGATATATCGAGGTTACAATTGCGCCTGATGAAGCGAAGGCCAACGGTGGCAAATGGCGCATTCAGGGTGAAGAGGCTTGGCGTGATTCCGGCACGTATGTAGCGGTTCCCGGTGGTAAGGAATATACCGTCGAGTTCCTGGAAGCTGCCGGATATACCGCTCCTGCCGTACAGAAGAAGACTCCTGCTGCGGGTGCGGTAGAGAAAGTGACGGGTACATACGTTGTTAAATCTGAATAAATCCTGTGAGTATGGCAGAAGTAGATCCTAAATTATGTATTGCCCTTGATGATATCAACGAGGCAATGGACTGCGAGAACCAGGATAACATGGGCGGTATCATACCGTCCGTTATCTTCGGTTATCATGCGGATGTGGCGACATGGCCGGACTATCCGAAAAAGACGGATGATCCGCTTTCACTGGAGGCAGCCGGTGCATTGGTCGGTGATCTTGTTATGAAAGAAGGTTGCCGGGCCTATAAGATGGATATCACTGACGAACTGGCTGAGTTCAAGATTACGGATCAGGGAGAAACCGGTGGTGAATCGTTCCTGATGGACTTGAATATCATTTCGGCCAAGATGCGGAAGAAGATATTCGGTTTTGAGAATGCGACCAAAGGACGCAAGATGTTCTTTATCGTGACCGATAACAACGGCACGAACTACCTGATGGGTGACAAGAGACGCGGTGCCATGCGTGCGTCCGGAGATGGTTCTACCACCGGAGCAAACTCTACCGCCCGTAATCAGAACACACTTCATTATACTTTCACTGCACCACGTAAATGTGTGTATGAAGGTGATGCGGAAGACATTCTCACTGTGAAAGCTGCACTCGAAGGCTGATTTTCGTTTCTTCGTTTGTTTAGTTGGTTGTTTATGTCCGTCTCCGGATTCTTCCGGAAGGCGGACATTTTGTTTTGTCCTATCACAGCAATAAAATTCGCAACACCTTTGTATAACGTTAATATCAAGAATCATGGCTGAAATTACAAATGCTTATATCGAAGCCCGCAGAGAAGGTATCGCCTGGCTGAACTCTGCTAAGAGAGAATACAATACCGGTGTGGCTATCCTTGCTAAATCAGGTTACAAGACAATCGTATCATCCAAGCTGGCTAAATTAGGAGAAAAACCGCATACCCGCGAGAAATTGGAATACGAGATCCGGCAGATGATAAAAGTCTGGTATCATCCGGATGATCCTCGCTTTGAGGACGTGGACCTGGCGGATGATGCAATGCCGGGTAATGACGGACGTTCCGAGACGGTTCCCGAAGAAACGGCGGCGGCTATCGTTACCATTGCGGAAAAAGAATTGGCACGTGAAACGGATGAACAGCCCGCTTATCCGCCTGTTATTGCCAAAATTATCTATGATTTCCGGGATTGCTATAATGAACGTTCACGGCTGCACCGGTTACTTGCCGAACAGGGTGAGACCAATACGGCGGTTATATGTTCACAGCGCAAGGATATTGTTACCCGTATAGCCTCCCTCTCCAATCGTATGACATTGCTGGCTGCCATCAAACAGCAATATGAGCAGAACAAGGAGTTGCCGACTGATGAGCGGCTGGACGAGCTTTATAAAAAAGTGGATGCTGTTGAAGAAAAGCCGGAAAAGGAAGATGAACAGACCGATATCAGTTCCCTTTCCGTCGAAGAACTGAAGAAAGCGAAATCCAATGCCAAGAGTAAGATTACCAAGGCAAAAAACATGCTGCTGTATTCCTCGGAGAGCAAACCCAAGGACGGCAAGGAAAATCCGCTTCCGGACTGCCCCAAACGTGTGAGATACGAGAAGAAGGTCGCTGATCAGGAGGCATTGGTGGAAAAGATAGAATATCGTTTGGCAGAACTGCAATAGGTTATGTTGGTCTGTTGCAGCGAGATTGAGAATAAGATGATGCCGGCGGATGACGCAGTAAGC
>OHGT01001151.1_pt1 | contig 12823 bp, 9 predicted proteins | sample 1567861 | NCBI WGS metagenome assembly OHGT01 (sample SAMEA3879533, study PRJEB24766) | human gut metagenome | biome: human-associated habitat; feature: feces | place: USA | collected 1985/1987 | reverse complement strand
AATCGGCTTGTTCGTTATATACCGTATAAGGGATATTACTTTTATAGGTCAATCGATACGCTATTCCATCGTCATAAGCCCGCACGACCACCCCCTGTTTTCCCGATGTCAAAACCATCTGATTATAACGATCCTTCACTTGAAAACGTTTATAAACAGGAGCCGGAATCATCTCGTCTACAAAACTCCTGCGAACTTTGGGTTGTTTGGAATTCATGCCCCATAAAACTTTTGTTCGAGACTCGTTGTTTTCTTTTATCGTGATGGATATAGGAGACGGAGCCAAAACCTCTGTTTCTCCGGCAAACACGCTTAGAGTCGTCCCGGAATTCGTTACCGATACGACCGCTCTTAAATCTTCTGAGGGCGAAGCTACTTCATAATTTTTAGCTTGGGCCGCAAATACCGTCATGACCGCAATAAAAAGAGAAATGCACTTTTGGAAAATGTTCATAAGGTTAATTTTACTTTATTATTACTCTGTAAAATGCAATGATAAACAAAAGCAAAAATAACAAAATAGTCACATATCGAAAAGAAAAGAAACTTTTATTTCTCATTTTTTATAAACAAGACATGTATTCCCCGCTTCCCGATACGAAATTTGCCGTCGAAACATTTGAATACAATTTTGAATTATGGACGAACGCAATCTCATCAACGGCTCGCTCGTGTCGTATCTCTCTTGGGCCGCCGATTTTATCTCACCCATACGTTGGTTTCTATTAGCTGCATTCGCATTGGTTTTGGCCGACTTGAAATTCGGGATCGAAGCAGCACGGCATCGGGGCGAAACCATACGCAAAAGCAGGGCAATACGCCGAAGCGCAAACAAAATCATCGATTATCTTTGCTGGATACTGGTCGCCACGAGTTTTGGCGAAGCGTTCGGCACACCGTTCGGGATTCCCATATTACCGGCTCTCGTGCTGTTAGTGGTGTATGGCTGTGAAATCAATTCGTGTTTCAACAATTACTTCGAAGCCCGGGGAAGCAAACTGCGAATCAATATCTTCAAATGGTTAAAAAACAAGTCCGATATTATGGTCCCCTCCGACGATGAAAACGATACCACGAAAACATAAACTTTACATCGGGATAACAGTCGCTCGATAACAATAATTTACGCCAAACATAGCCGGATTAGCTCAAAGTTTTGTATTTTTGCGAAAATTTACAAACATATACCTATGAATATTCTCGACCTAAGCGAACAAGAGATCATTCGTCGTAACAGTCTCGACGAAATGCGCAAATTGGGCATAGAACCCTACCCTGCTGCCGAATATCCTGTAAACGCCTATTCTCAGGAAATAAAAAATAATTTCGTCGATGGTGCGGAAACTCCTCGTCAGGTAGCCATAGCCGGACGTATTATGAGTCGGCGTATCATGGGTAAAGCCTCATTCATCGAGTTGAAAGACTCGGAGGGCCGTATCCAAGTTTATATTTCGCGTGACGACCTCTGCCCGGGAGAAGATAAAGAATTATACAATACCGTATTCAAAAAGCTGCTCGACATCGGCGATTTCATCGGTATTCGCGGATTTGTATTCCGCACCCAAATGGGAGAGATAACGGTCCACGCGCAAGAACTGACAGTACTTGCCAAATCGATACGCCCCCTTCCCATCGTAAAAATGAAAGACGGGGTAGCCTACGACGCTTTCGAAGACCCCGAGCTCCGTTATCGTCAACGCTATGTAGACTTGGTGGTAAACGAAGGAGTAAAAGATATATTCATCAAACGGAACAAAGTGTACACCTCCATGAGGGAATATTTCAACTCTCGTGGATATCTGGAAGTCGAAACACCCATTCTGCAATCGATACCCGGAGGTGCGGCCGCCCGTCCGTTCATCACCCACCACAATGCGCTCGACATACCTCTATATTTGCGTATCGCCGATGAATTATATTTGAAACGGCTGATTGTCGGAGGCTTCGAAGGAGTGTACGAATTTTCCAAAAACTTCCGCAACGAAGGCATGGACAGAACGCACAATCCGGAATTTACCTGCATGGAAATCTATGTCTCTTACAAGGACTACAACTGGATGATGGATTTCACCGAAAAAATGTTAGAAAAAATCTGTCTCGACGTAAACGGTACTACCGAAGTCAAAGTCGGTGAAAACACGATCAATTTCAAAACTCCGTTCAAGCGTATCACTATGCTCGACGCCATCAAGGAACACACGGGTATCGACATCAGCGGCATGGACGAAGCACAATTGCGCGAAGTTTGCAAAAAAATCGGGGTCGAGGTCGACGAAACAATGGGCAAAGGAAAAATCATCGACGAAATATTCGGCGAGAAATGCGAAGGCCATTACATACAGCCCACCTTTATCACCGATTACCCCATCGAGATGTCGCCGCTTACCAAACGTCATCGGAACAACCCCGAACTGACCGAACGTTTCGAACTAATGGTAAACGGGAAAGAACTCTGTAATGCCTACTCCGAGTTGAACGACCCCATCGACCAACGGTTGCGTTTCGAAGAACAACTCCGCCTCTCCGAAAAAGGAGACGACGAAGCCATGTTCATCGACAATGACTTTATCCGGGCTCTCGAATACGGCATGCCTCCCACATCGGGTATGGGAATAGGTATGGACCGGCTCGTCATGCTCATGACCGGCCAAACCACCATACAAGAAGTTCTCCTCTTCCCGCAAATGCGCCCCGAGAAAGTTCAAAAACGAGATAACGAAGCGGCCTATACCACCATAAACATTCCTGCCGAATGGGTCGCACCCATTCAAAAAGCAGGATACCTCACCGTAGCAGACGTAGCAGAAGCCAATCCGAACAAAATGCATCAAGAAATCTGTGGCATTAACAAAAAATACAAGCTCGAACTGGCTAACCCCACGATCGACGATGTAAAAGAATGGGTAGAAAACGCAAAACGATAATCGACCATGCCTATACCCGGTAAAATAGCGATCATGGGAGGTGGCAGTTGGGCGACAGCTTTGGCAAAGCTGGCGCTTAATAATGCCGATAATATCCTATGGTACATGCGTCGAGACGACCGTATCGCCGATTTCAAACAAACAGGTCACAATCCTGTATATTTGTCCGATGTCACATTCGACACATCTCGAATACATTTCAGTTCCGACATCAACGAAATCGCCGATGCGGCCGACACATTGCTCTTGGTGACTCCATCGCCCTACATGAAGTCCCATTTAAAGAAACTGTCGGCCGACATCAGTAAAAAATTTGTCGTGACAGCGATAAAAGGAATCGTTCCCGACGAAAATATGAATACCTGCAAAATTTCTATCACGTGCCGGAATCCCACTTGGCCGTAATCGGGGGGCCATGCCATGCCGAGGAAGTAGCGCTCGAACGGCTCTCCTATCTCACCATCGGGTGTAACGATCTGCAAAAAGCGAGAAGTTTCGCCGACATATTGGCGAGTCCCAAGCTGAAAACCATTATCTCCTCCGATGTAAAAGGTATTGAATATTCTGCCGTATTAAAAAACGTCTATGCCATAGCCGCCGGGATTTGTCATGGTATGAAGAGCGGAGATAATTTTCAAGCTATGCTCGTATCCAACGCCTTGAACGAAATGGACCGTTTTTTACAAGCAGTCTCCCCATGCCGGGACAGAAACATCAGCGACTCGGTATATTTGGGAGACCTTTTGGTTACCGCCTATTCCCGGTTCAGCCGCAATCACAATTTCGGATCCATGATAGGACGTGGTTACTCCGTCAGCGCCGCAAAAATGGAAATGGAGATGATTGCCGAAGGATATTTCGGCACGAAGTGTATTTACGAAATAAACGAACGATACAAGGTGAACATGCCCATACTGCAATGTGTTTATGATATACTCTACAAAAAAGTATTGCCCCGGCACGCCATCGAAAGTATATATGATACATTTCTGTAATACAACTAATATAGTGAAACTATGAAATCAATCGAATTGAACATTGAAAAAGCATTAGGCACTGTATCCAAAAGCGATGTATTCGCATTGGAAGACAAAGCGAAAAGCGGCATGGAAATGCTGCACAAAGGTACGGGTAAAGGAAATGACTTTTTAGGGTGGCTGCATCTACCCTCCGAAATAACAGAAGCCCATTTAGCAGACCTCGAAGCTGCTGCAAAACAATTGAAAGACCGTTGCGAAATAGTAGTAGTCATTGGTATCGGAGGTAGCTACCTCGGGGCCAAAGCTGTTATCGAGGCTCTATCCGACTCATTCGAATTTCTTCGCTCGGAACATAAAAATCCGCTCGTACTGTTTGCCGGACACAACATCGGCGAAGACTATTTGTTTGAACTGCAAACCCTCCTGAAAAATAAATCTTTTGGCATCGTCGTCATTTCAAAATCGGGAACGACAACAGAACCCGCCATTGCTTTCCGATTGTTGAAAGAACAGCTCGAAGCACAAGTAGGAAAAGACGAAGCCAAACATCGCATCATCGCCATAACCGATGCAAAAAAAGGTGCACTGCGTAAACTGGCCGACACCGAAGGATACAAAACTTTTGTCATTGCCGACAACGTAGGAGGCCGTTTCTCGGTACTCACTCCCGTAGGACTATTGCCTATCGCCATAGCCGGATTCGACATCAGAACGCTGGTTTCCGGAGCGGTAGCTATGGAAAAAGCGTGTGGAGAAGATATTCCTTTCGAGAAAAACCCCGCAGCGATTTATGCTGCCACCCGAAATGCTTTATATCAAAGCGGGAAGAAAATTGAAATCCTCGTCAACTTCAATCCTAAATTACACTTCTTCGCAGAATGGTGGAAACAACTCTACGGAGAAAGCGAAGGAAAAGAAAACCTCGGAATCTATCCGGCATCAGTCGACTTCACGACCGATTTACATTCGATGGGACAATGGATTCAGGAAGGTGAAAGAACCATCTTCGAAACCGTTCTTTCGGTTGCCCAAATGAAACATACGGTAAATATCCCTTCCGACAAGGATAATCTGGACGGGCTGAATTTCCTGTCGGGAAAGAGAGTGGACGAAGTAAACAAAATGGCCGAACTTGGGACTCAAATAGCTCACGTAGACGGCGGAGTCCCCAACCTTAAAATAGAAATACCCGAATTATCGGAACTCTATTTGGGACAACTGATTTACTTCTTCGAAAAAGCCTGCGGCATTAGCGGTTATATTTTGGGCGTAAACCCGTTTAACCAACCGGGAGTCGAAGCATACAAACGCAATATGTTCGCTTTGCTCAATAAACCCGGTTACGAAGAAGAAAGTAAAGCCATACAAGCTCGTATCTAATTAAACATAACGTAAATGTAGGAACAGCCTGCCGAAAAATTCGGCAGGCTGTTCTTTTAAAATATCTTATCAAATAAATTTTTCTATATATTTTTAATATCTTTACTCCCTATAAAACATAACCCTTAGATCATGAGAAGATTAGCTACTCTTATTTTATCGTTATGGGGAATTGCACTCTCCCATGCCGCTCTTGAAGTCCCCAAAGCTCTACCCGCAACCGATATTACTGAAAATTCCTTTACCGCAAACTGGCAATCTGTATCTCAGGCTTCGGCTTACAATTTGAATGTTTTTGCCTATAAAATGGAAGATTGCGGGACAGAAACAGTAAAAGTCACAGAAAGTTTTGAGGGATTAGTGCCTCGTTCTTCCGGGTCAAAACGAAATAAATACATAGACTCTAACCTATCCGTATTCCCCGAAAATTGGAAAATCGACGTGAATACCGGCTCTATTCGCCAATTATATACGACCAATGTCGCCGGAGATACCACATCTGTTTATTCGGGGAAAATAGCTCTTGCATTCGATGCCACAGGCGATTCGATTGTTACCCCTGTATTACCGGCTCCCGCCTCGAAATTTTCGTTTTGGATAAAAAACGCCAATGCCACCGGAACAGTCGCAGTTTACGGATTTGACGGCTTTCAATGGCACTCTCTCGGTGAAGCCTCAACAATTAGTTATCGAAGTGGGGGAATAGCCGATTTTTCCGCCAATATCCCGGTGGGGTGTATTCAGTTCAAAATGATTTATACCGATGAAAATCCAGATCTAAACAGTCCCACGGCTATTGACGAAATAAGTTATACTTATGGCGGTATCGTAAAAACACGGGATTATCTTGTCGAAAACAAACGAATCACAGAAACATCAGCTCCCGTAACCGGACTCAAAGACAATACCGATTATTTTTACACGGTAAAAAGCACCAACGACTCTGAAACTTCTTTGGAATCAAATATGATTGATGTATTCGGATATGCAGGTTCCCTTTCCAAACCTGTACTCAAAGAATTCACCGATATTCAAGGGGGGCAATATACAGCCAACTGGAACACAGTCATCGGGTCCAACGGATATGTCGTTTACAATGTTTATACCCACATTGCCCAAAGAGACGAAACAAAAACCATTCTCCACGAAAATTTCGATGCTTTTACGGGAGGCACAATCGATCTTCCGGCAGAAGACGACGGTACAACGAATTACGACGAATATACAACTGTCCCTGACTGGTCTGTTAATTTCGGCTGCTGGACGGAAGGCATGCTCAGTGGTATCAATATTCAGACCCCCGTCATCAGCACAACCAATACAAATGGTTGTACAATCAACGTACGAGTATATGGAGCCAAAGGAGACAAAATCGACTTTAACAACTTCTACTCACAAGATACCCCCGAGAAAGTAACCAAATTTCTCACACAAGAAGGCTATAATAATTTGACAATAGACTTTAAGCATAGCAGTGAACAAATGTATATCGAATTATATTTCAGGCAACTCGATTATACCAAAGAAATCTATCTCGACGAATTCACAATGACTCAAACTCTTTCAAAGGGAGACCGGTTTAGCTATAACTACGATTATACCCTCGTCGAAGGCCGCAGGACGAACAGTTACACTTTTACAGATCTACCCAAAGCATGGGGTGACCAATTTGCATTTCGCATGAGTGCCTATGCAGTAGTGGGCGACGATCTTTACCAATCTCAATGGACAGAACTGACAGAAGTTCCCGTTCCCTCGAATATAGACAATACCCGTCGAGAAAACCAAGAGATCAAGGTTATTTCCTATCCCGGCAACACAATTATACGACTTCTTGTACCCCAAGAAATTATCATCAGCGACCTACAAGGTCGAATCGTAGCCCAAGTTCAAGGTGTTGAGGGAGATAACTCCATCTCATTGAAGCAAGGGATTTATTTGTTGCGATGTGGTAACTATTGTCAAAAATTTATCTGTCGATAACGAAGAAACGAGCAAAACGAAAATCGGATTCAACATTTAGCCGATATAATTAAAACGTTCACATTTAAAATAATACGAGATTACCTCAAAAAGATAATCTCGTATTATTTGTATTTCAACAACCCGATTACTTTTAAAATCCCGATAGCGGAACACAAGCTCGTGTCGATTAACTATTATAACAAATTCCAATCTAAGTCCAGATTCAATCAACAAAAACTTTGAACTCGGCAACTTGCGTACCATCTTCACGGTGAAGGACTACGATATAATAACCACGAGAGAGGCTAATGTCCGTACCACCTATAAAAACATCTTCCGAGACGAGACACCCATCAAGGGCAAATACACGAACCTGCAACTGTAAATTGTTTTTACTTCGCAAGAAAAGCGTATTACCCGAACTGTAATAGATCAACTCGCCAGATGTTTTAATCGATTCAACGCCACTGCCTTCCGTTTCTTCATTATCCACCCTCAATTTCATTCGGTTAAGGTCGAGCGTCAGAATACAATGATTTGTCTTGGGAAGCACAAACTTATAGTCATTTCCCTCCTCAAACGAATTATACTCATAAATAACATCATGTTCCTCGCCAAAACGAATAGGTTCATCTTTTGTCCTAGCCACATAACAACGTTCCCAAGTTCCTCTTCTACGAAGGAATTTGAAATCGCCGGCCTCTACATCTCCTTCCCAACGATATACACCCTCTGCGATCGGGGTCATCACCATAGGATGGGCATTATCCCAACCACAAGGCATAGCCGCTCCAACAGCAAAAACCGAAAGAGGAAATGGATTCTCTACCAAATCCGGTTCAAACTTTTCGACGGTAAGTGTAAGATTGAGTAAATCGACTTTCAATTCATAATATCCATCTCCACTTCGGTCTGCCGGAATAGTCCACTTATTATCCTCTCCATTCAAACGCATTTTCAAAGGTTGTCCCACCTTTCCCGAAATAGAAAAATCTCCACTTGGTGCAGGGTGATATTTATCGTCCCAACTCAATCGTTTCAAAAACATGAAACTACCGCACTCGTCACCCTCATCGTTATAGCGCATGACACCCTTATAATAGAAAATATAAGGATATGTCCGATCCACTTCTAAGGCTTTGGCATCCTGAAACTTCCAAAATTGAATCTCTCGATTAAACGGGCCTCCTATGATATACAAGTTTTTAGGCAATTCGAGCCGTTCAGCCTTCAAACTTTTTGCATTACCATCGACTGTAAGGGTCAATCTATATACATCGGTCTCGCTCGCATACCGGATACACAACCCTCGCTCGTCTTCACCGGCCTCTCGCAAAGGTATAGAATCGCCCAAAGGATTATTACTACCACATTCATGGACATACTCCGTTATACCATCGGTCAATTTAAACAAAACTTCCGGCAAGCCACCCACGTAAACAAACTCCTTTCCATCGTCTCCCACCGGAGAAAGCACGACGGGAATCTTTAATTCAGCCGTATCTCCAACAAGCCGCCAATCTGCTCTCGCAGTTAGAACAAATCCAAACAAGAGAAATAAAACGGCTATATTCTTGCAAAATCTTTTCATATTTTTCTCTTTTTATTATTCAATGATTACGGTTATAGCTGAACTGCATGCTCTTTTCGGTACGGAAATCACGATCTTTTTACCCTCGGCATCATACTCATAAACAGCATGCGTTCCATCGGAAAAAGTGACCTTTGTCGGAGCCTCGTTCCGAGCCAAAAATTCAAGACGATAAGCCCGTTCTTCCGGCATATCGTCGAATGATCCGGTACGAGGATAAATAGTACAAGAGGTTCTTCCGTCCTCGGTATTTTGCGTAATTCTTGTAAATGTACAAGCTGTTTCATAATCAGCGTTGTTTCCGGCATCCTCATAATAATTAAATTCGCCTCTGACTCCGGGTGTAAACTGCAAAGTGAGTGTTTCAGGCCGTTTTTTCAGGTGCATCATACGAGGATAAAGCGGAATGATAGCACCCTCGCGATAATAATAAGGAATCTGTTCACGAGTGAACGAACGAGTAACGACCGAACCACCGTCGATTAACTCACCCGTCATCACTTCATACCACTTGCCCTCAGGTAGCCAAATATCTTTTTCACTGACATTCGTTCCTTTATCCGACGAAGTGACGGGGGCTACGAGTATATCGTTTCCAAACATATACTGTCCCTCATAACGGTAAGCCTCATCTGCTTCGGGATAATCATAATACATAGGACGACACATGCCCACTCCCATATCGTACGACCAGCGTGCCATCGTATAAATATAAGGTATCAAAGCATAACGCAAATAAATGGCATCACGCATCTGCTCAAAATTAGCATATTTCCAAATGCGACGTTCGATATGGCCGGCAGCCGTAGCATGTGTACGCAATATAGGAGAGAAGACCCCGTATTGAATCCACCGCAAATACAACTCGGCATCGTTGGCTCCCTCCTGATTATGACCTCCTATATCATGACTCCAATAACCATAACCGACATTAGATGCGGTAGCTGTAAAATAGGGCTGAAAAGCCAACGAAGAAAAAGTCGCTTCCGAGTCTCCCGAAAAACCGATAGGATAACGATGATTACCCAACCCACCCCAACGATGAAAGATAAACGGCCGATTTTTTGCCTGCAATTTTTTATCGTTGAAAAACACATGATTCAACCAAAAAGTATTACCTAAATTCGGTTCATTCTGCGCAATCATCCACTGTTGCCAATCGACCCACCAAAAATCGACACCGATATTTTCATGAGGCCGTAAAATATGTTCGAAAAAGGCCTTGTAGAAATCCTTGTTTTCGATATTCCAACGAATGGTACCGTCTTCGTTAGTCAGACTATCGGCCTTTATATCAGAATAACGTCCGGCCAAATCGGCATACAAAGCATCATAATTATCCTCTTTGGGGAAAACACCATCGGCCGGATGCAAATTAAGTGTCGTATTCAAATTTTGTTCATCGTGCAACCAAGAGATAAAACCGGCAGGATCGGGGAAAAGAGCTTTATTCCAACTCCAACCGGTCCACTCGGTTCCATCGGTAGAACCGGTCTTGCCATTACGATGCCAATCCATATCTATAACGAGTACATCCATAGGAATATCACGCGAACGTATTTCATTTACAATATCGCGCATATCTTGCTCGGTATAACGTTGAAACTTAGAGTACCAATATCCAAATACATAAAGCGGAGGCAACGGAATCTTACCGGCTATCTTGGTGAAATCGCCAAGAGCCTTTTTATAATCATGCCCATAACCCATGAAATACATATCAAGAGCGGCGGTATCCTTACGTTGAGCGACCCAATCCATACCCCCATTCGTATCTCTCTCGAACATAAGACTCAGACTACCGTCTTTGCGAGGTTCTCGTTCATCGATCACAGCCCAACCAACACGAGAAAGTAACCCATTCTCCAACCATTCACGCACATCGCCCTCTGCTCTATCCAAAGTTCTAGTCGTTCCTTTCAGATTATACGGGTCTTGTTTCCCAGGATACCACACCTCTTCGACCCCGTTCACATCGAGTGTAATTTGTAAATTAGGATTACAACGATCATTACTTACCGGATATGTACCCAGTTTATAACGCAGTTCCAGTTTATCGGTTGTAAGATAAAGATATCCGTCACGTTCCTCTTGGGTAAAATTCGGAACCGGAAGATGGCGATTAATGACTACAAAGGACGCGCGATCCTCAAACTGCAATTTCGCACTATATTCTATACGAATCATTTCGGGAGTCAACACCGTAAAGCGCATGTTACCCGACTTCACAATAGCCTTTTCATCGGCCATCGAATTATCCTGCGCCCCGACAGTACACGCAATGAAAAGTCCCAAAATACTTAGGAGTACATGTTTTTTAATCATAAATACATAAATTTTTAATAGAAAGATTAAAGTCGTTCTACCATTATGACACAAAAAATACACATACCCCCTACATACCTGAAAAATTTTTGCTTTTACATGTTTTGTTATACGATATCGATAATATTTTGAATCGAATAAAAAAGGAAAGGGCTACAAAATGTAGCCCTTTCCTTTTTTATTTTTAAACCATTCTATTTATTATTCCGCTTCATACTCTATGGCGTCGCTTTCTGTATCATCGTCTTCCAACGCCTGAGCATCCGTTAAGATGGTTTTCACAAAGGTTGGTTTCTCATTAAACAAAACGATAGCAGATTGATTCCCGTCCGGAGTAATAAATTCTACCTGAGCGGCAACACCCAAAACCTCAGTCGTATCACGACCGACATAGCGAGCGATTAAATCATACGATTGTATATAATCGTCTACATTCGTGGCGACAAATTGATCATAAGCCGATTTGGCGGTCTCATATTCTCGAATATACGAAAAGTCCCTATCCTTGTCAAATTTTACGTAAGCTTCATGATCTTTGGGCAAACGCTCCATAGCCTGTTTATATCCTTCTATTTTCGAAGCATAATTACGGTCATTCCCATGTGAACGCATAGCCTCTTTCAATTTTCGTTCATAATCGGCACGACGAGCAAACTGGCTGTTCTCATCGAGTTTATAATTATGTTCTGCTACCTCCATCTCATATTTCAAACGTTGTTCGGTAGAAACGTAACTATCGATAGCCTCTTGACGACCGGCTCGAAGACTATCGGCAACGGTCACTTCATGGAGAATTTCTACTTGAATCGAATCGACTTTCTCTGCGGATAAGTTTTCATCGGCCGATAGAACCCACGTTCCAGACTTCAACTCCGATTTCACATATTCTTTAAATGCACTGACATAATCTCCATCGGCTACTCCACCCCCACAGGCACATAAAACAGCACCCATTGCACACACCGGAATCCATTTACATAATAGTCTCTTCATATCCTTATAACTTTATTTTATTTCAAAAAGCAGAAAAAACAAATCTTGATAATATCGAAATACAATCCATTTCCATATTTGCGACAAAAATAGTACAAGCCCAACGCAGAAACAAGTTTGATTAGTAATGCCGAAACTCGACCTATTCTCGTATCTATTGCAAAAATAATGGATTATCACAGAATACAAACATTTATGCCTTAATTTTACATCTTGTTAAATTTTTAACAAACCAGAAATAAACCCAATATCCAATCTCAAACAAAATAAAAGTCTTTCAACATCACTTCTTTGGCTAATTATCTCAAAAGCTCTATTTTTGTAGAATAAAACAAGAAACACGACATTTTGGAAAATATCGCTATTAAAAACTATCTTTTACAGCACAACGTGCCTTGCATTACTCCTAAGGCCGCGCTTATCGATATGGACGGAGTTCTCTACGACTCGATGAAAAATCATGTCGAAGCTTGGTATCGTACACTCACCCCTATGGGATTCAAATGTTCCAAAGATGAATTTTATCTATACGAAGGACGAACAGGAGCCAGTACAATTAAATACTTGTTCAACAAACATTTCGGGAAACAGGTGTCCGATGACGAGTGTGCCGAGATTTATAAAATCAAGGAAAAACATTTCAACGCGTTGGAAAAAATCGTCCC
>OHGT01001147.1_pt1 | contig 12839 bp, 12 predicted proteins | sample 1567861 | NCBI WGS metagenome assembly OHGT01 (sample SAMEA3879533, study PRJEB24766) | human gut metagenome | biome: human-associated habitat; feature: feces | place: USA | collected 1985/1987 | reverse complement strand
CAACTTTATCATATTATCTGAAAGCAAAGTTACAACAATATAAAAAAAGGAGCACAACCTCTTGTGTTCCTTTTCTATCGGACAGGTTACAGATGCTTTATGTTATGTTACATCTGCCTTTATCTATACATTATCTCCGGTTCTTATACCCTCTATTTGCGTTTCCTAAGCAATTTTTAGAGAAAACTGTTTATATCGCTACTTCTTCACAATTCTTCTCTTCATTAGATTCTGTCGCATCCAGCCGATTCAACAAATAGCGTACATTTTGAAGATGTATATCGTTATTCCGATCCATCTTCTTAAACTGCCAACTGTTTTTAGTGGCATCAATATACAATTCATTAACGTTCTCACTGCATCGGCACTTTGGAAACGATTGAGGGGCAGATAAAAAGCCATCATTTCATCATCGGATGAAAAGATAACGTGCATGAGTTGCGTCGCGTCCCCCGGACGAGCCTGCTGGTTGCTTAAAACTTCTTCCATAAGAATCTTAATTAAATGGTGAATAAATTAAGTTCAATGGGGCGATACAGAAGGGTAGTTTTAAGAAATAAAAGAAGCGGTTCCGCCTGTCCCATTGCTCTTCACCATCATGACAGCAGTAGGTGCACTAACATCCTACATGGGGGTACGAAACCGCCATATAGAATGCACGCAAGCAGGCATAAAAATGCCCGCCACGTCAAAAAGGCAGGTTTCCCTACCGGTATGCTATAAAAGAATGCACTGCAAATGTACAACATATATCTGATAAAGCAAAAAAGATACTTTGAAATCAGAGTTATTAGCAAACAATACCCTACCTTTGCGACAATCTATTCTAAATACACACAAGAACATGAAACAAATTGCTATCCTATTTCTATGTTGCCTGTTCGTTGTAGCTTGTAGCGACGATGACAAGAACGAAGAACCCATCTTGGTGACAAACGTTGTAGTAACTGATGCCGACAAAGTATTCAAGCCCGGCGAAACCATCACCAACACGGCACAAGGGTTCCGGGAGAACGACCAGTTCATTGTAGATGTTCGCTGGCCGCTGGAAGAGCCAAGTGGTCCTATCAAAGAAGGCTACGCCGTCTCAAACCCCATCGTCAAAGAACAAACTCCTACCAGCATCACCTTCCTTGTGCCGGGACACTATCCTGCCGCCACACTAAAAATGTTTCTGGTGCGTGGCGACAAGAAAATGACTCTTTGCACCGTATCCGTAGCCGATGGACAAGCTCCCAAAGAATTACAACTCTACGGCATCACCAACTCACGCTCCATGAATGGCCATCCGCGAGGCATTCAGCAGATAGATCTCACCACTGGAAGAACTACTGATATAGTGAGCTTTGCAGATGGCGAAGACTTCACACTGGCAGTAAATACTCCCGGCAACTATACCCTCTGCGGACTTCTGAAACAGGGCGGAGAGACCTCTATCGGTAAGTTCGACCTCTCCATGCGCTATTGGAAATCCGGCGCATCAGAAGCACCCCTCACTTTCTGCACAGGTGTCGGCAGTCAGATATTTGCAATCAATCAATTAAATGAAAAGAACTTGATTCTTTCGAGCGTTAACACATCAGCCTTATCACGTAACAATGAGGTTCCTCCCCCTACAATCCAAATACCTGACGGCTTCAAACCTCAATCCCTTTCCCGTTATATAGGAGTCTTGTCGTCCGATGGCTATCTGCTATTATCAGCTGATAATGGTGACGGAACGTTCTCACCTGTAACGATAGGAGTGCATGGCAGAGATTACAACATGGACGTTTATGACCCCATCAAAACAGACGCTTTGATTCCCTTCTGGATTGTAGCTCAGAAAGAAAAAACCGACGCTGCAAGTGGCTACACGATTGTCAGCGGATTTGTTTTGTCAAAACCCGATGGTAGCGGAATAGAACTGCGTCTATGGAATACTACTACCAACTCATTGGATGAGCCTTTCGCCGTATACCCCTACGCAAACAAATTAGTTTCCATAGCTACACACTTCACTGAAGATTTGAAGACGCAGGAAATCTATATGCTAATAGAAGGGCGGGAAAATGGCGGACTAATCGAAATCTACGACTTACAGAAGAAAGAGTGGAGAAACTTCCCCAACTTTGGCTTCCCATATTCGGAGATACTATTCGCTCGATAAGCCTATTTCACTATACAAACCCTAATATTGTTTTAATCAGTTAGAGAGTCAATGTCTCTCATTTTCGAGATACTGTGGCCTCTCCCCGCAGGTCATCCTTCGGAATGGTTGTTTCGTTCCCATCGCGCGTAGCCATATAATGCGGTGACATGATTTCTACTCCTGCTTCATTGAAGCGGTCTTGAATATTCTGGTGCAAGTCAGAGTAAATCTGTGCCAGCCGGTCGGCTTCTTTGATGTAAGCATTCACCTGATACACCGGATACCAGTCGCTCAGCGAAGTTTCAAGAACGAAGGGCTTAGGATCATCCACTACACCCGGCGTATTCAGCGCTGCATCAATCAGCAATTGATGAACTTGACGCCAGGGGACATCGTAACCAATGGTTACTTCGGAATGGATAATCAACCCATATTCGCGTGCAGACTGGCTGAAGTTGACTGTATGCGAGGACATGATGAATGAATTGGGGATCGTAATCACCTCATTCTTCGGTGTGCGGATGCGGGTAACCAACGGTGTCTTCTCTATCACATTGCCGGTAGTATCGTTCAACTGTATGCGGTCGCCCAACTTGAAGGGACGCATATAGGTAATCACCAGTCCCGCTATGATATTCCCGATAACCGTGCTGGAGCCGAGCGACACAATCAGACCCACAAACACCGATATACCTTGGAAAACACCGGTTTGCGAGCCGGGAAGATAAGGATAGATCATCGCAATCATAAAGGCGTAGAGCAGGAAGCGGATAATGTGATAGGTAGGCATGGCCCAGTCGGCATAGAAACCTGTAATCTTCAACCGCTCGGACTGTACTTCGTTAGCCAGGTAACGCACCATCCTCACCAAGTATTTAATGGCCATACAAATGATAAGAATAGTGAACAGGTTGGGGATGTAGCTGCCTATCCCCAACAATATATCCTTTACCGGGTTCCAGATGTAAGATAGAATATCGTAAGCCAACTTCTTGGTCTGCGGGAAAATAGCAAACAACATAGGTACGGTAAGCACCAGTTGCAGCAACATCAGCAGGTAGCGCAACATGCTGGCGAGGAATATCAGCAGATTCACCTGCTTCTGGGTATCAAGCAATTCGTAGTCTTGAATCGAGATAGGTTTGAGCTTGGTGTCCTTCAGCTTCTGAATGCGCAACTTCAACTTATTGAATAACCAATTAGTCAGCTTGAAAAGCAGGAACTGCCCTACCAATACAAGTATGAAGTACAGAATGCGCTTGCCCAACTGCCACAAGCTATGTTCTTCCTTCATTACCTTCAGTTTGCTTACTATGACCTGCTTATTTTTGGCAGCTAACTGGTCACGGGTACAATTCTCCCACAAACCATCCTGGTCAATAAAAGAAGCGATGACTTTGTTGCCATACATGAGATCGGTCACTATATCACTGCTTTCAACATACAGTGAATCCGGTTTCAGATTAAACCGCTTGCCGAGTTCCGTAATGGCGGCAGCATCCATATCCGCACGTTGTTGCGGAGTATGCCCGCCACGCTTTGCATAAAGATAAAACAAAGTATCGCCTTCCACCACAACCGGTACACCCGGAGTAACCTTGCGGAGCGAATCTATCCGAAGTTTCTGCTGAGCCAGCTTCGCCGAATCAGCCGCATAGCTTTCCAGTTTGAGTTGCTCCATCTCCATCCGCAGGTTAGCTTCATTCAACTTCGCTGCTGCCAACTCATTTAGAAGAGCAGATAACTGTATCGAATCGGTATCACTCTTTATTACCGAGGCTTTCCGTACACTATCCTGAAAGATATCGAGAACTTTATCTACTAACTGGGCCGATACTCCACCCGTTGACATTAACAGCAGACTAAGACAGAAAACGCGAACAAATCTCATATTATAAACTTTATATATATCAAATAAATGCTCAAACATACAGAATGTTTTCGACTTCACGCTCAAAAATCGGGGCAAAGTAACAAAAATGCAGGAAACAAACAACTATAATCATTATCTTTGCCAACAAATTAAAGATTCCTATGGATATACTACTTCTTATCGGAGGATTGCTCCTCATCCTTTTAGGCGCCAACGGGCTGACTGATGGAGCAGCATCGGTTGCCAAACATTTCCGCATACCGTCTATCGTCATCGGTCTTACCATCGTAGCTTTCGGAACTTCCGCACCGGAACTCGCCGTCAGCATATCTTCCGCCCTGAAAGGTAGTGCGGATATTGCCATCGGAAACGTTGTGGGAAGCAATACGTTTAATACGCTCATGATAGTAGGATGTACGGCACTCTTTGCCCCGATTGTCATCACCCGGAATACCTTGCAAAGAGAAATCCCCCTATGCATCCTGTCTTCCCTGGCTTTGCTGATTTGTGCCAACGATGTATTTCTGGACGGTGGGAAGGAGAATGTTCTCAGCATTACCGACGGTTTATTGCTACTCTGCTTCTTTGCAATCTTCCTGAGATATACATTTGCCATCGCTTCACATAATCCGCAGGAAAAAGAAGAGGAGACGGAAGATATCAAACAACTTCCCATGTGGAAATCCTCCCTATACATCATAGGAGGACTAGGCGCCCTTATTGCCGGCGGCAGTTTCTTCGTAGATGGCGCCAGCGGTATTGCCCGTAGCCTGGGAGTGAGCGAATCGGTCATCGGGCTTACCCTCGTAGCAGGCGGAACGTCGCTACCCGAACTTGCCACTTCCATCGTAGCCGCCTTGAAGAAGAATCCTGAAATAGCTATAGGCAATGTTATCGGCAGTAACCTATTCAATATCTTCTTTGTATTGGGTTGTTCGGCTTCGATCACTCCGCTACACCTCACCGGCATCACTAACCTGGATTTGTGGGTATTGGTAGGTTCAAGCATCTTGCTCTGGTTGTTCGGCATATTCTTTGGCAAACGGACTATCACCAGAATAGAAGGAAGCATTCTTATTCTATGTTACATTGCTTATACTGCTGTATTGATTTATCAGTCCTGACGGGAGTAGAAAAGCAACTCTCTCGCCAATACTTTTTAGTAACTCAGTGTGGTAGTTTAAACATTATCACGTATCTTTGCCGCATCATAATGACATACAACTATGGCAATTACAATTAAAAAAGTCTCCACAAAAAGAGAACTGAAGCGATTCATTCGTTTTAATTACTGGTTATACAAAAACAATCCCTATTCCGTACCCGACCTGTACGACGACATGCTCAATACTTTCAACAAAAAGAAAAACGCAGCATTCGAGTTTTGTGAAGCCGAGTATTTCCTTGCGTACAAGGATGACAAAATAGTAGGACGTGTAGCTGCCATTATCAATCATAAAGCCAACCAGACTTGGAATAAAAAAGACGTGCGTTTCGGTTGGATCGATTTCATCGATGATCCGGAAGTCTCCAATGCTCTTATAAAAACAGTGGAAGAGTGGGGTAAAGAACGAGGCATGACTCATATACAAGGTCCTTTGGGCTTTACCGATTTCGACGCGGAAGGTATGCTCGTCGAAGGATTCGACCAGCTCAGTACCATGGCGACGATATACAACCACCCCTATTATCCGCAACACATGGAGCGTATGGGCTTCGAGAAGGATGCCGATTGGGTGGAATATAAAATCTACATTCCGGATGCTATCCCCGATAAACATAAACGTATCTCAGACCTTATTCAACGTAAGTACAACCTGAACATCGTGAAATGCAAGTCGGGCAAAGAAATCGCAAGCAGGTACGGACAAGCCATCTTCGAACTGATGAATGAGGCCTATAGCCCCTTGTACGGCTATTCTGCCCTGTCGCAACGCCAGATTAAGCAATATATCAAGATGTACCTGCCGATCCTCGACTTGCGCATGGTAACGCTCGTTACCGATGCAGAAGATAAGCTGATCGCCGTGGGTATATCTATGCCTTCATTATCAGAGGCTTTGCAGAAGTCAAACGGACGTTTACTACCCTTGGGATGGTTCTATCTGCTCAAGGCTCTGTTCATGAAACACCGTGCCAAGATGCTCGATCTGCTGCTGGTTGCAGTGAAACCTGAATATCAGAATAAAGGTGTTAATGCTTTGTTATTTTCCGATTTAATTCCGGTTTATCAAAAATTAGGTTTTATATTTGCAGAAAGCAACCCCGAGTTGGAGATGAACGGCAAAGTACAAGCCCAATGGGAATACTTCAAAACCGAACAGCATAAACGACGCCGGGCGTTCACGAAAGAAATCAAATGATACTTGCAAGAGAACGGTAAAAGTAAAATTCACTTAATAAATCCATAGGAATGAAACAATTAATTATTCTATCATTGATTGCCTTAGCCAACATCTGCTATGCAAATGCTCAAGTTAAAGTAGAAGAACCTGAGTTTTCCGAACAAGCTATTTACTTAACATCGGATACTACTTTTATCAAATTGCCAAGAGAAAATTCAAAAGTTAAAACAAAGGCTGCTGCCTCACTATATTTAACTGGAATAGGGAAAGTAAAATCAAGAATAACCATAGATTCGCAGGCATCACCTTTATCAATAAAAGAATCGCCAGTAATACGAATCATTCTAAAAGCTGACAATAATGCAACAGACCCTAACTCCTTTATTAATATATTCAAATTTGAGCAAAAGGGTAACCGACGCCAAGCCCAAATAGCCGAAGCAGGGACATTTTCCGGCTCTGAAACAAACTCTCTTCAGACAATACAATTCAATGCAAAAAAGTATGGTGAAAGTTCCTACCTTATTGCGATTGAAAGTTTAGAAGTAGGCGAATATGGAATTACTATTAGTGACCCCAATAAACTCAGCGGAAAAAACAGTTTTCTAATAACAACATTCGGAGTTTCAAAGTAACTTTTACTATGTGACGCATACCCGCAAATTTTATTCGTTCTTTACAAATCTCAAGTTCAGGATTACCTTTACCTAAATGTTTATTATTTAAATGGAAGAAAATAATAATATCCTTGATAACGCTATTCCTAACGTGGAATATACGGAAGATAACATTCGTCATCTGGACGATATGGAGCACATCCGTGTCCGCTCGGGCATGTACATCGGCCGTCTGGGTGACGGTACACAAAACGACGACGGTATCTATGTATTGTTGAAAGAAGTAATGGACAACAGTATTGATGAGTTCAAAATGGGTGCCGGCCGACGTATAGAAGTAACAATTGAAGAAAACCTTCGCGTAAGTGTAAGAGACTACGGGCGTGGCATTCCGCAAGGCAAACTGATTGAAGCGGTAAGCAAGCTCAACACCGGTGGAAAGTACGACAGTAAAGCTTTTAAGAAAAGCGTCGGACTGAACGGCGTGGGTATCAAAGCCGTAAATGCACTCAGCAGTCGTTTTGAAGTACGCAGCTACCGCGACGGGAAAGTACGTACCGCCATCTTTGAAAAAGGTAATTTGCTAAGCGACGTCACCGTGAGTACAGAAGAAGAAAGCGGGACATTCATCTTCTTCGAACCGGATGCTTCGCTCTTCCTTAACTACTCGTTCCAGAATACATTCGTAGAGACTCTGCTACGCAATTATACTTATCTGAACACAGGTCTTGCCATTATATACAATGGACAACGTATCCTCTCCCGCCACGGATTGGAAGACTTGCTGAAGGATAACATGACCTCCGAAGGTTTGTACGATATCGTCCACCTGAAAGGAGAAGATATTGAAATAGCCTTTACGCATACCAACCAATACGGCGAAGAATACTATTCTTTCGTCAACGGTCAGCATACCACCCAAGGCGGTACGCACCAAAGTGCACTGAAAGAGCATATTGCCCGCACCATCAAGGAGTTCTACAACAAGAACCAAGAATACTCAGATATACGAAACGGTATCGTTGCCGCCATTGCCATCAACGTGGAAGAGCCGCAATTTGAGGGGCAAACCAAGACCAAGTTGGGCTCGCCCTCTATGGAGCCCGGTGGTGTCAGTGTCAATAAATATGTAGGCGACTTTATCAAGACGGAAGTGGATAACTTCCTGCACAAGCATCCCACGGTTTCCGAAGTGATGCTGCAAAAGATACAAGACTCCGAGAAAGAACGTAAAGCCATTGCCGGCGTTACGAAACTGGCTCGCGAACGTGCCAAGAAAGCGAACCTGCACAACCGCAAACTGCGTGACTGCCGCTACCACCTCAATGATGGCAAAGGCAAAGAGCAGGAAACAGAATCCTGTATCTTCATCACCGAGGGAGACTCCGCAAGCGGTTCTATCACCAAAAGCCGTGATGTCAATACCCAGGCCGTATTCAGTTTGCGTGGAAAGCCGCTTAACTCCTTTGGGCTGACCAAAAAGGTGGTTTACGAAAACGAAGAGTTCAACCTGCTTCAGGCAGCTTTGAATATCGAGGACGGCATAGAAGGGCTGCGTTACAACAAAGTTATTGTAGCGACCGATGCCGATGTGGACGGTATGCACATTCGCCTGCTTATCATCACATTCTTCCTCCAGTTCTTCCCCGACTTGATAAAGAAAGGGCACGTCTATATCCTTCAGACGCCTCTGTTCCGTGTGCGCAACAAGAAAAAGACCAACTACTGCTACAGCGAAGAAGAACGCATAAAATCCATCGAAGAGTTAAGTCCTAATCCCGAAATCACCCGATTCAAAGGTTTGGGAGAGATCTCGCCCGATGAGTTTAAGCATTTTATCGGCAAAGACATGCGCCTTGAACAGGTTTCTTTGCGCAAGACCGACCTTGTCAAAGAGTTACTTGAGTTTTACATGGGTAAAAATACCATGGAACGACAAAACTTTATCATCAACAATTTGGTTATAGAAGAAGATTTAGCATCATGAGAAGAGCTATCTTTCCGGGAACGTTCGACCCGTTTACCATCGGACACGCTTCGGTAGTAAACCGTGCATTGACCTTTATCGACGAGATTGTCATTGGCATCGGTATCAACGAAAACAAGAACACCTATTTCCCCGTTGAGAAGCGTGAAGCAATGATACGGAACTATTACCGGAATGATCCGCGTATCTGTGTACAATCTTATGATTGCCTGACCATTGACTTTGCCAAGCAAGTGGATGCCAACCTGATTATCCGTGGAATACGTACTGTAAAGGATTTCGAATACGAAGAAACCATTGCAGATATCAACCGTAAACTGACCGGAATTGAAACCATCCTGCTCTTCACCGAACCGGAACTGAGTTGCATCAGCTCGACCACCGTTCGCGAACTGCTGCAATTTGGTAAAGATATAAGTATGTTCCTCCCTGAAGGGATGGAGATTTAGTGATTAGTGATTAATGATTAGTGATTTGAGAATGAGGAAAATAGTTACTTTAATCATATGTCTATGTGCCCTTACAGCACATGCGCAAAAGATTAACAATGAGCCTTTACGCAAGTTGCAGATGGCAGAGTTCGCCATAGCCAACTTGTATGTAGATAAAGTGGACGAAAACAAACTGGTTGAAGAAGCCATCATCAAGATGTTGGCACAACTCGACCCGCACTCCACCTACAACAATGCCGAGGAAGTCAAGAAAATGAATGAGCCGCTGCAAGGCAACTTCGAAGGCATCGGCGTACAGTTCCAAATGATAGAAGACACTCTGCTGGTGATACAACCGGTCAGCAACGGTCCGTCAGAAAAGGTAGGCATCCTGGCAGGCGACCGCATCATTGCCGTTAACGACAGTGCAATTGCCGGAGTAAAGATGAGTACGGAAGATATCATGGCCCGCCTGCGTGGTCCTAAGAACTCGGAAGTAAAACTCACCATCGTGCGCCGTGGCGTGGACGATCCTATCTATTTTACCGTAAAACGTGATAAGATACCCATCCTTAGCCTGGATGCTTCGTACATGATAGAGCCCAAAATAGGATATATACGCATCAACCGCTTTGGAGCGACCACTGCCGAAGAGTTTACCCAAGCCCTGAAAGAACTCCAGAAGAAGGGAATGAAAGATCTGATTCTCGACTTGCAGGGTAACGGCGGAGGCTATCTGAATGCCGCTATCGACCTTGCCAACGAGTTCCTCGGACAGAAAGAACTTATTGTTTATACCGAAGGCAGAGCCGAACGCCGCAGCGACTTCTTCGCCAAAGGTACCGGCAACTTTAAAGAGGGACGCCTCGTTGTATTGGTGGACGAATATTCCGCCTCCGCCAGCGAAATTGTAACCGGTGCCATCCAGGATTGGGATAGAGGTGTCGTAGTAGGACGCCGCACCTTCGGCAAAGGACTGGTACAACGTCCTATCGACCTGCCGGACGGTTCAATGATCCGCCTGACCATCGCCCGCTATTATACTCCTGCCGGACGTTGCATTCAAAAGCCTTACGACAATACCGCCAAGCTTGATGGCAAACCCGGCGGAGAAGATAATCAGGATAATTACAACCTGGACTTGGTAAACCGCTTCAACCACGGAGAAATGATTCATGCAGACAGCATCCACTTTGCCGACTCCCTGAAAGTCCAGACAAAGCGTCTCGGACGTACCGTATACGGAGGTGGAGGTATCATGCCCGACTTCTTCGTTCCGATAGATACGGCCCAATACACGGACTACCATCGCAATCTTGTAGCCAAAGGCGTAGTTATCAAAGCAACAACCGGCTACATAGAGAAGCACCGGAAAGAGTTGCAGAACAAGTACAAGAAGTTTGAAGCTTTCAATGAAAAGTTTGAAATAGATGATGCCTTCCTTGCCGACATCCGTGCTTTGGCGGAGAAAGAGAAGATAGAATTCAACGAAGAACAGTTTAATAAATCGTTGCCCCTTATCAAGACGCAACTGAAAGCACTGATCGCCCGCGACTTGTGGGACATGAACGAATACTTCCAGGTAATGAATAGCACGAACGAAAGTGTGCAGCAAGCATTAGAAGTTTTAAATAAGGATATCTACAGCACGATCATCCGATAACAGTAAAAATACCATTTATCAGACACCAGTGTTTGTCCCGTCAGACACTGGTGTTTGTCATATCAGACACTAGTGTTTATCACGCCAGACGCCAGTGTCTATCACGTTGGGTACAAGTGTCTATCAAGTGCCCCGTTATCGGTCGCCGAACAACCACTTATTGAGCCATCGGTTTATATAGATATTAGCCACCGCACAGCCCGCACCGATAGCCGCACCTGCCAATTCATCCGACGGATAATGAACCCCTTCGTTCATGCGTGACACACCTACCGAACAAGCCCACAAGGCGGATGGGGCTATCACATACCACTTAGGATACCTTATGCACAACGAAGTGGCAAGGGCAAAAGCCGAAGACGTGTGCCCCGAAGGGAACGACGGGCTATCCTCATAGCTATAGGGATGCACCCGGTCGGGATAAGTTTCATAAGGACGCGCCCTATCAAACAGATACTTCATGCCATAAGTCAGCACGAACGTGCCGGCAACACTTGTGCCCACATAAATGGCATCCTTCAGCAACTCCTTGTCATTCTTAGCCCAGGCAGCGACCGCCATCGCCACCGGAACACCGATAGCAATATACGGTTCCGACTGCGAAATGAACTTGTTATAGTTACGTATGAACTTACCATCCCAACTATTGATCTGATGTAAAGTGTTAATGTCCCAATTTTGGGCAGACAGCATAGATACAACAAAGAGGGCAAAATATACAAAAAGAATATTCCTTTTCATAGAATCTTTGTATTAATATGCGGCAAAGATAACCGAAATAGTTAGAGTTTTCATAAAAAAATTCTATCTTTGTTGCCACATTTATTATGAATCGCCTATCAAATTAACACAATGAATACTTTTTGCACCCGGCAAATAGATTGCAGTCAATGTCCCAAAATATCAGAAGGAATACTGATCCACAATCGGTTTCCCAAGGGGCAGCATTTTTCCGCCGAAAAGTGCACTCAGAATTGCATGATCTTCATGTTAAGAGGCGAATTGCTAGTGAATAGCGAAGAATACCCCGGTACTACCCTGCAAGACCGCCAGTTTATTTTACAAGCCATTGGTTCCAAGATTGAACTTCTGGCATTGACGGATGTAGAGTATATCGTATATTGGTTTACCGAGCTCCCGGTGTTATGCGAAGAACGTTTCAAGGAAATACTCGACCGCTCGGAAGCCCCGCTCATTTTCACCCCGCTGACCGCCATCCCCAAACTGCGCAATCTGCTGGATGATCTTTCGGAATATCTCCAGGAACGGCCTGCTGCATGCGGCAAGTACATTGACATTAAATGCCAGGAATTGGTATTTATCCTCACAAGCTATTATCCGTTGCACCAGATAAGTACCTTCTTCTACCCCATCAGTACGTATACGGAAAGCTTCCACTACTTCGTCATGCAGAATTACGACAAGGTGAAAAACGTGGAAGAGTTTGCCCATCTCGGCGGATATACCACTACTACCTTCCGCCGCATGTTTAAAAACATGTATGGCGTGCCGGTTTACGAATGGATTCTGGACAAGAAACGCGAAGGCATCCTGAACGACCTGCAATTTACCAAGCAACGTATCTCAGCCATCAGTGCCCGCTACGGATTTGATTCACTATCCCATTTTGCGCACTTCTGCAAAGACTCTTTTGGAGACACTCCCCGTTCTTTGAGAAAACGCGCTGCCAACGGCGAAAAGATTACCATTATCTGCAAAGAAAAAGGAGAAGAAGAAGGAACTGGTGATTAGTGGTTAGTGATTAGTGATTTATTTATAATTGAGTTTCATT
>OHGT01001122.1_pt1 | contig 13052 bp, 8 predicted proteins | sample 1567861 | NCBI WGS metagenome assembly OHGT01 (sample SAMEA3879533, study PRJEB24766) | human gut metagenome | biome: human-associated habitat; feature: feces | place: USA | collected 1985/1987 | reverse complement strand
CAACCGTGCTTTCGCTTACTACGTACTGATGGACATGTTCGCATTGCCACCGTTCATTACCGAAGCCAATTACTCCATTGAACCCGCTCCCTTGTCAAGAGAAGAACTGTTCAACTGGATAGAGAAGGAATTGAACGAAATAAAATCCAGTCTGCCCGCTCCACGCACCAAGTATGGTATAGCAGACCAGGCAGTAGCCAATGCCCTGCTGGCGCGTATGTATCTCAATGCCGAAGTCTACACAGGCAAAGCACGTTATACCGATTGTGTAAATGCCTGCAACGAGGTTATCAAAGCCGGATACCAACTGGCCGACAACTATGCCGACTTGTTCAGAGCCGACAATGGCGAGAACCAAGATACAAGAAAGGAAATCATCTACCCCATTATCTTCGACGGAGAAACAGTTCAGTCATGGGGTATGGCCGCCATCATCATCGGTGCACGCGGAAAAGAGGACAAAGAAGTGCTGCTTGCTCATAGCGGAGTAGACCAAGGCTGGTCGGGATTCCGTGGTACCAGCAATCTGGTAAAGCTTTTCGACTACAAGAACAATGAGGCGCCCAAAGCTTCCGAGATTCTGGACAAGCGTGGTATCTTCGAAGATAAAGGACGTTCCATCAGCATCACTACCTCTGTGGCAGGTACATTCGAGTCGGAAGGTTGGAGTGTGTATAAGTTCAGCAACCTGGGCAGCGATGGCACGCCGGGCAAGAATACTTTATGGGTGGATACCGACTTCCCCATGTTCCGCTTGGGAGATATCTACCTGATGTATGCCGAGGCTGTGGCACGTGGTGGAGAAGGAAGCAAAAGCACCGCTGTGGGCTATATCAACGATTTGCGTAAACGTGCATACGGTGACGAACTTCACAAGGTTTCTGAAAGCTGGTTGACTGAGAACAGTTTCCGCAACCTGCTGGACGAACGCGGTCGCGAGATGTATTGGGAAGGTGTACGTCGTACGGACTTAGTGCGCTTCGGCCTGCTGATTTCTTCTTCCTATACCTGGGACTTCAAAGGAGGTATCAGCACAGGCGTAGGAGTAAACAAGCGATACAACGTGTACCCCATCCCCGTGACCGACCTGACGGTAAACGGAAACTTACAACAAAATGAAGGTTATTAATCAAAAGCAAATCATCATGAAACTCATAAAAAGCATATCAGCTTCTATCTTTGCCCTACTGCTCTGCACGGCTTGCGAAAGCGACCTTGACAAGACATACTATAAGCCGGGTGACGCTACCCCGTCTGTTTTGTCACCGCTGAAAGACCAGTATGTACTCCAATCGAAGGATGCCGCCCAAGAGGCATTCACCATCAGCTGGACAAAGCCCGAAATGGGATACCAGGCAAGTATCATCAATTCACTGGAAATGGATGTGAAGGGCAAAAACTTCACCAACAATAAAGTAGTACTGGCCTCATCCAAAACAGATGTGTCTTACAGCATTACCGTAAGTGATTTGAACAGCAAAATCATCTCCCTACTTAAGAAGTATGAAATGGAGGCAGAGCCTGTAGCTGTAGAGCTTCGCATTTCTTCTTCCATCTCGGCTGCTGCCGATACACTCTACTCTAACGTGATATCAACTACCATCACTCCCTATCAAGGTGAACCGGAATATCCGTCTATCGCCCTGCGTGGAGATTACAATGGTTGGGATTTTGCCAAGAGCCAGAAGGTATATTCAGTGGATTCCAACAACAAATACGCCGCTATGGTTTACTTTGACGGTAAAGCAAAGAATGGCTGGAAGTTCTGCGGAAGCAATGACTGGAGCACCGATAACTGGGGTGCACCCGAAGGGATGACCGACGAACAATCTCCTGTCACCCTTGTATCGGGAAATGGCGGAGACATCAAAGCATACGCCAAGAACAGTTATTACCTGGAATTCAACAACTCCACCGGTGAACTGAAAGTGTCCAAAGCATACACGTCATGGGGTATCGTAGGCGATTACAATAGTTGGGGAAGCGGTGATACGGTAATGACTTTAGCTACCGAAACCGACGCAAACAACAAGTTCCAGTATTATCTGACGGCCACCGTAAATATGGCAGCCAACAGCAAATGGAAAATACGTCCCGATGAGAAGTGGGAGAACGACATTGCTCCCGGCGCTGTACAAGGCGAGTTTGAAGATGCCGGTGATGGTAACTTTAAAGTATCGGAAGCAGGAAGCTACACCATTAAGTGGTACTTCAATAAGGTAACGCAGCAGGTGATGGTTATTAAGAATAACTGATAAAATTCCCCTCGTCATGCACAGAGTGTTGTGACGAGGGGAATTCCTTTTTTTGTATATCAATGCGTAACGACCTACAGTTCGTTCATCGGTATGGCATACACACAGCTACCGGCACTGACTCTATCTACAATAAAGAGTGTATTGCGACGGATGCAGAACTTCTCGGGTGCTTGCAGGGTGATACCTCCGATGGTGGTATAGTCCTTGATGATCTCCCCGGTCTTAGGATTCACCTCGCAGAACTTCTCTTTACCGTTGGATGTAACGAAGAGACGGCCTTTGTAGAAGTCTAGCGCAAAGGGATTGTTCTTGTACGTCAGTGTATGGGTACGTTTCAGCGTAACGCCCTCGCGCAAGTCCGACAACGAGAATATGTCAATGCGTTTGCCGCTTTGATGCGTAGTGTATAGCTGTTCTTCATTGACAGCCATGCCATAGGTGCCAAATGCTTCGCCCAGATTCTCTGAACGGGTATAGATATATACCGTCTCTTCATTGTCTACGTATCGTTCTTCGGCCAATGCAAGCTGTCGTTTGTCGTGGATCAAGATCACACCCTTATACAACACTACATCATAGGCGTGTACTGTTTGGTTGCCATTCGTACCCCACTTGCCATTGCCAATACAGGTAATGTACTGGTGGGTGTGGGCATCGAAAATCTCGGTGCGGCTCAACTCGTGAGTAACATAAATCTTACCGTTAGAACGGGTCACGCTATTGGGCTTTCCTTCAAAGCCAACGGGGGCGTTGTTGCGGTTCCAGCTATTGATGCTGCTCAAGCGGCGGGGAGCGTTTTCCTTGCTCAGGCTGAACACTTCGAGGCTGTAATTCTTATCGGCATCGTTCACTACATAGAGCGTGTCGCCATATACATATACGTCTTTGGGACGGAAAGTGGCGGCTGTGGCCTGATGCACAACGGTATAGTCCAGCTTGAAGGAGACAGCGTCACCATCATTTCCACCCTGATCGGTAGTGCCCTTCAGGGGTGTGAGTCCGCCATCGAGGGCATCGAGTTCGGGATCGTTTTCAAAGGGGTGCCAGGAGTAACCATAGGGGCTTTTCACTTCAAGCAGTTCTTTGCTCTTGCGGGAGCTGAGGAAGCGGCGTGAGTAGATGGGCAGACGCTTCTGTGAACCCAGTTCGCGAAATACCTTTTGGCAAAGTGTAACCCAACCGGGATTTTGCTGATTATCATACGTCATGTTTCCGTTGTGGCCATATCCCATACAGTGTCCGATCTCATGGAACGGAACATCGCTTGACCCGCCATCATCGGCATACATGCCAAGATAGGCGTATTCGGCAATGCCGAGAGTGTTGCCGCCACCCAGTCCTACGACATTGACAACGCGCCCGAAGCAGAACCCGGAGTGTTTACGGGGTTGTTCTTTCAGTTTATCCACATCAACGGTTGCGCCGTTGTTGATGAGCTTGCCGCGATAGCTTTCCAGTTCTGCTTCAAATTCGGAGCTAGAGAACATTGTGGCCAGGTTCAGGGCTAATGCCACTGCCTCGCGTGCATGGATAGGTTTGAATTCGCCCCAATTGCTGCCTGCATATTTGCCAAACCATATTTTCCATTGGGGTAGAGCACTTGTCATCATCTTGTAGACAGGGTTATCGCACTCTATCTGAAGACTGATATCAGTGCTCTTCAGTTCGGGGTTGGCAGGTATCACAATGTTCTTGCCGCTACGGGTGATTGCTTTCATCTCCAAGGTAGCAAAAGGTAGAAGGATGCGAAGCTGTTGCAAGGGCATTACCTTTTCGAGTTCAATAAGACGGATTTCTTCGTCGATGCCAGCGATCTTGGCCCAGATAGTGACATTAGTGATGGCACGGGGGCAGTAGAAACGGAGCTGGAAGTAAAGATCGTCGGTGACGGATACTTGCAGGGGACGGTTGACATTGAAGCTGCGTTCCTTCTGGTCGAAGTAGATTTCGGGAGCTTCCCGGTCGTTTAGCAGATAATAGGTGTTGTCGGAGTTGTACTTGGCTTCCGAATATCTGAAAGGGAATTGAGTGGGGTCTTCTACGGGAACGGTAGGCAGGTCCTCTTGGCTGCAACCAGTCAGAAATAGTGTAAAAAAACAAATCAGTGTCCAAAGGGATGTTAGCAGTTTTCTTTTCATCGTTTGTTCATCATTTAGTTATTAAACCTATTTTTAATATTAAAAAAAATGGCTGCAAAAATAGAGATTTAGCGGTAAAAAGCAAAATATTTGTTTAAGTCGGCCGATGACGTCATAAAAGCTTTGAGGGTATACGTAGATTATTACAATACTATTAGAAATCAATCAATGTAAAAAGAAAAGAGCCCGGTACAATACCGGACTCTTCATCTATATTACTAATACGCAATGTATTATTTCTTCTCCTTACCACCTTTCACCTCTTCTTCACCGGTCTTTTCCTCCGGATGGATGATGTTCTTCACCGTCTCACCGATAGGCAATTTATCGAGTACTCCAAGGCTCGGAGCAACAGTCTTCACCAACGAGCTGAGGAAGTTGCTTGTACCACCGTTTCCACCATCGAATACAGTGATATTTCCTAAATTGATATGCTCGAACGCCTTCACTTGTTCGCCGGCAATCTCTTTCCATTGATCTACCATCTTGTACTGGATGGCAATAGCAGGATTCGACTCAGCCGCTCTTACCATTGCCTCGAAACCTTCGGCTTCGGCAAGCAACGACTTCTTCTTACCTTCAGCTTCGGCTTCCAGTTTCATACGGATAGCTTGTGCTTCGGCCTGAGCCTGGGCAAGCATAGCCTTGGCACGTGCCTCGGCTTCACGGGTAATCTTCTCGGCAACGGCATCTGCCTGTAGCACGGCTTCTTGCTTGGCTATTTCGGCGGGTACAATCTTTTCTGCTTTCAAAGAAGATTCTACCTTGCGGGCCTTGGCTTCTTCTACTTCTTTTTGGGCTATCTCACGGGCAGTTTGTACGGATGCTTCCGAACGGGCGGCAGCTTCACCGGATTGCTTGTCAGCGGTAGCTTGTGTCACGGCAAGTTCTGCATTGGATTGTGCAATGGCTTTTTGTGCTTCATTGCGTCCGATAGCAGCTTTCTTGGCAGCTTCGGCTTGTTTGATTTCCATGTCGGAGTTCAATTCGGCGATGCGGCTCTCTTTCTCGGTGTTGGCTTGCTCAATGCGGATGTTCTTCTCGGCTTCGGCCTTGGCAACCTGCGATTCCTTCTCGGCATTGGCAACGGCTACTTGCGAGATACGGTCTTTGTCGGCATTGGCAACGGAGATTTCCTGCAACTTCTTGGTTTCGGCAATGGCGATGTCCTGGTCTTTGCGAGTCTCGGCAACCTTCGTTTCGCGTTCCTTTATCTGAGTGGCAATCTTGATGGCACCCAGTTTCTCCTGTTCTTCAATGTTAGCTTGAGCTTCGTTTTGCGCTTTACTTTCGGCTTCCTTACCCAGATTGACGATATAATTGGCGGCATCACGGATATCACTGATATTGATATTCATCAGATAAAGACCGAACTTGCGAAGTTCCGTATCGATATTGTCTTTTACTTTAGAGAGGAACTTATCACGGTCGGAATTCAACTCCTCAATCGTCATATCGGCAATAACCAGACGCATCTGACCATAAACCACATCGGTAATCAGGTTTTGTTTGTCGTCCATCGTCAATCCCAACATACGTTCGGCAGCATTCTGCATGACCTCTGAATCGGTACTGATGGCTACGGTAATCGTCGTCGGCACATCCACACGGATATTCTGCGCAGACAAAGCACCGGTCAGTTTACAGTCTATCTGCATCGGCTTCATCGACAGGAACTCATATCCCTGAATGATGGGCCAAACAAAAGCAGCGCCACCATGATATAACTTGGCAGATTTCTTATCGCCTCCTGTTTTACCATAAACTACTAAAACCTCGTCACTCTTACATTTGCGGTAACGGGAAAGAATACCTACAAAAGTGAGCAGAATAACCGCAATAAGTATAGCGGCCATAATCATCATTTCTTGTGTCATAAATTTGTGTATTTAGTTCTATTTTTATTGGATGTATAATGTCCCGCCCCGGTAGGTCGTGATAATCGTCTTATCTCCGGTCTGATAAGTTTTCTTAGTCTCAGACACGACATCAACTTCGCGCATAGCACCGTCTTTCCTGATTTGCACGGTATATTTGCCCTCTCCCTGCCCGAAGTAGATGGTGCAATCACGCCCTACTAGCTGTTCCGATTTCTCAGAACGATTCACTTGCTGTAACTGATAGGCTTTCTTATAAAGAAACCACACGGCAAATACAAAGAACAGACCAATCAGAATAGCAATGATATAGCTCTGGGGATCATCATTCCCAATCAGATACATATACCAGCCAAAGCCGATACCAAAATGGGTAAGACCTTTAAAAGAGACTACACTGCTGAGGTCGGCATCTACGTCCACATCCGCATCAATATCTCCGAAAAAGATGGAAAGGATAAACTGTATCACAAAAATTCCAGTCGTGACCAGTGCAATGATAAGGAAAATATGAGTGCTCATAGGCAAATTGAAGTAGTGTCCTTACACTATATACTAGATATATTAACAAATATAGGTATTTGACTGATGCAGGCAAAGCAACAGTCTCTATTTAACAAATTTTTCCGCAATTTGCATGCTACAAATAACATCTGACTACTGTAGGTCATTATACTTTTTCAGTTACCTAAGAAAATATATCGTTGATACGAAGGAAACTTTTCTCAATCGTAAGAGAAACTATATATCAACACTTGAAATCTATATTTCACGCCCTGAAATATAAGTTTCACACTTTGATTTTTATATTTCAGGGCATGAAATATAGATTCGTTAGTATAGCAGAAATATTTTGAAAGCGTAAAAAGAAAGTTTCCTTAGCACAAACGGAAAGTATGAGTACCTTTGATTGACTTATAGTAGCTACTGAAGGAGCAACTATAATCTTTTATAAAACTAAGATATAATAATCATTAAATATTAACGAACCTTACAACTTCTTTCAAACTTATGCGTTATCTATGCACCCCCGATGAAACAACTTAAATGTATAATCCTGCTTTTGCTCCTCAGCGTGGGTCTGATTGCCGTCTCCCAGGAGGAACAGCCAAATTCTCAAGTAAGCGAGAATCTGACAGGAAATACTATCGGATATGCCCTATCAAGTTGCTCACTAACAGCTTCAACAGAAGGATCTTCTCCCATCTCCAACCACTCATACTCTAATGATGACACTAGTAGTAGTTGGAATCGAAATGCACTGTGCCCCAATAGTGTTTATACGAATAATAATGCCTCATCTAAAATTCTGAAACTCAAACAGTATCTACCGGCAGGCCAGCTACAACGCTTTAACTACAGCCAGCTGCTTGCCAAACAAAACTTAATACTTTCATACAGTCCCAGTGCTATCCGCTATTCGTATGGATATTACATCTATGCGTTAGCGCATATTCTGATTTAGCCGCTACACACTTACTTATTATCTAAAAACCTATTGTCAGAGGTATGCTACCAGCATGTCTTTGACTCGTTTATCGTTTATTACAATCATTTTAAAGCTATTACTATGGGTAATTTATTATTGTCCACACTCGAAATGATGGGACTTACCTTTGCAATCGGCTTCTTCGTGGCATTTGTCATCAAACTGATAGCCCTTGCCGCCGATTCGCTCGACTTTTACAGTTCACACCAAAAAGAAATACTCCGTTTAAGACGTTTGAAAAAGCTACGCCAAAAGGTGGCAGTGATGATGGGAGAAGACCCTCATGGGTATGAAGACTACGCCAACGAACAGCGTGGAGACTACAGCCGGGGTATAGACCGGGAATCTGACTGCACATGCGGCTATTACCATGGAGTAAGCATCGGAGCCTCAAAGAAGACTCTGATAGACCACTACTATCCCGAAGATATACACACCATGTTCCTGAATAATGCAGAAGAGGTGAAAAGGAACCAAAACAAAGAACGCTCCGAGAAGAAGGGCAAACAAGAAAATAAATAAGAAGAAACAGTATGGAAAATATAGATTTCGCGAGTTTGTTCCAAGGATTCGGAACCATGATGGAAAGCGGCTGGTTACTCGCTTCAGCCCGTATGTTTTTGGTTGCATTAGGACTGCTACTAGTATACTTGGGATGGAAAGGTGTTCTCGAACCTATGGTAATGATTCCTATGGGACTTGGCATGGTCGCTATCAACTGTGGTACACTTTTAATGCCCGACGGCACACTGGGTAACCTTTTCCTGGACCCGATGCTCGAAGATACCGATGCCTTGATGACGACTATGCAGATAGACTTCCTTCAACCGGTTTATACACTGACCTTTAGCAACGGATTGATTGCCTGTTTTGTATTTATGGGTATCGGCACGTTGCTCGACGTAGGTTTCTTATTGCAGAAGCCGTTTGCCAGTATCTTCCTTGCGTTATGTGCCGAACTGGGTACGTTTTTAACCGTTCCTATTGCTGCTGCATTAGGTCTGACATTGAAAGAAAGTGCTTCTGTGGCAATGGTGGGTGGCGCTGATGGTCCGATGGTACTTTTCACTTCACTGGCTTTGGCCAAACACCTATTTGTACCCATCACGGTAGTGGCTTATCTCTATTTAGGATTAACGTATGGCGGCTATCCCTATTTAGTGAAGCTGATGGTGCCAAAACGTCTGCGTGCTATTAAAATGACACAGAAGAAGCCGGCAAAGAATTACGATGCAAAAGTAAAACTAGCTTTCTCGGCTATATTGTGTGCTGTATTGTGTTTCTTGTTCCCGGTTGCTTCACCGCTGTTCTTCTCTCTGTTCCTGGGGGTAGCTGTACGTGAATCGGGGATGAAGCATATCTATGATTTCGTAAGCGGTCCGTTATTGTATGGTTCTACCTTTATGCTCGGTCTGTTGTTGGGTGTACTTTGCGATGCACATCTGCTGCTCGATCCTAAAATCCTGAAACTGTTGTTACTGGGTATGACGGCTCTGTTGTTCTCCGGTATCGGTGGTATTTTGGGAGGATACATCATGTACTTCATAAAGAAAGGCAATTACAATCCGGTGATCGGTATAGCGGCAGTCAGTTGCGTACCTACCACGGCTAAAGTAGCACAGAAGATAGTAAGTAAGGATAATCCTAACTCTTTCATTCTGGGAGATGCATTGGGTGCTAATATTTCAGGAGTAATAACCTCGGCTATTATAACGGGGATCTATATAACGATTATTCCCTATCTATAACTAGCAGACTTAGCTCCGCCTATACCCATTGGCAAGTAAGCATACTCCAGCCAATGATATACAATTCTACGCTATTTAAGTACAAAATCATCCTAAGCTTCTTTGTAGGAGATTTTATACTTAATATAGCGTAGAATTACGCTTGTAATCCCTTTTCATATTTGTTAATATATAGAGTTTACTTTCATTATCAGAAATAATAACTAATTTTGTGTTCAATTACTAATTAGTATGAATAAACACTTCTTTTTAACGCTATTTCTGATTTTCTCATATCTCCCCATACACTTGCAAGCAATGGACGAGTATTCATTGCTACAAATTGGGTATAGCCAAGGCTTGTCTAATAGTGCAGTTCTCTCGCTCCATCAGGATAACCAAGGCTTTATGTGGTTTGGAACATACGACGGATTAAACAACTTTGATGGCAGGTCAATGAATGTTTACCGCACTGACATGGCAGTAGAAAAACAACTTCTAAGTAACGTCATTTATCATGTAAATAGTGCGGATGACAATTGTCTATGGATTTCTGCTAATACAGGTATCAATCGTTTCTCTATTAAAAAGAGGTGCGTGACAGCCACCTATGAGATATTTAAGTATGATTTTATTCTCCATTCCAATCCCAAAGGAGATACTTGGGTAATGGATAAAGAAGATATTTACTATTACAACCCCTCAACTTGTGAATTTATTAAATCACAGAATAAAGAGAGAATATTTGATAAGAAACTTTCATTTGTTGATGACCGAGGGTATTTATGGTTGTTTTCTTCCAATGACAACAGTGTTTATCAATGCCATGCTAATAATGCGAATAAAGAAAAACCATCCTTTTACACGGTTCGTGCCAATATTCATTCCAAGAAAATAGAATATACGTTCTACCAAAATGGAATTCTGAGCTTTATAGATAAAGACAAGGATTTATTTTTATTCGATATAACACGCAATACCAAAGTATATATCCGTAATGTAGAAGAACTAATCAATAAATATGGGCAAATTAAAGGAATTATTTCTTTCTACGATGATATTGTTATCGCCTTCATTAAGAATGGATTGATAAAATTGGATGCTGCAACACATTATACCGAAAGTGTGATTGACCGTAACATCCGAATCTTTTCTGTATATAAAGACCCTATACAAGATATTATTTGGGTAGCAACAGACGGTCAAGGGGTAATGGCTTACTCCAAAAAGCAGTCACTGGCTACACACATTATGTTTAGTGATCTGCAAAATAGAATCATCCGGCAAGTACGCTCCATCCATACCGATGATAGAGGGAATTTATGGTTTGGAACTAAAGGAGACGGATTGATTAAGGTTGAAAAGTATAGTGAGAAAACTGTTAAGCCTGATTTTCATTCAATTTCCGTCTATTCACCGGGTAGGAAAAAAGAACTGAATAACTATATTAGAGAATTAACCGAATTTCAAGTATTTGGTATCATTCCCAGCCGCTTTATGGATGGTTTCTGGATTGGGTCTGCTGAGAATCCGGGACTATCATATTACAATTACAAGAAAGATGAAGTTATACCTATTGCCGACAATGCTAAAATACTACAAAAGGTACACCGAGTCTATGAGCAAAATGATACCATCTTGTGGCTAACTACAGCCGATTCAGGTCTATGTAAGGTTATCCTTGATAAAAGAGGGGAGAAGATAGCAGCAAAAAAAATTAAGCAGTTCATCTTTAAGGACAGAGAAAAAGACATAAGTGACTTCTTCCCGATGTTGGTAGAAGGCGACTCTATCTTGTGGTTAGGTAGCCGAGGCATGGGACTTGTGAAATTCAATCTCAAAACCGAAGACTATAGAGTCTATGTATTGGGGAATAAAGAAAAATATTCTATTAACGATATCCTTTCTATTTATCGTAAAGGGAATGTTCTCTATTTAGGAACTATATCAGGATTGGTTCGTTTGGAATTTGATAAAGATGATAAACCGATAATTCATTGTATCGGAAAAGAGCAAGGCTTCCTGAATGACATGATTCATGGGATTCTGGAGGACGAAAATGGCTTCTTATGGCTAAGTACCAATAAAGGTTTAGTAAAGTATAACACCGAAAACAATGCTTTCCATACATACTATTATAGTAACGGTCTGCAAATAGGTGAATTTAGTGATGACGCATTCTACAAATGTCCTTATACCGGCAACCTGTTTTTTGGGGGTATCGACGGACTGCTTTATTTGGAAAAAGAGAGAATGAGTGAATTTGAATATCATCCTGATGTACGTTTCCGTGAATTGAAGTTGGGAGTAGAGCCCGTGATATTCGATGACTATTATGAAGAATCCACCAATACACTTTTATTAAAAGGTGTGAGTCTATCCTTCTCTATCTCCTTTATTGCTCCCGATTTTGTAGATGGTGACAACTTTGAATACTCTTACAAACTGGAAGGTAATAAAGAGAGTGAGTGGTCCCCCTTCACTCTCAATAATGTGGCTACATTCAATTCGTTGCAGTATGGCGATTATGTGCTGAAAGTGAGATATAAAAAAGATGTCTTTGACGCTGAATACAAGTGTTACTCATTAAATATACATATCCAGCCTCCCTGGTATTTATCCCGTTGGGCCTACATTATTTATTTTTTGGTAGCAGTTCTTTCAACTATCTACGGTATACGCCTGGCCAGAAAATATTATCGCAGAGAAAAACTCATCAAAGAATTGATGTTACACGAATCGCACAATTCAACAATGAATAGCATAAACGGACATTTCCATGAAACAACAGGTTCTTTTGCTACTATATATAGAATGTGTGGTCAGTTGCGCCAATTCCAGGCAATGCCAACCGAATATTATAAGATGTTGGATATTATTCATGAAACCGTTTTGTCGTTTGCATTCAGGTCTGATGCGGTTTGGAATGAACACTTGGCATTGGACGAGTATCTACCCGAGGAAATTCCGGTCTATGATGAAGTACCTCTAAAGGCATTATCCGATGAAATTATACGCATGTTAATAGGCAGAGGGTATAATAACCTATCCGATTTGCATATTTCCATAAAAGAAGATCTAGCTGTTCCTTTACATAAGAATGCTTTAGGCTATATACTCTATTTCTTATATTCCGAGTCTCTACATACTAAAACGCCGATTCGTATATCGGCCACAATGAATGAATCAATTTTGAAATTGATATTAAACCTGCCTGGTGATATTGCTGAAAAGTTTGCACAAGTAGAGAAAGAAAGCGAGAGTTCCTATACTTCAGATTCTAATTTCAATACTTATCTATATCAATGGCTGTATAGATATGCTATTAAACAAATGAAAGGAAAAATATCATACGCAGAGCATGAGTTACACATAGAATTGCCGTTGCAACAAAAGCAAGAGGTTCCACAAAACCGGAACAAGAAGACGGTGTTATTGCTAGAGGATAAAACAGATATGATATGGTTGATCAATGATATTCTATCTGATGATTATACGATAGAGTGCGTACATACCGCACAAGATGCTTTCAGATAGAATATCATTGATCAACCATATCATAT
>OHGT01001118.1_pt1 | contig 13087 bp, 8 predicted proteins | sample 1567861 | NCBI WGS metagenome assembly OHGT01 (sample SAMEA3879533, study PRJEB24766) | human gut metagenome | biome: human-associated habitat; feature: feces | place: USA | collected 1985/1987 | reverse complement strand
GGGTACGACGAAAATCTGTGACGCAGTAATTCACGCTCTGCGGTGCTGAACTTTTTTGCATTATTTTCGGGTCTTGCTATAAAAAGAACAAGGCGTACCGGTGCAGGAAAACTGGCCGATACGCCTTGTTCTGTGTTTATCAAAAGATCTGTCGCGGCGCACTCTTTTGGTAAGCATAAAAAAAGAACCCAGCCACATGACGGTATGACTAAGTTCTCTTTGTTTTATATCTTTATTATGCGATTGAGTTTACAGCTTTGCTCAGATTGGATACTTTTCTGGCAGCGTTGTTTTTATGATAAACGCCTTTAGAAGCAGCCTTGTCGATGGTAGAGATCGCATTTACTAATGCAGCAGCAGCAGCCTCTTTATCGTTTGCAGCAACAGCAGCATCTACTTTTTTCATAGAAGTCTTAACTGCAGAACGGATTGCTTTGTTGCGGTCTGCCTTTGTCTGATTTACCAGGATTCTTTTCTTTGCGGATTTAATGTTAGCCAAACTGTACACCTCCAATATTTTTAAAATTAATGTGATTTAAGGGATGTTATTCAATGGAACAGACACGGGCGCTCCACTGAAACATGCTTTATTATCCTATAATATTTCGCATGGTTTGTCAATACATATTTTTGAAAAAATTGCAAAAACTACAACAAAAATACAGGAGAAGGAGAAAAGTATGATAGGAAAGTATAGGATGCGGACAGACCTGGCGATGGAGAATCAGGAAAAATTTGAGAGGGACCATGTGGAGATCCCCGGGGTCGAGATTGAGAAGAAGAAAAGAAAGGCGGAAATTCAGACAACCATTGTGAAAATCACATCGGAGCAGGGTGCAAAAATGATGGGAAAGCCGAAAGGGACGTATGTGACGATCGAAGCGCCGCTGCTTTTGACGGCAGACGAGGAGGAGAGCCGGAAAGCGGCGGAGGAGTTTTCCCACTGTCTGATGGAAATGGTGCCGGAAGCGTGCGGATCCGTTCTTGTGGCCGGCCTTGGCAACCGCGGCATCACGCCGGATGCGCTCGGGCCGGAGACGGTGGAGCAGCTTAACGTTACGCGCCATCTGGTGCGCACCTACGGAAAGAAGGGCCGGGAAGTGAGTGCCCTTGCTCCCGGCGTTATGGCACAGACGGGCATGGAGGCAGTGGAAATCCTGCGCGGAACGGCAGAACAGACCCATCCAGATGTGATTCTCGCCGTGGATGCCCTTGCCGCATGCAGTATTCACCGGCTGAACTGTACGATCCAGCTTGCCGACACCGGAATCTGGCCGGGCTCGGGCGTCGGAAACCACCGCAATGCCTTAAATCAGGAGACGCTTGGCGTGCCGGTCATCGGAATCGGTGTGCCGACCGTTGTAGGGGCAGGAACGATCGTCCACGATGCCGTCGCAGGCGTTCTGGAATCGCTGGAGGAGTCCGAGATGGATGAATTTCTGGGAGAAGTCATTTCACCGGCGCTCGAAAGCCTTTACGTGACGACAAAAGAGATCGACGAGATGGTCCGCCGCCTGGCCGGGGTTCTTGCGGCAGGTATGAATCAGGCATTTTCCGGGGAACTGTAACATATCATGAATATGGTGATAATATGTGGAATGCCAGGCGAAATGGACGATGGTTCGGATGGGGATGTCTTTTCCTGTCCTGCAGTATACTGCTGTTCCGCAGTGCAGCGGTTCTCCGGAAAAATCATTTCTCAGAGGGGAAAGTTCTGCTGCAGCGGGCGGCAGCACAGGCGGAGCAGTTATCCGTGGATGTGATGATGCCGCTTCTTTTTTATGATGGAAAAGAGGACGGAAGGGGATGGATGGAAAATCTCCTCGCGGCAGTGCGGGATCAGATACCGGCGCTTCGGGAGGGAAGCACGGCAGAAAATACGCTGTCTGCCGGGACAGAAGCAGCGGAAACGGATACGGCGAAGCAGGATTCGAATCCGGGACCAGGAGCAGAAAGAGGGCAGACAGAATCGAAGGAGCAGGGAACTGAGGAAGATCAAAAGGATGGAACTCAAAAAGATGAAACTCAAAAAGATGGAATGGAAATCACGGAGCCGGAGCAGACGGAAACAGGAATCACAGAACCGGCAGCCGGAGAGTCGGCATCAACGGCAGAACCCGAAGCGCCGCAGTCTGTCCCGGAGGAGACCATCGAAACCGGCGGCGCACCGCGTGAGATTCTCTACCCGGAGGCCGACACGATTCAGGAGACAATTTCCCCTGACCTTCTTGCTGACCAGCAGGCGCTCCTGAACCGCTTCTTCGTTGTCGATCCCAACACTTCAGTCCTGCCGGGCGAGATCGACGGCAGCACCCTGCTCGGAAAAGACCTGACCCTGCCGGAAAATGCCGAAGGCCCGCAGATTCTGATCTATCATACCCATTCGCAGGAAACCTTCGCCGATTCCCGTCCGGGAGAAAGGGCGGACACGGTAATCGGCCTCGGTGATGATCTGCAGGAGCTTCTGGAAAAGCAGTACGGATACGAAGTGCTTCATATTACAGAGGCATTTGACATGAAAGAAGGCTGTCTCGAGCGGAGCCGCGCCTACAACTACGCGGAGCCGGTCATCGCAGCGGCGCTGGAAGAACACCCGTCCATTCAGGTCGTGATCGACCTGCACCGGGACGGGGTCAATGGTTCAAAACGTCTTGTGACAGAAATCAACGGAAAGCCGACCGCGCAGATCATGTTTTTCAACGGCCTTTCCCGCACGAAAGAAAGCGGCGAACTGACAAGCCTGCCCAATCCGTATCAGGCGGAAAACCTTGCATTTTCCTTTCAGATGGAGTATGAGGCAGAACAGTATTATCCCGGCTTTTCACGCTGTATCTATTTAAAAGGCTACCGCTACAACCTCCATCTCCGCCCGAGATCTGTTCTTCTCGAGGTTGGTGCGCAGACGAATACGGTCGAGGAGGTGAAAAATGCAATGGGGCCGTTTTCGGATATCCTGCATAAGGTTCTGTCGGGCAAAAGTCCGGCATCAGGCGGATAAATTTATCTTGCTTTTTTGAGTGGAATTTCGTATCATACAAAATAGACAGATTGCGGGAGTACGAAATATGGAGCAATCTGGTATCGTAGGGAAAAAGCAGGAGGAAAAAACTTGTCAGGAATAGATCAGAGTAAAATTCGTAATTTTTGTATTATTGCCCATATCGACCATGGAAAATCAACCCTTGCGGACCGTATTATTCAGAAAACAGGCCTTTTGACCGAGCGTGAGATGCAGGATCAGGTGCTGGACAATATGGATCTGGAGCGTGAGCGCGGCATCACGATCAAGGCACAGGCAGTCCGTACCGTATACAAAGCGGCCGACGGCGAGGAGTACATTTTAAACATGATTGACACCCCGGGCCATGTTGACTTCAACTATGAGGTTTCCCGAAGCCTTGCCGCATGCGACGGCGCGCTGCTCGTTGTCGATGCATCGCAGGGTATCGAGGCGCAGACCCTTGCCAACGTCTACCTCGCCCTTGACCATGACCTGGATGTGTTCCCGGTCATCAACAAAGTAGACCTTCCAAGCGCCGAGCCGGACCGTGTAATTGCAGAGATCGAGGATGTCATCGGACTGGAAGCGCAGGATGCTCCGCGGATTTCCGCAAAAACCGGCCTGAACGTGGACGAGGTGCTCGAGCAGATCGTACAGAAAATTCCGGCACCGGAAGGTGATCCGACGGAACCGTTAAAAGCACTGATTTTCGACTCCGTCTACGATGCATACCGCGGCGTCATCATTTCCTGCCGTGTGATGGAAGGAAGCGTGAAAAAAGGAACGAGAATCCGCATGATGGCGACAGGCGCTGTCGAGGAAGTTGTCGAGGTCGGCTACTTCGGCGCAGGCCGTCTGATCCCGTGCGACGAGCTCTCCGCCGGAATGGTAGGCTATATCACCGCCAGCATCAAAAACGTGCGCGACACCCGCGTGGGTGATACCGTGACCGATGCCGACCGTCCGTGTGCAGAAGCACTGCCGGGCTACAAAAAAGTCAACCCGATGGTATACTGCGGCATGTACCCGGCCGACGGCGCACAGTACGGCGATCTGCGCGACGCGCTGGAAAAACTGCAGTTAAACGATGCATCCCTCTTCTACGAGCCGGAGACATCGGCAGCACTCGGCTTTGGCTTCCGCTGCGGTTTCCTTGGACTGCTTCACCTGGAAATTATTCAGGAGCGCCTGGAGCGTGAGTACAATCTGGATCTCGTGACGACCGCACCGAGCGTTATCTATAAGGTTCACAAAACCGACGGAACCGTCATTGACCTGACCAACCCGTCGAATCTGCCGGATCCGTCCGAGATTGATTATATGGAAGAGCCGCTGGTAAAAGCAGAGATTATGGTGACGACCGACTACATCGGACCGATCATGGAGCTCTGCCAGCAGAGACGAGGCCAGTATCAGGGAATGGAATACATGGAGACGACGCGTGCGATGCTTCATTACCATCTCCCGCTGAATGAGATTATCTACGATTTCTTTGATGCCTTAAAATCCCGCTCCAAAGGTTACGCGTCATTCGACTACGAGCTGCTCGGCTATGAGAGAAGCGAGCTTGTAAAACTCGATATCCTCGTCAATAAAGAAGAAGTGGATGCGCTGTCCTTCATCGTATTCGAGGGATCTGCCTACGAGCGCGGAAGAAAGATGTGCGAGAAGCTCAAAGAAGAGATTCCAAGACAGCTTTTTGAGATCCCGATCCAGGCAGCAGTGGGATCGAAGATTATCGCCAGAGAAACCGTCCGCGCGATGCGCAAAGACGTCCTCGCCAAGTGCTACGGCGGCGATATTTCCCGAAAGAAGAAGCTGCTGGAGAAGCAGAAGGAAGGTAAGAAGCGGATGCGCCAGGTAGGAAACGTGGAGATTCCGCAGAAAGCCTTTATGAGCGTGCTGAAACTGGATGAAAATTAAGAGATAAAAATGAGACCGGCCTGTCGGCGCCGCCTGCTGTTGCGGGAGCGCAGGGGCCGGTCTTTCGATCGTACGGAGGAAAAGCAGAATGAATAAAAAAAGAAAACCACTGGAACTCTATGTGCATATCCCGTTCTGCATCCGGAAATGTGCCTACTGTGATTTTGTCTCGGGACCGGGCACGAAAGCAATGCAGAAGGAGTATGAAGAGGCTCTGCTGGCAGAAATCGATGCAGCGGAAGAGACGGCAGAAAGGGAAGTGATTTCCGTCTTTTTCGGCGGCGGAACACCATCCGCAGTGGATGCCGGAATGCTCGCCCGTGTGATGGAAAAACTGCGGAGCAAGTACGTTTTTTCAGAGGATGCTGAGATTACGCTGGAGGCCAATCCGGGAACGCTGGATGCGGAAAAACTGAAATGTTACAGGAAGAGCGGCTTCAACCGGATCAGTATCGGCTGTCAGTCGGTTCACGATGAGGAGCTGAAACGGCTGGGAAGAATCCACACGTTTGCGGAATTTCAGGAGAGTTTTGTGCTGGCACGGGATGCCGGGTTTGCGAATATCAACGTGGATCTGATGTCAGGTCTGCCGGAGCAGAGTGAAGAGAAATGGGAAGAGAGTCTTCGGACGATCGCGGAGCTTTCTCCGGAGCACATTTCCGCCTACAGCCTGATCGTGGAGCCGGGAACCCCGTTTGCGGAGCAGAAACTGGATCTGCCGGATGAGGACACAGAACGCGAAATGTATGCCAGAACGGCGGAAATCCTCGCAGAATACGGCTTTTTCCAGTATGAGATTTCCAATTATGCAAAGCCGGGCTTCGCATGCCGCCACAATATCGGCTACTGGAAAAGGACGGATTATCTGGGGTTCGGGCCTTCCGCGGCATCGTTATTCGGAAACCGCCGGTGGACGAACACGGCAGATCGATCTTTGTATCTGAAAGCGTGCGGAGCACTGGAAAAGATCCGTGAGGATGAGGAAATTCTTTCCCGGCAGGATGCCATGGAAGAATTTATGTTTCTCGGCCTTCGAATGACACAAGGGATCTCGACGGCGGAGTTTGAGGAGAAGTTTGGAAAGGAGATCCATGCCGTATACGGCGGGGTTCTGAAGAAATACGAAGCGATGCATCTTTTACAGGAACACAGCGGGCGCCTGGTTCTGACACGCGATGGGATTTCCGTCAGCAATGTGATTCTGGCAGATTTTCTGCTGTAAAAAGATGATAAAGAAATAGAACAAATGTTTGCATAACGCACGGCGGTGTGCTATAATGGGAGAAAACGAGACAAGATTCCTGTCCCTGTCCGGACAGGGATTCCAATTAATAAGAGGAACAGTTATGGCAGAGAAAAAAGAGTTTATCAGAATACGGGGAGCCAGGGAGAACAACCTGAAAGCACTGAATGTCGATATCCCCAGAAACCAGTTTGTTGTATTTACGGGCCTCAGCGGTTCAGGAAAGAGTTCGCTTGCGTTTGACACGATCTATGCGGAGGGCCAGCGGCGGTACATGGAGAGCCTTTCCTCCTACGCGCGCCAGTTCTTAGGACAGATGGAAAAACCGAATGTGGACAGCATCGAAGGTCTGCCGCCTGCTATTTCGATCGATCAGAAATCGACGAACCGGAACCCGCGTTCCACCGTCGGAACCGTGACGGAGATTTACGATTACTTCCGTCTTCTGTACGCGAGAATCGGTATTCCGCACTGCCCGAAGTGCGGAAAAGTCATCAGCCGCCAGTCGGTGGACCAGATGGTCGATCAGATCATGGCACTCCCGGAGCGGACGAAAATCCAGCTTCTCGCGCCGGTTGTGCGCGGCCGCAAGGGAAGACACGAAAAGGTGCTCGAACAGGCAAAACGCAGCGGCTATGTCCGCGTGATGATCGACGGCAGCCAGTATGAGCTGTCCGAGGAGATTACGCTGGATAAGAACCTGAAACACAACATTTCCATTATTGTGGACCGTCTTGTAGTCAAACCGGACATTGAGAAACGTCTGACGGATTCCGTCGAGAATGTACTGGATCTGGCGGACGGCCTTCTGGTAGTCGACACGATGGACGGAAATCAGCTCAACTTCAGCCAGAGCTTTTCCTGCCCGGACTGCGGCATCAGCATGGAGGAGATTGAGCCGAGAAGCTTTTCCTTCAACAACCCGTTCGGCGCCTGCCCGAGCTGTGCCGGCCTTGGCTACAAGATGGAATTCGACGAGGATCTGATGATTCCGGATAAGACCGTATCCATCGCAGACGGAGCCATCACCGTGCTCGGCTGGCAGTCCTGCACGGACAAATCGAGCTATACGAGAGCCGTTCTCGATGCGCTGGCAGAGGAGTACGATTTTTCACTTTCCACTCCGTTCTGTGAATATCCGAAAAAAATCCACGATATCCTGATTTACGGAACGAACGGAAAATCCGTCAAGGTGCATTACCGCGGTCAGCGCGGCGTCGGTGTGTACGATGTGGCTTTTGAGGGGCTGATCAAAAATGTAGAGCGCCGCTACCGTGAGACCGGATCGGATTCTACAAAACAGGAATACGAAACCTTCATGCGTGTGACCCCGTGCCAGGCGTGCCATGGCCAGCGTCTGAAACCGACGTCGCTTGGTGTGACGGTCGGAGATAAAAATATTTTTGAAGTAACATCCCTTTCCATCGACAATCTGCAGAAGTTTATGCAGAACCTCGAACTCTCCGAACAGCAGCTGCTGATCGGAAAGCAGATTTTAAAAGAGATCCGTGCGCGTGTGAGCTTCCTTGCGGATGTCGGATTAAACTATCTGACCCTGGCGCGCGGAACGGCATCGCTGTCCGGCGGTGAGGCGCAGAGAATCCGTCTGGCAACGCAGATCGGCTCCGGCCTTGTCGGTGTCGCCTATATTCTCGACGAGCCGAGCATCGGTCTTCACCAGAGAGACAACGACAAACTTCTCGCGACGCTGAAACATCTGCGTGACCTCGGAAACAGCCTGATCGTGGAGCACGACGAGGATACGATGCGCGCCGCTGACTGCGTTGTCGATATCGGCCCTGGAGCCGGTGAGCACGGCGGAGAGCTGGTGGCGATCGGAACGGCGGAAGATCTGATGAAAAATCCGAATTCCATCACCGGAAAATACTTAAGCGGAGAACTGAAAATTCCGGTTCCGTCCGAGCGCAGAAAGCCGACGGGTTGGCTGAAGGTAGTCGGAGCAAAAGAGCACAATCTGAAAAATATCAACGTGAATTTCCCGCTCGGTGTCATGACCTGCGTGACCGGAGTCTCCGGATCGGGAAAGAGTTCTCTTGTCAATGAAATTCTGTACAAACGGCTGGCAAGAGATCTGAACCGTGCGCGGACGATTCCGGGTGCACACAAAGACATCATCGGTATGGAACAGCTCGATAAGGTCATCGACATCGACCAGTCCCCGATCGGAAGAACACCGCGTTCCAATCCGGCAACGTACACAGGTCTGTTCGATCAGATCCGCGACCTGTTTGCGGCAACGCAGGATGCCAAGGCGCGCGGCTACAAGAAGGGAAGATTCAGCTTTAATGTGAAGGGCGGCCGATGCGAGGCCTGCGGCGGCGACGGTATCCTGAAGATCGAAATGCACTTCCTGCCGGATGTCTATGTGCCATGTGAGGTCTGCCATGGAAAACGGTACAACCGTGAGACACTGGAAGTCAAATACAAAGGAAAGAGCATCTACGATGTGCTGAATATGACGGTCGAGGAGGCACTGGAATTCTTCCGGCCGGTACCGTCGATTTTCCGGAAATTACAGACCCTGTACGATGTCGGCCTTTCCTACATCCGCCTCGGCCAGCCGTCCACCACGCTGTCCGGCGGAGAAGCGCAGCGTATCAAGCTCGCAGCAGAGCTGAGCCGCCGCGGCACGGGAAAAACAATCTACATTCTCGACGAGCCGACGACGGGACTTCATTTTGCGGATGTCCACAAACTGGTGGAGATTCTGCACCGCCTGTCCGAGGGCGGAAATACCGTCGTTGTTATCGAACACAATCTGGATGTCATCAAGACGGCGGACTATATTATTGATATCGGACCGGAGGGCGGAGACGGCGGCGGAACCGTGATTGCGTGCGGAACGCCGGAGGAAGTGGCCAAGAGCCCGGTATCCTACACCGGAAAATATGTCGAAAAATATCTCTAAAAAATCCTTTCCATTTTAAAAGGGATTGTATATAATAAGAAGCGGGTTGGGTTCAGAACACATTTGATCCTTTTGTGTTTCGGGTGTTTTGAACCCGAACTTATTCTATACAAATTTCAAACAGATTAAAATAAAGAAAAATAAAAGAGAACAGGAAAGGGGATTACTATGGCTGCAACGACCGATATCGGAATTGATCTGGGGACGTCCAGCATCCTGGTCTATGCCAAGGGAAAAGGCATTGTATTAAAGGAGCCGTCCGTAGTTGCGTATGATAAAGATGCAGATAAAGTACGGGCAATTGGAGAAGAAGCGCGTCAGATGATTGGACGGACACCGGGCAATATTATGGCGGTCCGGCCCATGCGGCAGGGCGTGATCACGGACTTTCTGATCACCGAGCGCATGCTGCGCTACTTTATCCAGAAGGCAATGGGAAGAAGAGCATTCCGGAAACCGAGAATCAGCATCTGTGTGCCGTCCGGTGTGACGGAAGTAGAGCGGAAGGCTGTGGAGGAGGCAACGTACCAGGCGGGAGCCCGGGAAGTGCTGATCGTGCCGGAGCCGGTGGCAGCGGCAATCGGATCCGGAATTGACATTACGAAACCATGCGGAAATATGATCGTGGACATCGGCGGAGGCACGACGGATATCGCTGTGATCTCGCTTGCGGGAACCGTTGTTTCCAATTCGGTCAAGATTTCCAGTGAGACATTTGACCAGGATATCATCCGCTATGTACGGAAAACATACAACGTATTTATCGGAGAACAGACCGCAGAGGCAGTGAAAATCCGGATTGGTTCCGCTTATCCGCGGGCCGAGGAGAAAACGATGGAGATCAAGGGAAGAAACGTCATCACCGGACTTCCGGCGACGATTACGGTTTCCTCCGACGAAATCCGAGGTGCCCTTGCCCAGACGACAAACCAGATTGCGGACGCGATCTGTGCCGTGCTGGAAAAAACGCCGCCGGAACTGGCATCCGATGTTTCCGACCGCGGCATTATCCTGACCGGAGGCGGCAGTCTCCTTGACGGAATGGACGAGCTGATCCAGGAGCGGACCGGCATCAATACCGTGACAGCAGAAAATCCGGCGAGCGTCGTTGCGCTTGGAACCGGCCAGTACCGCGAAGTGATGAATGAATTTGAAAGCCAATTTTGATAAAAGATGAGTGAAAAAGAAAAAGTAGAAGGCTACGTAGAACACATTATTTTCCGAAATGAGGAGAACGGCTATACCGTCCTGAATCTGAGCATGAAGGGGCGCGAGCTGACATGCGTCGGCACGCTTCCGATGATCGGAGAGGGCGAGCTGATCGAGGCTTCCGGAGATTATATTGAACATGCTGCCTATGGAAAGCAGTTCCGCATTGAATCCTATGAGACGAAAGTTCCACAGGATTCTGTTGCATTGGAGCGGTATCTCGGTTCCGGTGCGATCAAAGGAGTCGGTGCGGCGCTGGCGGCAAGAATTGTGCGCCGCTTTGGTGACGATACGCTTCGGATCATCGAGGAAGAGCCGGAGCGCCTCGCGGAGGTAAAGGGAATCAGCGAGCGGAAAGCGCGTGAAATTGCACAGCAGGTGGCAGAAAAAGCCGAAATGCAGAATGCGATGATTTTCCTCTCGGGATATGGCATTGCGCTGAATCTCGGTGCAAAGATTTATCAGCAGTACGGGGACAATGTGTACCGGATTTTAAAGGAAAACCCGTATAAAATGGCGGAAGATATCGCAGGCGTGGGATTTCGGACGGCGGATGAGATTGCCGGAAAAATCGGGATTGCCGTGGACAGCGAATTCCGCATCAAGAGCGGTCTTTCGTATGTGCTGAATCAGGCGACGGCAGAAGGCCATGTCTATCTGCCGGAACCGGTGCTGCTTCGGAGAGGGCAGGAACTTCTCGGCGTAGAACCGGAGCGGATGCAGAAATCTCTGCAGGATATGGCAATCGACAAAAAAGCGGTCATCCGCGAGCTCCCGGCCGAACGGGAAGGGGATGAGCCGCTGCGGATTGTGTACGCCAGCCAGTATTATTATCTGGAACTGAGTACGGCGCGCATGCTGCATGAGCTGAATATTACATGCGAGGAAGACCGTGAGGCAATCGAAAAGCGGATCGGAAAGATCGAGAAAAAATATCAGATCGAGCTGGATGAGATGCAGAAGACGGCAGTCGTTGAGGCGGCATACAGCGGTCTTATGATCCTGACCGGAGGTCCCGGAACCGGAAAAACGACGACCATCAATGCGATGATCCATTATTTTGAGGCAGAAGGCCTCGACATTTTCCTGGCAGCGCCGACCGGAAGAGCGGCGAAACGAATGACAGAGGCAACTGGCTGTGAGGCTTGCACGATCCATCGTCTTCTGGAACTGACGGGAAATGTGGATGACTCCTCGGCAAATGTGCATTTTGAGCGGAACGCAGATAATCCGCTCGACGCGGATGTCATCATCATTGATGAGATGTCGATGGTTGATATCCACCTGATGCATGCCCTTCTTTCCGCGATTGTGCCGGGAACAAGGCTGGTCCTAGTGGGAGACCAGAACCAGCTTCCAAGTGTCGGCCCGGGCAGTGTCCTCCGGGATCTGATCCGTTCGGAATGCTTTCCGATTGTCTGCCTGACGCACATTTTCCGGCAGGCATCCCAGAGCGATATTGTTGTCAATGCACATAAGATCCATAATGGGGAAGAGGTTATACTGGACAATAAGAGCAAAGATTTCTTCTTTTTGAAACGGTACGATGTCAACGTGATCTGGAAAGTGCTGGTGACGCTGGTGTCCCAGAAACTGCCGCGTTATGTGGATGCCCGCCCGCAGGATATCCAGATTCTGACTCCGATGCGGAAAGGTGCACTCGGCGTGGAAAATCTGAATCAGATTCTGCAGAAATACCTGAACCCGCCCGCACCGGACAAAGCCGAGCGGGAAAATGGAGGTAATATCCTCCGCGAGGGCGACAAGGTCATGCAGATCCGCAACAATTACCAGATGGAGTGGGAAATCCGCGGCATCAACGGAATCGTGGCGGAGCGCGGTATGGGTGTATTCAACGGAGACCTCGGCATGATCCGGAGCATCAACCCGTATACCGAGGTGATCACCGTGGAGTTTGAGGAAGGAAAATTCGCAGACTATACGTTCAAACAGGCGGACGAGCTGGAGCTCGCCTACGCCACAACGATACATAAAGCGCAGGGAAGCGAGTACCCGGCGGTTGTGATTCCGCTGCTCGGCGGCCCGCGCATGCTGATGACGCGGAATCTTCTGTATACGGCCGTGACGAGAGCCAGAAAGTGTGTCACCATCGTCGGAAGTGATGTGACATTCCAGGCAATGATCGGAAATCATATCGAGGCGAACCGGTATACAACGCTCGCCAGAAGAATCCGGGAAATGCAGGAAGAAAACGCGTAAACACGTTTTTCCGGGGCATGGATGCGGCTGCATCCGGCAGAGTGGATAAGGGAAAGCGCAGGTTACATGAAAGAAAAAAATAAAACAGGAAACTGGCTTTTAAACGCAGTTTATCCGAGACGATGTCCCATCTGTGACGGACTGCTGTCACGTGAGGAGCTGTATCTATGCCGGAATTGTGTGGAAAAGATCCATCCGATTCTGGGCGCGCGGTGCAAAAAATGCGGGAAACCCGTGGGCAGTGAGGAAGAGTTCTGCCGGGACTGCAGCAGAACGAGGCACAGCTTCGACCGCGGTTTTGCGCCGTACGGTTACCACGGGGAACTTGAGGCTTCCCTGATGCGGTTCAAATATCATGAACGGCAGGAATACGCTGGATTTTATGCTCACGCGGCGTTTTTCTATGTGGGAAAGCAGATCCAGAGAAGAAATCCGGAGGTGCTCGTTCCGGTGCCGCTTCATCCGGCGAGACAGCGGCAGCGCGGCTACAATCAGGCGGCTGTACTGGCGAAGGTTGTCGCTGATGAACTGGGGCTTCCATTCTGTGAGGATATGCTGGTGA
>OHGT01001101.1_pt1 | contig 13307 bp, 9 predicted proteins | sample 1567861 | NCBI WGS metagenome assembly OHGT01 (sample SAMEA3879533, study PRJEB24766) | human gut metagenome | biome: human-associated habitat; feature: feces | place: USA | collected 1985/1987 | reverse complement strand
GATATGATAACACCAGTTATTTCTTTCGGAAATTTAAGGAGTGTTATGGAGTCAGCCCGAAGGGGTATCGGGATATGTGAGAAAGTGAAAGAAAAGCAAGCCTGAATACAGGAAGAGCAGAGAAGCAATTTCTGGATTCAGGCTTTTTGTGTTTCGAGACATTAAACCTCAGAAAAATCAATTTTCAGATCTTCATAAATATTACATGTTACAAAATCTGTTATCGCTGCCGATAAAGCACATGCAGCTGCATCTGTAGAACGAGACTTTGAAAAGGAACATAAAGATGAGATGCAGAGATTATGTGATAAAATTGAGGCTCTACAAGAGGAATGATTTGAGCTGAAAGATAAATTAAAAGAGTTAAAAAAGGGAATACTTGATTTTAGCTGTCGCATATGCTATACTAGCGGTAGCTAAAAAGGATATAAGTGTCAAGCAGCACACAAAGTGAAAGCCCCGGAGGTCGCAACTCCGGGGCTTTCTTTTAGGCTAGTTGTCACTGTCGTTTCTGTCTAACCATTTGCAGACGTAGTAGCTGGCTACGCTTGCCATAACGGAAACCAAAAAAGATATAAGTAAATCAGTCAAACAGCACACCCCCTTTCTGTTGCCAGATTGGGTGCGACAACGGTAAAATTATAGCATCAAATAGGTAAAAGCGATAGAATAATGTTTTTTGTATTATATATTTTTTACTTGTTCGTTTTCACTACCTATCAGTGTACCCTCTTATAATTGTCTTTATTGTAGCATTGCCGGTTACTACGAATTAAACTGCGCATATTTCTTCGGAGAAATCCCGACTGCCTTGGTGAATGCCTTCAGATAATTGCTGTAGTCATTAAATCCGCACGCTTCACAAGCTTCATTGACAGAATATCCCTGACTTAACAGCGACTTCGAGATGGTGATTCGCTTTGCGGTGATGTATTTGTTGATGGTCGTTCCTGTCGTGGCTTTGAAAATCCGGCACAGATAAGAACTGCTCAGGAAAAAATGTGCAGAGAGTTCTTCCAGGGTCAGGTTTTCACTGATATGGGTATTGATATAGGAGAGAATCTCATCCACCTGGGCATGGTAGCCGGGCGCTTTGCTCTCTTCTTCGGCAGAAGCGCGGCAGCGTTTGTCAAACGCATGGTTTAAAAACACCATCAGTTCCAGAAATGTGGCATGATCTAAGATATCCTCGCCAAACCCGGAATTGGAGCGCAGTTTATGGATAAAATAGATAAACCGCGTCTGCTCCTCCTGAGAAAGGTGAAGCTGATGAGGCATATCCGTTCCGCGAAACTGAAAACAATGATTTAAATTGGTCGTTTCCGTAGAAATTTGTTTTAAGTATTCCGGATCGATCGAAAGAATGATGCGCTCATGTTTTTGCTGGTCGATCTGTGTCAGATAGTGACTTTCAAACTGGTTGATCAGAAAAATGTCCCCATTGCTGATGTCATAAAAATAATTGTCGATCAGAAACTGCTTTCCCCCGGAGATCGAATAATAAATCTCATAGCAGTCATGGATGTGCATATCCATGGCTTTTTCATCATTATATAAATGTGCAAAGGCGAACGTATGAGTATCCATACACTGGCGCATGGCTTCTTTGCAGGAAATACATCCTTTCATGAAAATCGTCTCCTTTCATCAGGTTGTTCAAAATCGTCCTGTTTTGCTCATATTATAGTTCAGAAGTTCAAAATTTTCAAGATTTACAGCAAGAAAACACAAGAAATAGGGGAATAATGAATGTTATACTAAGTGCAAGAAATGACACAGACAAGTCAGACAGATTAAGGGAAATCAAAAAACAGGAGGATTATCATGGAAGTAAGAACAGCAGCATCACCAAAAGATGTCAAACACTACACAACTGACAGATTAAGAGAGGAATTTTTGATCCAGGATTTATTCCAGGCAGACAAGATCAATCTGGTGTACAGCCACATTGACCGTATCATCACAGGAGCAGCCGTTCCGGTCAATGAAAAACTGGTTCTGACAGCAGGAGACGAGCTCCGCGCAGAGTATTTCCTTCAGAGAAGAGAGCTTGGAATCATTAACATCGGAGGAGACGGAATCATCACAATTGACGGACGTGTTTACGAAGTCAATGCAAGAGACGGAATGTATGTTGGAAGAGGATCCAAAGACATTTCTTTCGAGAGTAAAGATGCTTCCAACCCGGCAAAATTCTATATGAACAGTGCACCGGCACACGTATCTTACCCGACAGTACATATCAAACTTGAGGGAGAAGCTGAAGAAGGCGTTGTGATCGTAAAAGATGAGAACAAAGTAGAACTTGGAACACTGGAAGATTCCAACCACAGAATCATCAATAAATATATCGTAACAGGACAGGTAGAGAGCTGTCAGCTGGCAATGGGACTGACAAAACTTCTTCCGGGAAGCGTATGGAATACAATGCCATCTCATACACATGACAGACGTATGGAAGTATATCTGTACTTTGATATGGATGATGATTCATTCGTAATGCACTACATGGGAGAACCACAGGAGACAAGACATATCATCATGCACAATGAAGAAGCAGTGATTTCTCCAAGCTGGTCTATCCACTCAGGATGTGGATCCAAAGCATATACATTCATCTGGGGAATGTGCGGAGAAAACCAGGATTACGGTGATATGGACACAATTGCAAACAAAGATCTCAGATAATTGATTTTACAATTTAGAAGAAAAGGAGACACAGTTATGGTAAATTTTTCACTGGAAGGTAAAATTGCACTGGTAACAGGTGCATCTTACGGAATCGGATTTGGAATTGCTTCTGCATACGCAGAGGCAGGCGCAACAATCTGCTTTAACGATATTACACAGGAAAAAGTAGATTTAGGACTTGCAGCATACAAAGAAGCAGGAATCGAAGCACACGGATATGTATGTGACGTAACAGACGAAGCACAGGTAAAAGCAATGGTTGCTAAGATCAACGAAGAAGTTGGAATCATTGATATCCTGGTAAACAATGCAGGAATCATCATGAGAAAACCAATGCTGGAGATGGAAGCTGATGAGTTCAGAAAAGTCATCGACGTAGACCTGAACGCACCATTCATCGTTTCCAAAGCAGTGATTCCGGGAATGAAAGAAAAAGGACACGGAAAGATCATCAACATCTGCTCTATGATGAGTGAACTTGGACGTGAGACAGTATCTGCATACGCAGCAGCAAAAGGCGGACTGAAAATGCTCACAAAGAACATCTGCTCTGAGTACGGTGAGTACAACATCCAGTGTAACGGTATCGGACCTGGATACATTGCAACACCACAGACAGCACCACTGCGTGAAATTCAGGCAGACGGAAGCAGACATCCATTCGATCAGTTTATCATTTCCAAAACACCTGCTGCAAGATGGGGAACACCGGAAGACCTTCAGGGACCGGCAGTATTCCTTGCATCCGATGCATCTGATTTTGTAAATGGACACATTCTGTATGTAGACGGAGGAATCCTGGCATATATTGGAAAACAGCCGTAAGAAATTGAAAAATAAATAATAACAGAGGAGATCAATATGTTAGTAGCAGCGAGAACACACGACTATGGAAAACAGCCGGTGGATCATCTGGCAAAACTATTGAGATCCGAGAGTATTGAGGCAGCACAGCTTGTGCTGCCAAAAGCATTTTCGGAGATCAATTCTTATGAGGAAGTAACACCGCAGCTGGTGGAGAGGATCCGCAGAAATTTTGAAGAAGAGAAGATCAAGATCCAGATTTTGGGATGCTACATGGATCTTGGAAACCCGGATGATGAAGTGCGGAAAAATGCCGTGGATACGTTCAAAAAATGCCTGAAGTTCAATCAGATCCTGGGAGCGTCCATCGTCGGAACAGAGACGGCATACCCGCGTCTGAGCCGGGAAGAAAAGCAGATCTGGCATCCATATATGATGGACAGTATTGCACGTCTGGTGGAAGAAGCAGAACGTCTGGATGTGGATATGGCCATCGAACCGGTCTACTGGCATCCGCTGGAGGATCTGGAGACAACGGTGAACGTCTTTGAAAAGATGAACAGCGACCATTTGAAAATGATCTTTGATCCGGCAAATGTGCTGGAATTTCCAAAGATCGATCAGGATGCTTACTGGAAAGAATGGCTGCAGGCATTGGGAGATAAGATCGAAGCGATCCATATGAAAGATTTTGTAGAAGGGCCGAACAAAGAGTATTGTCCGGTCTGTCTTGGAGACGGTGTGATCCGGTATGGTGAGATTGTGAAGTGGATGAAGCAGCATAAACCGGAGATTGTGGTTGTAAGGGAAGAGATGAATCCTGAAACGGCGCAGAGAGATATTGCGTATATGAGAAGGTTGTGGATGGAGAGTGTTTGAAAGAGAATATCTAAACATAAGAAGAAAAAAGATGGTTGGTGTCAGCCATCTTTTTTGATGGAATCAGAAAAATTGAAAAAATATTGCGGTTTAATATGTTTTGTTTCATAAAAAACAAAGAAAAATGCAGAAAAACAATCAGCATAACGTCAAAATAGCATTCGGCAATATGCATAAAAATAGAGTGCTAAATTTGTATATAATAAACAAAAGGATTGGGAATGATAAAAATAATATGGAAAATTGATAAAATGAGCAGATTTGCTGTTTGAATAAAAATGAAATTGGTAAAATTGATAAAAAACAACAAGATAATTTGAAAAAATGAGTTTGCGGACAAGATAGTATGAGAATCAGCTCCCTTCATGTGATACTATTTTCACATAAAAATAAGGGCCCGAAAAAATAAAAACTGAATCTATGAACAGGAGAGGAAACATGAAGGGAATGAAAAAAACAATAGGGATTGTACTTGTGATCGCATTGATCGCAGTAGGAATTTATACCTTTGTGGCAGTAAAAAGCGAGACAAGCAGTGAAAAGGTGCAGCTTAGAATGGCACATGGACAGGCGGCAGATTCTGAGATCGGAGAGACGATCGAGTATTTATCAGATCTGGCAGCAGAAGACAGTTCCAAGAATCTGGAAGTGGATATTTATCCGAGTGGTGTACTTGGAGCAGAACCTTCTACGGTAGAGATGGTACAGGCAGGCGTATTGGATATGGCGAAAGTAAGCGCCAATACACTGGGACAGTTTGATGAGAGATATTCTATTTTCTCACTGCCATATTTGTTCCGCGATCAGGAACACTATTACAATGCAATGGCAAACAGTGAAGGAATTCAGGAACTGTTTGAATCTACAAGGGACAAAGGATACATTGCAATTGGTTATTATGCAAATGGTGCAAGAAATTATTATCTCAAAGAAGATAAGGCAGTGACAGATCCTTCTGTTCTGAAAGGAAAGAAAATACGTGCCATGGTCAGCAGTACTTCCATGGAGATGATCGAACTGATGGGCGGCTCACCGGTACCGATGGCATCCAGTGAAACGTACACGTCTCTTCAGCAGGGCATCGTAGATGGTGCAGAAAATACAGAGCTGGCACTGACAGTTGACAAACATGAAGAGATTGTAAAATCTTATACATACACAGAGCATCAGTATTCACCGGATATTTACATCATCAGTACGAAAGTCTGGGACAGCTTAAGCAAAGAACAGCAGGAATATTTAAAAGAGTGTCTTGTGAAATTGAATGAGAATTTTGTTTCAAAATATCAGCAGATGATGGATGATGCCATTGAAGAAGCACAGGAGCATGGTGTGACTGTTTACAGAGATATTGATAAGAGTAAATTTATCGAGGCAGTTCAGCCAATGCATGAGGCGTTTGAAAGCAAAGGGGACGCTTACAAGAGTCTCTACGAAGATATTCAGAAATATGCCGTTGCAGAAGAGGAGGAGAAGTAATGAAGATCATAAATAAAATTCTGGGAACAGTGATCTCCGTACTTGTTGCGGTCATGGTTCTTGCCTGTTGCTGGCAGGTTATCACACGATTTCTGTTAAATGATCCAAGTCAGTGGACGGAGGAATTTTTGAGATACGCACTGATCTGGATGACGATGCTTGGGGCACCGTACGCTTATGGAAAAGATCAGCATTTGTCGATCCGTGTGCTGGTGGATAAATTTCAGTCAAAGAATCAGATCCGAACAAAGATCGCAGTCGAGATCATCGTATTGATCTTAAGTATTGAAGTATTTATTGTAGGTGGAATCATGGTAACTGCAAACTCAGCAGGACAGATTTCAGCGGCACTGAAACTTCCGATGCAGGTTTACTATGTATGTATTCCAATCAGTGGATGTCTGATGGTGCTGTATTGTCTGGAGCGTTTGAAAAGATGGTTCACAGAATTAAAGGAGGGAAAATAAATGGAAATTCAGGCAGCAATCTTACTTGTAATTGTATTTTTCCTGATGCTGGCATTTAGTGTGCCGGTGTCGTATAGCATCATTGTTTCCGCGTTGGTAACAATCGTTGCATTTTTGACACCTGGATTTGGTGTGTTTGTTTCTGCGCAGAAGATGGTCAGTGGAATTGACAGCTTTTCCCTGATCGCAGTACCATTTTTTATTCTGGCAGGTCTTTTGATGAACAGTGGTGGTATTGCCAAGAGATTGATCAATCTCGCACTGTTGGTTCTTGGAAAAGTACCGGGATCTTTGGCACTGACAAACATTGCGGGAAATGCGATGTTCGGTTCAATTTCCGGTTCCGGTATTGCAGCGGCAACTGCAATCGGTGGAGTTATGCTCCCGTTGGAAAAAGAGCAGAAGTATGATGAGGGATTTGCGGCAGCAGTCAATATCGCAACGGCTCCCGTTGGACAGCTGATTCCTCCGACAACAGCGTTTATCGTATTCTCGGCAGCAGGTGGTGGTGCTTCGGTAGCGGCACTGTTTATGGCTGGATGGATTCCGGGACTTCTGTGGGCTGCATGTTGCATGGTAGTTGCATTCTTCTATGCAAGAAAGCAGGGATATGTAATTAAAAGAGACAAACTGACTGCAAAAATCGTAGGGAAGACAATATGGGATGCAATCCCGAGTTTATTTCTGGTCGTGATTATCATCGGTGGTATTTTATCTGGAAAATTTACGCCGACAGAGGCATCCGGTGTTGCGGTTGCATACGCCTTTATCCTCTCCGTGTTTATTTACAGAACGATCAAACTGAGTGAAATTCCGAAGCTGCTGGTGGATGCAGCAGTTATGACAACAATCGTTATGCTGATCATCGGAGCATCTTCTGTATTGTCATTTGTAATGTCCTTTACAGGGCTGCCGGCAGCAATCAGTAAACTGGTTCTTGGAATTTCAAGTAATAAATATGTGATCCTGCTGATCCTCAATATTTTCCTTCTGATCGTGGGAACATTTATGGACATGGCGCCGGCACTTTTGATCTTTACACCGATCTTCCTTCCGATCGTGCAGAGCTTTGGAATGAGCCCGATCCACTTTGGTGTCATGATGGTTATGAATCTTTCCGTAGGAACGATCACACCACCGGTTGGAAACGTACTGTTTGTGGGATGCAGTGTGGCAAAACTGCGGGTAGAGCAGGTTATGAAACATTTGATCCCGCTCTTTGTGGCAATCTTTGCAGCATTGATGATGGTAACCTACATTCCGGCACTCAGCGAATGGCTCCCTACTGTTTTGGGGCTTCTGGAGTAATCGTGTTTTTGTAAGTAATTCCATTTAGGGTTTTGCGATACTTTAACGGTGAAATACTCATGTAGGTTTTGAATACTTTTTCAAAATAAGTAATACTTTCATAGCCGACCGTACCGGCAATCTCGGAGACGCTAAGAGTGGTCTCCTCAAGGAGCTGTTTGGCTCTCTTTGTACGCAGGATATTGACATATTCATTGACGCCGTAGCCGGTGACTTCTTTAAATGAGCGGCTTAAATAGAACTTGCTCAGATAGAAGACTCCGGCGAGGCCGTCTAAAGAGATGGATTCTGCGTAGTGATCAGAAATGTAGTCGGCAATGTTATAGATTGTCTGATACTTGCTGCTCTTATGAATGGCAGTTTCATCTTTGATCGGAGTCAGCTCCGGGTTGTCTCTGATAAAGTCAATAAAATAGTGGATGATTTCCATCTCGATCATGGCTTTGTAGCTGCGGCTGCGGTTGGAAAATTCAGTCTTTAGTACTTCATACATATGCAAAAATTTTTCCTGCTGCTTCTGCGTCAGATTATAAACTCCATAGTGTTCGCGAAAAAAAGGAACAAGATTGAGGTGCGGAAATTTTTCATCAAACTGCTGCATTTTGAATTTATCAATATACAGAATGATTCGCGTGTATCCGGTTGTGTCATCCTCCGGAGCATGTGTCATATGGATCAGATTTGTATCCACCAGGATCAGGCTGCCTTTTTTCACCTGATAGGCACGGTTGTTGAAGAAAAAGAGGCGCTCTCCTTCTGTGAGAAAGTAAATCTCGTATTCATTATGAAAATGATTGGAACGCATATCAAAACCACTGGAACGTTTTAAATGTTCCAGAGAAATTCCTTCCATTTCTGAATAATAAATGATAGTATCCATACAGTATCTCCTTTGTTGTGAGCAGCGTGTGCTTTGTTAAAACTATTATAAGATAGAAACCGTAAAAAAGCTATATGAAAGGATTGGCATAAAATGCCGGAAAAGAAAATGAAGAATATAAAAAGAGAACTGATCGAACAAAAACTGAATCTGGTCGTAGAAAAACTGATGAACCTCGGCGGTCCGGAAAATGAAGATGAATTAAAAGACGGCGGAGAGGCAATCGGCTTTTTTAAGCGTGACTTTGGGATTGCAGAGTGGGACTGGCCGCAGGGAGTGGGGCTGTACGGACTTCTCAAAATGATGAAAATACAGGGAAATGATGATTATAAAACATTTCTGCACCAGTGGTTCAAAGGAAATATCGCAGATGGACTTCCGTCCAGAAACATCAATACAACAACCCCTCTTTTGACACTGGCAGAGTTAAATGAACAATATCAGGATAAAGAATTTGAAAATCTGTGTCTGGACTGGGCTTCCTGGCTGATGAACTGCATTCCGAGAACAAAAGAGGGCGGATTCCAGCATGTCACAAGTGCCAACGGTGACAGACAGGGTGTACGCTTAAATGAAAGCGAGATGTGGATCGATACTCTGTTCATGACCGTATTATTTTTGAATAAAATGGGGCAGAAATATCAGAAACAGGAGTGGATCGACGAGTCCATCCATCAGGTGCTGATGCATATCAAATATCTGTATGATACACATACCGGATTATTCTATCACGGATGGTCCTTTAACCGTATGGATAATTTCGGCGGTATTTTCTGGTGCAGAGGAAACAGCTGGTTCACACTGGGAATTCTGGACTATGTGGATATGTTCAAAGGAACACTCAATGCAGGTGTGAAAACCATCATTGTGGATACATACAAAGCACAGGTGAGAAAGCTGAAGGAACTGCAGAGTAAGAGCGGATTGTGGCATACAGTTCTGACAGACCCGGACAGCTACGAAGAAGTTTCCGGTTCTGCGGCCATCGTGGCAGGAATTCTCAAAGGAATCAAAATGGGAATCCTGGATGATTCTTATCTGGAGTGTGCATGGAAAGGTGTACAGGCGATTCTGAAAAATATTGATAAAGATGGAACGGTATTAAACGTATCCGGTGGAACCGGGATGGGATACGATGCAGATCATTATAAAAACATTCTGATCGCGCCGATGGCGTATGGTCAGTCTTTGACAATTCTGGCGCTGGTAGAAGCACTGCAGTTGGCGGAGTAGAGTGCAAATAAGGACGCTGTTTTATATAAATAGCGTCCTTTTTTTACACTTTTTTATTTCATATAATAGAGTTAAATAAAGTGCGAAAGGGAGGCAGAAAATGGATAAATATTATTTGGCTGTTGACATTGGCGCATCCAGTGGCCGTCATATGCTGGCAAGTATGAAAGACGGGAAAATGCAGCTGGAAGAGGTATACCGTTTCCCGAATGGAATGACAGAAAAAAACGGGACTCTCTGCTGGGATGTAGAGCGTCTGTTTACAGAAATCAAAAACGGATTGAAAGTATGTAAAGAGCTTGGGAAAATTCCGGTATCTATGGCAATCGATACCTGGGCGGTAGACTATGTACTGCTGGATGAAAATGACAAGATTCTGGGGGATACAGCAGGTTACAGAGACAGCCGTACAAATGGAATGGATGAAAAGGTGTATGAAAAGATTCCGCTGGGAGCTCTGTATGCAAGAACCGGAATCCAGAAACAGATTTTCAACACGATCTATCAGCTGATGGCGGTAAAGGAAAATTATCCGGAGCAGCTGGAACAGGCAGAATCCATGCTGATGATCCCGGATTACTTCCAGTTTTTGTTGACCGGAGTCAAGAAGATGGAATACACCAATGCGACAACGACCCAGCTTGTAAGTCCTCAGACAAAAGACTGGGATTACGAACTGATCGATCTGCTTGGGTTTAACAGGAAGATTTTCAAAGAGATTTCCATGCCGGGAACGGTTGTAGGAAACTTTACAAAAGAAATTCAGGAGGAAGTTGGATTTGACTGTACGGTTGTACTTCCGGCAACGCATGATACCGGATCCGCAGTGCTTGCAGTTCCAACGAATGATGACAATGCGATCTACATCAGTTCCGGTACTTGGTCTTTGATGGGAATTGAGAGAAAAGATGCGGATTGTTCCATGGAAAGTATGCGGGCAAACTTCACAAATGAGGGAGGATATGATTACCGCTTCCGTTTTCTGAAGAACATCATGGGGCTGTGGATGATCCAGTCTGTCAAGAAAGAATGGAAAGAAGAGCTTTCCTTTGCGCAGATATGTGAACAGGCATCCAAAGAGGAGATTACTTCTTTAGTGGACTGCAATGATGATTGTTTCCTTGCTCCAAAGAGCATGATAGAAGCAGTACAGACGTTTTGCAGAGAGAGTAATCAGCAGATTCCGGAGACAATCGGGGAGATTGCGGCAGTGATCTACAACAGTCTTGCAAAATGTTATGGAGAGACGATTCGGGAGATCGAGGAAATTACAGGGAATACATACGATACGATTTATGTAGTCGGTGGTGGTGCGAACGCAGGTTATCTCAACGAACTGACTGCAAAATATACAAAGAAAAAAGTGTCGGCAGGACCGACAGAGGCGACTGCAATTGGAAATATCACGGTTCAGATGCTTCATGATGGAGTGTTTACATCATTGCCCGAGGCAAGAACTTGCATCGGCAAGTCATTTGACATCCGTCACTATGATGAAAACGGAAATGAAAATCAGGAGGTATAAAGCGATGACAAGATATGAATCAGCAAAAGAAATCTATGCAAAATTAGGAGTAGACACAGACGCGGCAATTGAAAAATGTATGCAGGTACCGGTTTCTCTGCACTGCTGGCAGGGAGACGATGTAACAGGATTTGATCACGATGGCCCTCTGACAGGTGGAATCCAGACAACAGGAAACTATCCTGGAAAAGCAAGAACACCGGAAGAATTGATGGCAGATATGGACAAGGCAATGAGCCTGATGCCGGGAGCAAAGAAGATCAATGTGCATGCGTGCTATGCAATTTTTGAAGATGGGGAGTTCGCAGACCGCGACAAGCTGGAGCCAAAACATTTCCAGAAATGGGTGGACTTTGCAAAAAAAAGAGGAATGGGACTGGATTTCAATCCGACATTCTTCTCTCATGAGAAAGTAAAAGACGGACTGACACTTTCAAGCCCGGACGAAGAGACAAGGAAATTCTGGATTGAGCATGGAAAAGCATGTATCCGTATTTCCAAGTATTTTGCAGAGCAGACAGGAATCCCATGTGTGATGAATATCTGGACAGGAGACGGATTCAAAGATGTGCCTGCAGACCGTATGGGACCAAGAGTTCGCTACAAAGAATCCATCGATGAGATCCTTTCTGAGCCATATGATCCGAAGATGGTAAAACCTTGTGTAGAATCTAAGGTATTCGGAATCGGAGTTGAGGCATACACAGTTGGTTCTGCAGAATTTGCACTGAGCTATGCGGCAATGAACAAAGAGAAATGCCTGCCGCTGATGGATAACGGACATTATCATCCGACAGAAGTTGTTTCCGATAAGATCCCGGCGCTTTTGACCTTCTTCCCGGAAATCGCACTGCATGTGACACGTCCGATTCGTTGGGATTCTGACCATGTTGTATTATTTGATGATGAAACAAAAGAGATTGCTAAAGAAATTGTTCGTAACGATGCCTTAGATCGAGTATTAGTTGGTTTAGATTTTTTTGATGCAAGCATCAATCGTATTAGTGCTTGGACAGTAGGAATGAGAAATATGCAAAAAGCTTTATTAAATGCCTTATTAATCCCATTTGATGATTTGAAAAAAATGCAGTCTGAAGGTGATTTTACAAAAATCATGGCGCTACAAGAAGAATTGAAATTATACCCATTGGGTGATGTATGGAACTATATTTGTAAAATTACTCAAGTACCTGAAGGTCTAGAGTGGTTTAAAGAAATTAAAAAATATGAACATGAAGTTTTAGTAAATAGAAAATAGGAGTAAAATAATGGAAATCTTAAAAACACAATTTATTCAAGGTTTTATGAGAATGTGCAGCGACGGCTATAAGTTAGGCTGGCATGAGCGAAATGGTGGAAATCTTACCTATCGAATTAAAGTAGATGAAATCGCTTTAATAAGAGAAGGGTTAGATGAAACAACTGAGGATTATCCGATTGGGACGAGTGTTCCAGCTTTAGCTAATGAATATTTTTTAGTAACTGGTTCAGGTAAATTTTTTAGAAATGTTGATCTTGATCCATTAGATAGTATAGGTATTATTAAAATTGATACTCGTGGTGAGAATTATAAGATTTGTTGGGGACTTATTAATGGTGGAAAACCAACTAGCGAATTGCCATCACACTTAATGAATCATGAAGTAAAAAAATTAAAGAATGAAAATTATCGTGTCATTTATCATTGTCATGCTACTAATGTAATTGCTTTAACATTTATTTTACCATTAAAAGATGAGATATTTACTCGGGAGTTATGGGAAATGGCGACTGAATGTCCAGTTGTTTTTCCTGATGGTGTAGGGGTAGTCCCTTGGATGGTTCCTGGAGGTCGTGATATTGCTATCGCAACATCTGAATTAATGAAAAAATATGACGTGGCAATCTGGGCTCATCATGGTATCTTTTGTGCAGGAAGCGACTTTGATATTACTTTCGGTCTTGCTCATACAGTTGAAAAATCAGCTGCAATTTTAGTCAAAATGTTATCGATGTCATCAACTAAATTACAGACTATCTCACCAGCTAATTTTAGATTGTT